>Ga0163163_10000384_pt1 | contig 42021 bp, 25 predicted proteins | sample S65metaG_FD_119766 | JGI IMG/M metagenome (GOLD analysis project Ga0163163, IMG submission 119766) | Switchgrass rhizosphere microbial communities from Kellogg Biological Station, Michigan, USA - S6-5 metaG | ecosystem: Host-associated > Plants > Roots > Rhizosphere > Soil | place: USA... | reverse complement strand
GGTGTTGGTCGTGGTTCCGTCCCCAAAATCCCAGAAGATGCCCGTAATGGTGCCCGTGGAGCTGTTGATAAAATTTACCGTCAGCGGCCAAAAGCCGCTGGTCGGACTGGCACTGAAGCCAGCCACAGGCACGAAGGCACCACTGCCACTGACTCGATTAGTAGAATTGCCGCCGTTGCTGGTGAAGACGACGCCGTTACTGAAGCTGCCCTCGGCGGTTGGAATGAAACTGACTAATACCTGGCCGGTCTGAACGCCGGGCACAGAGAAGGTGCCGTCGCCCTGAAGAAAGAATGGCGCGGGCACCGCGACGCTACCGGTCAATGTCAGACCGCCTCCGTTAATGACTTGAAATGATTGAGTGCTGGTTTGACCGATCGCCAGCAGGCCGAAGTTCAGATTCGTCGGGTTGATGCTCAACTGGTAGGGAGGCAAAATTGTAACTACCTTGCCTGCGGTGTTATTGACCGAATTGGGATCTCCAGTCCTGGCAGAGATTGTCACGGCATTGGTGGTGCTGCCAAGGGAGGTTGCAGTTCCAGTGACTGTTAATGTTGCGCGGCTCGAGTTTGTTAACGTGCCGAGATTAAAAACGATGAGACCACCGCCGTTCTTGCTCCAGGTGCCGATCGAACTGGTAGCGGATAAGAAGCTGACCCCGACCGGTAGCGAGTCAACCAAAACGACGTCCGAAGCGGTGTCGGGCCCGAGATTCGTGACGCTGATGGTATAGGTCAAATTGCTGTTGATGATCGGGAGATTGGTACAATTAATTCCAACTGCGAGGTCAGCGGCGCTGTCGCGGCCGCAACACACAGGCGCCCCAAATGTATTCAAACTCAGGCTCCACCCGCCGCTGATGCTACCAGAGTCCCCGGGCGAAGCATCATTTACATACAGACTCCAGGTTCCATTTGGATTGAGCCCGTTGAATACCGCCAAATTTGTGCCATAAGGACCGCCAGGAGCCGGAGTCGGGAATGGATCATCGGGCGGATAGTCGGTAGGTTTATAAGTGCCTGAAGTAATTTGGGTTGAAGCTGGCAAGTTTGAACTGGCCAAATCATCAAAGGTGAGCGTCACGTTGGTAATGGAGATGCCAACGCCCGCATCCGACATCAGCAAAACGCTTTGGCCACTTGGACCTACGAGTAAAACTTGCACGTCCGAGAGATAGGTATGGTTCAAGCCCATGAGTTTCGCCGTCATACTGATGATATTACCCGCCAAACCACTTATATTGATCGTGGATGGATAAGAACCAGCCGGGCCTGAATCCGGGATCGTGAGTGAAGCTGAATTGGCAAAGCTATTGGTCACTGCACCGGTCTTGCCCGTCGTCAAAAAGTTGGTCACGGTTCCGAGATTACTGGCTCCGTCCTGAAGCTGGAGCACTGCCATCAATGTATCGCCACAGGAACCATTGGCGGTGAAGGCGAAAGAGCGGCTTACCGAGGGCCCGCCCTTAGTCAAAGCGCCATAACTCTGTGCCGCACCCGGCGCGGTGATCCCTCCCATTTGCAGCAATGTGGCCACCAGGTTTGTGGTGCTGGCGGTTCCGGTGCTGTTGTTGCGGAGCGCAAAACTGACCGTGACCGTTTCATTGGGATCGATCACACCATTGGTAGGCCCACAGGTTTCAGAAACCAGCGTCAAGCCGCTTGCTCCGATGTTTGCCAGAAGGTCATCGTTAGTGATTGTGCCGACCGCCTGGTTTCGCGCCAGAGTCGCATTCACCACGCCGCTCAGATTGACGAAGAAGGTCTCATTTGACTCGTTAAGCGTGTCGCCCATTACCGGCACGGCGAGAGTGATTGTGCCAGTGCCCGGAGTGAGAACCAGTAGTCCGTTCGTTGCCACATAATCACTGCCTGCAACCGCGCTGCCATTCACGGTCTGGTAAACGAAACTGACTTCCTGTCCACTGACAGGGGTCAGAGTGACGGTAAAGAGGAGGTTGGTTGTGCCGGAATTTCCCTCGACTACGCCAGCATCGCTGATCGAAAGCGACGGCAAGGGATCATCATCGATGATCGTGCCTGTCCCTCGATCGTTTCCGAGCGTAGCATTGAGCGGGTTCGTGAGAACGATCCCAAAGAATTCTGTAGCTTCGTTAATGTTATCCCCAAGCACAGTCACCGCGAGGGTCTTTGTAGTTTCTCCAGGGTTGAACACGACGAGCCCATTGGTGGGCACGAAATCGCTCCCCGCAACCGAGGTGATGTTAGTCGTGGTATAATTGACGCTGATCGTTTGAATGCTTGCGGCGGAAAGCTGCAACGTGAACACCGCGTTTGTGCTTGTGCCCGCATTGCCTTCGGCGAGAGCGACATCATTAATCGTGATGGACGGGACAATGACGACCACACTGCTGCTGACGGCATTGTTGATCAACGCGTGCTCCGGTTCGTTTCCGGCGATGGTAGCGCTGCTAACGAGCGTTCCAGGCTGTGTCGTTTGAAAGGTCACGCTCATTGAGGCGGCGCCGCCATTGGTCAGAGTGCCGAGCGAGCACACCACTGACGCGCCGGTATTCGTGCAGTTCCCTTGCGAAGAGGTTGCAGACACAAATGTCGCGGTTGCTGGAACCGGGTTGGTTATAGTTAAACCACTCGCCGCTGCTGGTCCCAGGTTTGTTGCTATAATCGTGAAGGTCACATTGCTGCCGATCATCACCGGGTTGGGCGCAGCCGGCATTCCCACCAGCGCCACGTCGATCGAGTTTCCGTCCACGCAACAAGTGGGCTCGAGGGTAGTCACGTTTAACGTCCAACCGTCGGCGAAATTCCCCGTAAAAGGGGCCTGCCTGTCAAAAACAAACAATTGCCAAAGCCCGTTTGGGTTCGTCCCGTTGAACACGGTTAAATCGGCAACGTACGGGCCGGAAGGCGCAGGGGTTGGCAGCGTTTCAGCCGGCGGAAAATCGGTTGGCTTGAATGTTCCGGAGACGATCTGTGCTAGATTCGGCAATCCGGATGCGGCCGCATTGTCGAACGTCAACGTAACATTATTAATGACATTTATCCCACCGCAGTCCGACATCAGCCATGTTTTCTGGCCACTGGGCCCGACTAACAAAATGTTCAGATCGTGCGGCTCAGTATGGCTCAGACGATTGAGTGTCACCGTCACGTTCATCAGGTTTGAATTCAGTCCTGACACGTTCAGCGTCGAAGGATAGGGCGTTGCCTGGCCGGACGATGGGACGGAGATAATGGCAGCATTGGTAAAAGAAGACGTTCGATTGGCCAATTGCCCGAAGCTCAATATATTTGTCACAGTTCCGAGGCTGACCAGACCGTCTTGAAGTTCTAACGTAGTAACAAGGACTCCGCCACAATCGCCCACAGGCGTAAAGTCGAAATTGCGTGAAACTGGCGATCCGTTTGCCACCAGAACACCGTAAGCTTGCGGCGCGCCCGGAGCAGTAACTCCACCGGTCACCTTAAGTGTGGCGACCAGGTTTGTGGTGTTTAATGAGCTGAGATTCTGCAAAGCAAAGCTAACCGTTACTCTCTCTCCGGGATCAATATGTCCATTGGCGCAGCTCTCACTTAGCAATGCGGTGCCAGTAATAATAAACTGTGATGGCACGACATCGTCCGTTGTGCTCGAGCTGTTGTTGCCAGGGTTCGGATCGGGTGCGCTGCTTGAGACCGACGCCAGATTCGTGTAGCTCCCAAGCGTTAAGGGCTGGACGGTGACATTCATGATTGCCACTCCGCCATTCGTCAGATTACCCAAACTCGCGACCACCAGGCTCCCGGAATTGGTCGAAGTTCCCTGACTGGAAGTAACAGAGACTGAGCCAATTCCCACAGGCAACCTGTTCGTTACCTGAATGCCCGATGTTGTAGTAGGACCGAGATTAGTTACCGCTACTTTGAACGTAATCGTGCCACCCAGGAACCCGGGGCTGGGAATCGCAGTCTGGCCAATGGCAAGATCGGAGAGCTCCGTAACGGTGATCAAAAACTGGCGCGTTATAGTATCCTGCCCGCCATTGGCGGTTCCGCCGTTATCCTTTACGGTAACGGTAATGGTGGCGCTGCCGCTGGCATTCGCAGCCGGGGTGAAGACCAGCACGCCGGTTGAACTGGGATTGGTATAATTGACGATTGGATTTGGGATCACACCGGGATTGCTCGAGATGGCCATAATCGTCAGCGACTGCGTGCTTTCATTCGAGGGACCCGGAGTAATGCCGCTGAGGGCGACGTTCTGCGGGCCGGGATTGGGGTTGACGACTATATTGCTCAAAGGGTTCAACGTTGGAGGATCATTGACCGGGACAACAGTGACGCTGAAGGAGTTTGTGAGCGAATCAATCCCACCATTAGCCGTTCCGCCGTTGTCCTTTACAATCACACTGATAGTTGCGGTACCGAATTGATTGGCCATAGGCGCAAAGGCGAGGGTGCCTGTTGAATTCGGATTACTGTAATTGATCGTTGGGGCAGGAACCAGGCTCGGATTGCTGGATGTGGCGGTGATCGTGAGCGTCTGGGTGCTCTCGTTGCTCGGCCCAGGGCTGATCCCGATGAGATTGACCGTCTGGATGGCAGCCTCCTCGAGAACGATCCAATTGGTCAGAGGATTCATCGCTGGCGGATCATTGACTGCGTTGAAGGTGAGCAAAAAGGAATTGCTCGAGGATAACGTCCCATCGCTGACCAGGAGCGTGATCGTGCTGCTCCCAAAGGTGTTGGTCAGAGGATATAAACTCACGGTGCGATCATTGCCACTGCCGCCAAAGACAATATTTGTGTTTGGCACAAGACCGATGTTGGATGAGGTTCCGGAGAGAACCAAAGCATCCGCGGCTGTCTCCAAATCACTGATCGTGAAAGGAATAGTGACTGCCATGTCCTCGTTTGTTGCGACGCCGGGGATGCTCGAAATGGTGGGCGGGCTGTTCACTGTGAACACGCTGCTCAAGGCGCTGGTCAAACCCGGGGCGCTGGCTGTCAGTTGCTTGTTTGTTCCGCCGACGTCGATTTCCAGGTTCGTGTAGGTGGCGGTCCCATTTCCGCCCGCAGTGCCGATGTTGAGCGTCGTCGTACCGAGCAACGGTCCAGTTCCGGATGTAAGCGCCATCGAGACATTGACGCTGGGGCCCAAGCCGGTGCTGGAATCATTGCCGAACTGGTCCTGTGATTTCAAGACCGGCTGGGATCCGAAGATCGCTCCAGTCCTGGCCGTGCCTGGCTGTGTAGCGAAGGTAAGCTTAATCGCTGAGCCCACCACCTCAGATAGAGTCCCGAAATTGCTTCCGCCGGAACCATCCGCATTGGCCGAGGTCGTGATGCCATTGATAGACGCGGAGCCTCCACCGGATTGCGGCCGAAAAAGCTGGCCGCTGGCGAGGGGCGTGCCGACAGTGGGACGCACCTGGAGTCCGTTCGTGTTGCCAATGGTTAATTGATCAAAGCCGGAGGTGCCTCCGACATTGAGAGTAATCGCCATGTTACTGGAGTTGCTGAAAGAAATTGAAGCCGAGGTAATGTCCTGGCCCGAGGTAAAAGTAATGTTGGGCTGAGCGGAGGTGTTGAATTCAAAACCGGCAGGGGCTTTGAGCACAAGCGTCACGCCGGAACCGACGCTGAAATCGAATTTATTTCGTTCTTCAATGATAATTGGACCGAGCGTGGTCCATGCAGGAGAGGAAGCATTGGCCGCTTTGTCGGCCAGGATGTTGGTTCCCCCTGTGGCTGCTGTGACAGTAACTGAGCCGAAAGCGTGGCCCGCGACCAGGGCCGTCGTTGCCACGACAAAAAGCCAGCAAAGTAAGACCCGTCCTGTTCTGGGCCGCATAATCTGCGCCCGATCAGAGTTTAGCTTGGCTTTCAACTCGACTCTTCCTTGTTACAAAGGGTGCGTAAACAATCTCGGCTGGCAATTCCAAGCCTCGCGCCCAAGTATGGAGAAAAACGGAAGATTTGCAAAACATATCACCCCTGTATTTTTACCGAGGCCTCCCCTTGGAGATGTCGGGCAAAATACGGAGCTACTCCTGGTCACCATGCGGATGAAGATCCAATTAGCTTTGCGCGAGATTCAAGCTGCAGTCTCCCGATAAGGTTTCCTGTTCATGCTTAGCTTTAGCTTGGCCAGGTAATCCGTCACGTTGCTGAATCGAAAAGGGTTTTCCAGCGAGCGAAGTATTTGGCATTGCAGCCGTCCAGCCATGAGTGCGAAGGACAGGGCACACATGGCCGCAACTCGGACCGTCGGTTTGCAAAAGGACGTCATTTCGGATCACGCAAGCACCCTTCGAAGAAACGATAGACTTGTTCGTTGGCCTCTTCGGTCGGTGTATGCCCATCGCGGGTGGTCATGGCGACGCGATGGTCGTAGCCGAGCAGTTTGTTGACGGCAATCGCATGGTTAAGCGCAGACCAGCGTTCGGGCAAATCAGCGGTTCCGCCCGAGAGGAGAAACGGTCGTGGCGCCATCAGTGCGTGCAGTTCGATCAGATCGTGACCGCCTTCAACTAGCGTCTTGTAGGCGCCGGTGCGAGACTGGCCTTCCGTGGGAAGTTTGCGGAAAGGACCGGTTTTCGGATCAGCGATGGCGCCTAATTCAAAGCCCAGATACCAAACATCCCAATAATTTACGCTGCCACCCGGGTTTTGTTTGCGGCGGTCGCGCTCGTCGAAGACGACGCCAGGGTCCGACCAGACCGCGCATGCGAATTTGTCGTAAAGGCAGGAGGCAAACATCGCCCACTTGCCGCCAAAGGAGTGGCCGACGATGCCAATACGAACCGGATCCACTTCCGGGCGTCGCGCCAGAACGGTGTGCGCGTTGGCGGCCGCGTACGCCAACGCGGAGAGTGGCTCAACAACGACCGGTTTGCCAACGGGGCCCAGATATGGGTCTGTCCGTGGTTTATTCATTGAATTAAAATCGATGCGAGCGTTCGGCTTGCCGATCGACAATGCCACAAACCCGCGTTTTGCCAGTTGCCATCCGTAGTCGCGAAACGGCGCGCCCAAGCCGACGCCCGTCTCAGCGTCATAGTAAACCACCAACACCGCCGGACGCTTCTGGGCAGGCGCTTCGCCACCGGGGATCAGGAGCAGCGCATCCACCATTTCGCGGCCGAGCGCAATTTCAATCCGAAGATGTTGCTGAGTGATGCTTTCGCGTCGCGAGGTGTTCAGCACTTCCACGCGCGGTCTTTCGATGAGAGGTGGCCAGGGACCCATAATGTTGTGCCACGTGGAAAGAATTTCCTGGCGGCGGCGTAGCCAATCCGAACGATTCTGGACCTGTGTGCCATCAGTAAAAATGAGGGGTGAGCGGAAGATGCCAAAATCGGATCGATAATGCTCCGGTGGCGCGAAGAACTCAGCTAGCTCCGCTGGCGGCCTTCCAAGGATTGTGGGTTCACCTGCCCAAGCCGCCAGAACAGACGCGAGCAGGATCATTGAGGCGAAGAACGGTGGCAGATTCAACTCTTTCACTTCGTTTTTTGCTCGATAAATGAACTTACCGCCACCGATGCGGTTCCGTCTCATCGGTGCGTTCATTATGGTGAACGAATGTTGTAAAGTATTTCCGTCGGCGGGCCGAGACGGTCCAGTTGCTCAATGGCAAGGCGATGGTCGTTATTCCTTCCTCCTTTTTGTTGTCTTGCCTAGGCATCTTCCATCTCCATCAATTTGTCCTGGAGCCGTTGCTTTTCTTCTGGGGCCAAGCTCGGCAGCCATTGCCAGCAAGTAAATAGTGCATGTGTAAAGCAACAATAACCATCGTCCGGGATGAACTTGCTCAGGGTCGAGAACGCTTCCTTCACATGCGCCTCGACTTCGCGATGCTCTTCCGCTAAATGCGCCAGCGTAATAATCGCGGCCACCGTCGTCCAATCGCGCGGACCAAAAAGCGCGGACAAGAGCGCCTCTCGCCGCGCCGAACGCTGCCACCCCTGGCCCACATGGGCAATCAACTGTGCTGCTGCCAGTTGGGCGCGGGGAATCCATTCCAGCGCGTCTCCATTGGTCGGAACTGCCGGCACCTGCACCATCGCGGCCAACAGGTGTTCAATCTGCTCCTCTTTCAGGTCCTCTGCGGCGCGCTTTGCATCGTCCCAATTCTCTTCAAGGTCATAAGGATTGGAGGCGAGATCCGAAATGATCTGCAGAATCGGGGCCGAGGGCGCCGGCAACGCCGGCCTGGCGTTTTGTCCATCGTAGCTCCATAACGAGTATCGAATTTCCCGGCAGGGCTCGCGCGGATCGGGTCGAGGAATCGTTTTCACCGTCACCTTCACCGCTATCCTCTGGCCCAATGCCTGTAGCTGTTTTTCCAGCGCCAGGGTCGCGCTCGGCGACTCGAGGTGGCTTACTGTTATCGTAATCTCACCTCCTGGTTCCTCGGGTCGTCTTTCCCGAAAAGACCTGGCTATGCTGCGCACCGCATTTGCGATCGCATCCGCCGGCGCAGGTAAAACTCCCACGTACGGCATCTTTACTCGCATCAATTGTTCTGCTCGCTGGTTCGGCGGAATTCGGCGCGCCATCTGCGCCAATCTCTTGCCTTTTAAATCGTCTCCCGACCTCTTCCATTGGCAGAACAAAGCCGAGGGAGAAGCCCACGGATGTTCCGGTTCCCGCTGAAGCACCTGCTCGTACCAGCCTTGCGCCTTCGCCCAGGCACCGTGATTCAGATAGCCGTCCCCTGCTTCCAGCCGCGCGGACAAATCCTCAGCTTCAAAGCTCAGTGCCCGCTCGAATGCCTCCGCTGCCTTTTCGTAATCTCCGCTTTCACGCAATGCCAATCCTTCAGCGACATATGAATGCCACCCAGCCGGGACCTGGCTCCTGTCCCGTACCACCACCAGGGCCTCCTCGAAGCACCCTAGCTTCCGGAGCAGTCCGGCATGCAACATCTGAAATTCTGCGTTGCCGCGCAGCACCGCAGGCACCTGCCGCGCGATGGCGGCGTACTGCTCTAACTTCCTGCGCTGACTCGGACGCAGCCAGCGACGCTCTGGAAACCGGTTCACCGCTATCGCAAGGATTCGGTTTAGCGTCAAAGCCTCAACGGCCGCAAATGCCTCTTTCTCCTTCAACCAATCCAGCCCCCACTCTTCCAGATAACACGAATCCGGCTTGGCCTCCACCACCTGCGCCAGCAGCTTCAGCGCCTCATTCCATTCTCCCCTTCGCGCCCAGGCAAATGCCCGCACCGCTTCCTCAGCGAAATATCGCTTCTCCTTAATTGGATAAAGCCTTGATTCATCCTCGCCCGCCCGGCGCAAATATTCCTCCAGCAACCCCAGCCATTCCCGGTTCCCTGGATCGTAACTGATCAGCGCCGCCAGGTGTCGAGCGCCGTGCTCCAGATTCCCAGCCTCCAATTCATTCCGCGCAACAAATAACTCGAACTCGGCGGTGTCCGGTTCATGTGGGACGCGCACATGATCGCATGCTTGGTCATTGCCAGCGGCATCGGTCCCTTGGACGCGTCGCCATCCCTCCCGCACCTTCGACCATAGACTCATATCAGGTCGCCCGTTCTAACCAACCCCATCCCGGTCCGCAAGACCGAGATGTCAAAAACCGATACATGAGAGAACAGAAGACTTTCTGGCCTTCGATCTCAGCGTGAGGTGGACATCGGCGGACGACCCGGATTTCCGGTGGTACTATCAAGATGCGCCCGAATTGGCCTTAGAACCGGGCTGCCACTTGGGAGTGCGCTTTTCGAGAAATGCAGCCACACCTTCTCGCGCTTCACTCGAATTGCGGGCGGATAAATGGTGCAGCAACGTCTCGTCCAGCTCATGGTTGAACGCCGAGGGCCAAAGCTCATCAAGAACTTTCTTTGTTTGGGCAATGGACTGGGGGCCGCCTTGCAAAGCCGTACGCGCCAACGACATTGCCTCTTCCATCAAATGTTCGGCGGGTACGACGCGGTTTACCAATCCTATTAACCGCGCGCGTTCGGAGGAGATCAGTTCCCCCAACAAAAGCAACTCGCGCGCGTCACGTTCGCGAACCTGCCGATGCAAAAGCGTCATAACCAGGGCCGCCACAAGCCCGCGTTTGACTTCCGGGTATCCGATGCGCGCATCCTGCGCTGCCACGACGACGTCGCTGGCTGACATCAGGCCCGCCCCGCCGGCGATTGCCGCGCCTTGCACCGCCGCAATAGTGACCTGTGGCACGTGATAAACTGCGCGAAGCACGCGAGCGACCAGTCGCGCGGTCCGTTCGGCATTCTCCGGCAAGAAGGCTTCATCGAGATCCAGTCCGGCGCAAAACACCGGTCCTTCGCCTCGTAAGATGATCACTCGCTGCTTCTGATCTTGCGCGAGAGACTCAAACGCTTCAGAGCATGCTTCCATTAAAGCGGCGTTCAGCGCATTGCGTTTCGCCGGACGATTCAACGTTAGGATCGTGATTCCCTCTTCCGGCTGCTCGGTTGTGATTAATGATGCGTTCATAGTTAGTCTTTTTTACTGCAAAGAGGAATGGTTCATCAAAGATTGGTCGGTGTGTGCGATGCATTGATGCACTCAAGCCCCCGTGTGTTACGTGAATGGAACATCTTTCATGTTGTTCCTTTGTACGTTGTTCATCAAAGTTCCAGAATGCCAACATCCGACTTTAACGCATAATAAACGGCCAATAGATGCAACTCAATCCATTCAGTTCAAGGAACGTTGCGGACGAAAATAATGCGCCGAATGCTGAATTTCGGGTTTCCAGGAAAGGCAGAACGGCTCCGCTTAAGGTCTCCGAAGACGGAAAAACTGCGACGCGTTAGTGGTGGGGAGAGTGATGGATTTGTTGGTGCCGTCGTCGGTGATGGTTGAGATATTCGTGAGCCAGTTGACCGGCGCAGCAAGGGTGTTCGCTTGTTCCAAAGCGAAGCTGACGGTATTGGCGGCTGGCCAGGAGATTTTTGCATCAGGGCCGGAGCGAATCACCGAAAGCACCGGAAGAGATGCTAAGTTCGTCGGCACGGCCCCATTCATATTCACTGATCTCGAATCAACAAACTTTCAAAAGCGCTTCTATCGCGTAGTTTGGAGACCTTGATCTGGAAAGCACGCTTGCGTTCCATCGTCGGGGGAAAAATCTTTCAATCTCTCGCCACTAACACGCCGAAGCACCGAACGTCCGGCGAAGTCCGATTTCAATCGCCGGAAATGCAATAAAGATGAGAATCCGTTCGCAGAAAGATTTTTCCATCTGAGACCGCCGGCGTCGCGTTACTCGGTTCTCCGAGATCGTTCATGGCTAGAAGATCCAGCTTTTGCGGATCGGGCCGGAAAACGGAAGTCACGCCCTTTCGGCTGGTCACATATAATCGCCCTCCGGCCATTACCACAGATCCCCAACTTTCTCCTCCTTCGAGACGTTCGCTCCAAAGAATTTCGCCGGTGGCACACTCCATGCACTGAGCCATGCCTGGCCCGGCATTGACAATGTACACTCGCCCATCGACAACGACGCCCGAACCGATTCGTTGGGAATGTTTTTCTCTCCAAAGTCGGTTCGAAGCTGTGACGTTGCCTGCCCCGCCGAGTTTGAAACCAATAGTCGGTCCGTTGACCCAGCCCGTGAATGCCACGCCGATGTTTCCGCAAATCAGAGGTGAGGCATAAACGAGATCAACTTTTTCGTCACCCAGCCCTTCGCAAAACCACAGCAGCGCGCCATTCTTCGGATCGCACGCGATCAATCGAGTGGGCATACTGCAGAGAATTTGGTCTTTATGATTGACCCTGGCGACAATTGGCGTGGTCCAGGAGCCGACCATCCTCTTGTCGGTGGCATCCAGGCCGCCCGACTCATCCAGCTTCCAGAGAAGGTGTCCCGTCTTGAGGTCCAGCGCGCACAGAAAGGTTCGCGACCCGGGACCGAAATTTAATATTACCATGTTGCGATACAGGATGGGGGACGAGGCATAACCCCAGTCGTGACGAATCTCTCCGAGATTTTTTTCCCATACTTTGGTCCCATCGAATCGGTAGCAAAAAACGCCGGCGGAACCGTGCCAGACAATGACGTGTGAACCGTCGGCGACGGGTGTGGAAGCGCAGTAAGGGTTTGAGTGATAAGTCGGTTCAACATTTGGAAACTCAGCCGTTTGGACCCAAAATTGTTGGGCTGTCCGCCGATCAAAACAGTACAGGTTGCGTTTCCTGCCCTGGTTTTCTGCACAAGTGAGGAAGACTCGTCCGCGCGATACGATGGGGCTGCTATTGCCGGGACCGGGCAGGGAAGCTTTCCAAAAAACGTTGCTCCCAGGTCCCCAATGCAACGGTGCTTTGTCCTCGTCCGCAATGCCATTTCCGTGCGGACCGCGGAATGCCGGCCAGTCTCCCGCCACTGTAGAAGCCGCACTAACCCAGAAAACGCTCAGCCAACATAAAAGGATCTTGAGGACCTTGTGCGACAGGTTCGTCATCGAATACTATGCCGACCGTGCCAGCTTGGGATCGTGCGGTGATGGGACGGTCGGCGGTTCAGGGTTTTCTGGGTAAAGTTTTGAGCATGTTACTGCCACCGGAGCGCACTGAGAAGCGAATTCTATTTGCGCACGACGGGCTTTTGAGTTTGGCCATGACAATTGGAGCCGCTTGAGAGACTCCCCGTAATCTGCAATTTGCGCGTCCTTGCCCCGCTTAAAAAACGGGGTGAGCCCTCAGATCTGATTTTCAGCCGTCAGTCGATGCGGAGACGGAAGAATTTTCGCTGTGAGTCGATGGCGTTTGTGTACGGAGAGAGGGCGCCGGGAACGTTGGTATAGATGCCCTGAGGGAGTTCAGATGACTGGAGAGTGCCGTAGGGCCAGGTGAGAACAACCGGGTTATCGAATTGTTGGATGCCGAGCTGAGCCGGTCCATTGGTGGCGGAAGAGTAAAGGGTTCGGATTTGGAGAGCAGTCAGGGCTTTGTCGAAGAGGGCAACCTCATCGATTCCCCCGGCAAAGTAATTGCCGGTAGAATCGAGAACGGCCGCTCCGACGCTAAAGGGATCAGCGGAGGAGTAACCGGAGAAGCTCGTGAGCTGTGAGGCTACGAGAGTCGCATTGAGATAGAGTTTCAAACTGGTATCATCCACGGTAGCGACGGCGAAGTACCAGGTATTGGGACTGAGCGAGATGTTGCCGGGCAACAGGGCGGTGGCGTTATTGGCAATCCAGATGCCGTACACGCTGCTGTGGAAACCGAACTCGGCGACATCGTTCTGGCCAAACAGAGCGGTGCGGGTCGGCTGTGGCATGGAATCGGCCTTGAACCAACCGCAGAGAGTGAAGCGGGTGAGGCCGTTCATCAGGGAACCCCCGGTTTGGCTGCGGGCATTCGAGCCGTTGTAACGGGCTGCCCTGTTGGTCGTTTCAAAGCCTGGGAGCAGCGGGCCGGCGGTCGAACCAACGTTCGCGTTGATGAGATCATTGCCGCTGGTGTAATCATAAGCGATGGGAGGAATGGCGGCCGATTCCTGGAAGCGCCAATAGCCGATCGGACCATAGGCAAGGAGCAATTCAGCATAACTGCCACGAGCAGGCGCGGGCAGGCCGTTGGTGGCGGGAATGGAATTGATCCAGGTGGCAAGAGTCGTGACCGCATTGGTATCAATCATATTTCGGGCGAGCGGCGGCATTTTGTGAGTGTCGAGCGAATTCAACCGCAAATACATAATGGACCGGGAGAGGTCCTGGGGGGCAACGACTTTGGCGCGGGTAATGCCCAGGCTGTCAACGACAGTTCCATTGATGATGCCCTGACTGGCGAGGGGGGTATTGTAGCGTGCATCCCAGACAGCGCGAACACCGCCGGGCCGATGACATTGCGAGCAGTTGGCATCAAGATATGAGCGAACGCGCATTTCAAGGTCGGCTGAGGTGTCGGAGATCGAAACCAGCTTATCGTAGTCTGGAATAGCGGCTTCGTTCAGGCTGACATCGAAGAGCCCGACATGGTTCCAGGCACGGAGCTGGACGTCAGTAACGCCGGTGGATGGATATGCGAAGTTGCCAGTGAGTTGACGCGTTTTGACGCCGAGGACAAATGAGGCGGCGGGTGTATGGCAGCGGAGGCAATCGCTGCGGCTAGGGTAGTACCACTGCTGGGTCCGCGTACCGGTGGTGGTGGTGATGAGAATATTTTCCGAGACAGAGTTCGTGAGGAGGTCGGCATCGGAGTTGTCGGGCCGCCATTTGTAAGTCACACCGTAAGCGGCGCCGTTGGTGTCGCGGACGAGGAGGCGAGTTTCAAGACGGCGAAGCAGGCTCGGATTGTTCTCGTTCGTCTGAAGGGTGAAGTGTTTGACGAAGACCGAGCCGTTCGGGAACGACCACTCGCCCGTCGGCGAAAACTGAATTTGAGTGCCGGTCGGCAAAGCCATCCAGCGCTGTTTCAGGGCGGCATCGGACCAGAGCGGAGAATTAACAGTATAAGGAACCAGTTTGGGACTGGGAGTGAGGGTGGCCAGGTCCTGAAAGACGCCTGTTTCGGAGAGCAAAGCAGGCATGGGCCGACTCGCAGGAGGGGGACCGGAACGGGCGAACTTGTAGATGCGTCCGCCCTCATTGCTCATCTGGCAGAAATAGAGTTCGTGGTTCTGATCTTCACCGAAGGAGGAAAGCCCGAGATAATTCGCCTGGGAAGTTGGGCCCGTGCCGGCAGGCATGACGCAGAGGAGAATTTTGGAAGGCGGGACGGTCGCTTCATTGAGCGCCCAGATGTTGCGGGTGACATTGTCACCAAAGATGTACTTTCCGCCGAGGTCAGCCGCGAACTCGCCTCCTCGGTAAACATGACCACCGATGATAGCGTAGCCATCACCCGAGGAATGGTCGTAATCCAGAACGGGGCGTTTGTTCACGCCCAGGTACGGAAGGGTAAGGTCACCGTTGAGACCTTCTATAACACTCCACTGAAAATTGAGCCCCGCGGGATCGGTCGGCTCGATGATATCAAGTTCCTCACGGGCACCGGCACCGACATCTGCGATAAAGATGCGATCGGAAACGGTGTCGTAGGTCATGCGATGCGGACTGCGCAACCCGAGAGCGTAAAATTCTTCCAAGACCCCGGTCTGACCAACGAACGGGTTGCTGTTGGGGATGTAATAATTTCCGGTGACTCCGTTCTGGGGCTGACGTGGAATAGGATGGCTTATGGAGCCACCGCGCATATCGACATCGATACGAAAAACGCCGGCGAACAGTTTTTGGTCGATGACTTGAGCGGGAGAACGTTCATCGTCGCCGTCGGTCCAGTAGAGAAAGCCATTGACGGGGTGGAAAAAGAAACCACTGCCGTTATGCCAGGCGCTGTCGCCAGCCTGGTCAACAAGGACAAGTTCGGAACCGGGGAGGGCGATGCCGGCCGCGTCCAGGGTAAAACGGGAAAGGCGATCGTGATATTTGCCGGGCACATATTCAGTGGGGTGCGTCGTGGGCCCGCCTTCGACCGTCCCCGGGGTAACCCAGGTGTAATACACGTAGAAGTAACGGTTGGTGGCGAAGGCGGGATGGAAAGCGAGGTTCAGCAGACCGGAATCATCCCAGCCCTGGCACTGGCTGCTAATATCGAGCACGAGCGTTTTGGAATTGGCGGAAGTATGATTGGTGAAGGACCAGATGCGACCTTCGCGCTCCCAAACCACAAGCTTCGATGTGCCGGGGATATAGGTGAGCCCAATGGCGTTGGTGAAAGTCAGGTTAGTGAACGCAACGACCGCTGACCAATTACCCGAAATGGTCGGGGCCGATTCCGGCATAACATCGTCGAGAAAAGGTCCGACTGCCGGGCGAGAAGAGAGGCCATAGGGCTGAGCAGGAGCATTGCCAACCAGGACAAGACCAGTGAAACAGCAGACAACAACCGTAATCAACCTCATGACAAGTGGCGCGAGACTGAAACTGATGTTGGCAAGAGTAGCCAGAAAGGCGCGGCGGCGCAAAATAATAGTCTGGCGGGCCCCTCTCTGTAGTATCCGTAAAGGGGTCGACTTAAGGAAACTGACGAGGACGGAAGATTTTCCGCCGCGGCTCGCTCGCCGAGCCGAAGCTGGTGGCAGAAGAGACCTGTTTATGGGTCAAAAATCAAAGAGAGAGTATCCTTAAACACAAAGGCTGAAAATAGGAGATATCAGATAACGGAGATTAGGAGCTATGAAGGCCGCATTTACGCCTGCGGAACCCACTCCCTAATCAGTGAGTTCCGAGAAAACTCCAATTATCAAACTCCGGCCCCAATTCTCTGTTCTCTCTGTTGCCTGATACGGTTTCCAGAGTTATTCAGCATTCGGCGAGGAGCGCCCGGTCCAACGCCCCGCAGCCGAATGTGAATAACTCCTGTTCAAGTTCGACTGAATCGTTCCGGCCGAGGAGAGCTGCTGACAGTTTATGTTTTAACTACGGTGCGCGTCTGACTAACGGTACTTTCAAGACGCGCTCTTTGCATCGGGCCAAATCCCTTTTGGTCATCGTGAGTTTCATTTCGAGAATGGCCTGCCCCAGTGTCTTGCCCTGTGCGTCGGTTCGCAAGGAACGGCTCGCCCCGCCGGCCAGCACACCAGGCAAGAGAAAATTAAGCGCGCCGAGGTTTGGCAGTTCGTATCGGATCACTTTGCCAACACCCAATGGTTTGAAAAACTTTTCCACGCGCGCGGCGGATAGGTAGCTGCGCAAAAGCGCAAATCCTTGCGGCGTGCGAGCGATCACCCCTACGTTCGCGCTCGAACCTTTGTCGCCACTTCGGGCGTAAGCGATCTCTCCCAGGCGAATTTGTCCTTTTGAGGATGTTGCTGCTGCCGGAGCACGGGACGTCCCGGCCCGCAGCACGTTCGACGGTAGGAACACGTCGTAAAAACTCGATACGCCTTGTTTGGTTGGAGGACGCTGCGGGCCGGGACGTCCCGCGCTCCGCTGTTCACAGGTCAGAATATCCACCCTGGCATTCACTTCCCTTTTATCGATCAAACAGGGCCAATAGCCGAACACCTCGTGCACGCGCGGACGGCCTGCGGCGTAACCGGTAACTCCTTGCGGCCCGCCGCAGATCAGCGGGGACATTTCTTTAGTGAATCTTTCCACCGCCTCACGTCGAGGATCAGCCACCGTAACCCGCAACACGGTTTCCAGAAGTTCCGCTTCAATCGATTTATCCAGCAGGCCTGGCATGCACGCGTCGGCCCCAACGCATTCAACAGAAGACCTCTGGAGTTCATGTCCCGCTTGGCGCACTCGCTGCAGAATCACGCCGCCTGAACGCCGCGCTTTGGCCACGGCATCGCGCCCAAAAACCGTCAACATGCCCTGCGCCCAGAACCCATCCCGATACGAAGCGCTCACTTTGTAAGATGAGGTCGGTGAACGGCCTCGCGCGCCGCTGACTCGCACCCGGTTTTTCTTTTCCTCCCGGACCTGTAGCGAAAGAAAGGAAACAGTAACATCGGGACTGAGGTAACTATCTGGATCACCGATTTCATAAAGCAGTTGTTCCTTGACCGTCCTTTCGCTCACTACCCCGCCGGTCAATTTGGGCTTCGTAACCACGCACGTCCCGTCTGAACTGACCTCCACGATTGGGAAACCTATGTTGGCTGGGTCCGGAATTGCCAACCAGTCGGTCGAAATACCCCCGGTCACTTGAGTACCGCATTCAATCAAATGTCCCGCAATGGTCGCGCCTGCGATTCGATCATGATCATTCCAGTCCCAGCCGAACTCCGCCACACAAGGCGCAACGGTCAAGCTTGGATCAGCGACACGGCCGGTAATCACAATGTCGGCGCCAGTTTTTAACGCCTCCGCAATAGGTTGCGCGCCGAGATAAGCACTGGCCGTGACTAACGAAGCCGAAACTTTCGTCAGCGGTTCCCCGGTCTCGAGGTTCGCGAACAAGTTTGACCGGGCGCCCTTCGCTGGGCCTGATTTAAAAACTGGTAATACATCATCGCCAGTCACCACCCCGATTTTCATTGAATGGATTCCGGCCTGGCGGAGAACTTCGGCGCAGGCTTTCGCGCAACCGTGAGGATTTAAGCCGCCCGCGTTTGAAATGACCCGGACCTTTGACCCCTTTTGCCAAAAAGGAATCAGCGAATGAACCACTTCCACAAAATCGCGAGCGTAACCTGCAGTTGAATCCCGTTCTCTTTGGGAAGCCAGAATCGACATCGATACTTCCGCCAGATAATCAAGAGTTAGATAATCAAGGTACGGTTGTTGCGACACTAATCGAGCTGGAGCATCGACACTGTCACCCCAAAACCCCTGGGCATTGCCGATTGAGATTTGCCCTTTATTAGCCATGGACCAGCGGCAAGCTAATTGTTTATTCGGAACAATCCAGTGGTTTTGTGAGCTGGTAGCGCGGCCTTCTTATGTCCTCGGCTGATTCGAATCATCCTACGGCGTCTCCACCCACACAAATTCCATGGAGTCGCTGCGCTTGATTCCCGCTGGAGCGGCCCAACGCACCGTTTGCTTTGTTTTGAGATCACCGTAAATGAAAGCATCCGCCAAGCGACCCTCCTTTGCTTTGTAGAGAATGTGTCTCCCATCCGGCGAGACACCCGCAGTGCAGTCGGGATAATCCGGTTGTTTCTTGAGAATACCAACGTGCATTAGAAACGCTGGCGCCAGTCCACTGCGTCCGTAATGCCAGAGGTCTTTCAAATAGGATCGCAAATAATCGGGGGCCGGTACCCCGTCGAAAAACAATGGGCCGTGATCCTTTTGTGCGTTAAGGGACCGCTCAGTCTCCGCTATTTTTGCCGACGCGAGATCGATGCTCCAAACTCGTTGCTTCTTTGCTTTCGGTGTCCGAGTGGCGCTGAATTCCACTTTTCCGCCCTCGGCAAAACACAAGTGGGCACCAATTGGGATGAGCCGCCCGCTGCCCCGAGCTGTCTTCACCTGCAACTCCACAGGAATCCGGACATCCTCGTCCTTGCCGTCGCGTTGAAGCTGGAAAATGCCGCCGACCATGCCGACGCCGCCGCGCCAGGCCTTCGGCGTCGGAACCAGTATCCAAGCCCGATTCCTGCCATCCGGGGAGAGCAATGATCGGCTGCCTGCTGTTTGCGACTCATCCACCTCGCCGAAGTGGCCGACAAACTGTTCTTTCTCGCGGTCGTAACTCCAGCACCCGGAGTTCTCGCCGACCTTTCGAACCAACCAAAAATTCTCGTCAACTTCGAGCGGAATGAACGGCACGTCCTTGCTGATTTTGCCTGACGACACATCAAGCCGAAACCAATTGCTGGAGTCTTGGCAAAACACGAAATTCTTCATCAGCCCAAACGCGGTCAGACGGTCGCCTTGCCATATGCAGCGGACCTCCCAAGTGCGATAATTGATATCATAAAGGTTGACCGTGTCCACACTTAGCGACACGAAGCGTGGGTAAAGTCCGTTGCTATCGTCCCTCACGAGCGTATCCAGAAGGGGCTCTGCATTCCCGGCGGAGTGACAGAACTCGACACGCTTTGTGACCGGCGCGTTGGGCCGGGATGGAATGCACTCCCACGCGCCAGCAATAAAATCCCATTCGTTTGGTTTTTCGGTCGGCTCTCGGGTGAAAATAACGAACTTGCCTGTGCCGCTCGGCATTTGTTCGGTAACGGCGGGCTGAAAGGTTTGGGACAAGGGTGCTTGGTTCTTTGGAATGGTGTTAATCAGCCCCTGCGCCGAAGCTGAACCCGGCTGTGTGCACAGGAAGCTCAGCATGAGTGCCACGGCGATGTTTCTGATTCTGAACCGAATCATAGCTTCAAAGGTGCTACGAGATTTGGAGCATTGTCACAGGCTGCCCGTTCAATCCACGCACCATTACCGCCACCCCCTTGATTGCAATCTATGATGAAACGCGCCGCCTTAGCCGCGTTTGCTTTGTCTGAATAGAGTACGCCCCCAACTGGCGAGGCGGCCTTGGCGCTGGCCAAAAGTACTTTCCACTGAGGACGCGTTGAATATGGCTGCGGCCATTCGGCAGTCTCAAACCTGCAACACACCGGTTTTGAAATTTGTTTGAATGGGTTTGCGCATGACCAATCGCAGCGCTGTCAACAGAACTTCCCGGGTCGCGTGGGGCGGGATGATAGCATCGACCCAACCGCGTGCCGCGCCGTAACGGATGTCCGTTTGCTCTTTGTAATTGTTCTTCACAGTCTCGCGCAATTGATCGAGTTCCTCCGGCGTCAGAGTATTTTTATTCGATTGCATGTTGCGTTGAAGGATGGTGAACAACGTGTCCGATGCCTGTTCAGCACCCATCACAGCATATTTGGCATTCGGCCACGCAAAAATAAATCGCGGGTCGAATGCCTTGCCGCACAACGCATAGTTTCCGGCGCCGAATGAACCACCCACAATCACCGTGATCTTCGGCACGACACAGTTACTCACGACATTCACCAGTTTCGCGCCCTCCCGAATAATGCCCGACTGCTCCGCATCGCGTCCAACCATGAAACCTTGAACGTCTTGAAAAAAGATGATTGGCAGCCCGGTTTGATTGCAATCCATAATGAAACGCGCCGCCTTGGCCGCGCTGTCCGAATAAATGACGCCTCCAATCTGAACGCCTTGTTTTTTGGACTGACACCGTTTGTGCTGGTTGCCAACGATTCCCACAGGCTGGCCTCCAATCTTCGCATAAACTGTCACCAATGTTTGGCCGTACTCCGCCTTGTATTCCTGCATCGACCCGCGATCGACCACGCTCGTGAGCAAATCACGAAGATCGTGCTCCGACCGTCCCTCAACGCTCACCAAATCATAAACTGATTCGGAATTTCGCTCTGTGTCAGTTGTGTGAACTGGCTGCTCCGCTTCCGGCGGCAAAAGATCGATGAGGGAACGCAGTCGCACCAGGCACGATTCGTCATCCGGTTCCTGAAAGTCGATCGTGCCGCTGATCTCGGCGTGCATTTCTGAGCCACCCAGTTCTTCGGCTTCGATCACCTGACCGATGGCCGCTTTGACCAGCGCCGGACCGGCCAGATAGAGCCCGCTCCCTTTAGTCATCAATATCTTGTCGCACAATACCGGCAGATACGCGCCGCCTGCGATACAATTGCCCATAATCGCCGCGAACTGCGGGATGCCATGCGCGCTAAGAACGGCGTTGTTGCGAAAGATGCGGCCAAAATCATCCTCGTCGGGAAAAACTTCGTCCTGCAACGGCAAAAACACGCCGGCGGAATCGACCAGGTAAATTACCGGCAGAGAGTTCTCGAAGGCTATCCTTTGGGCGCGCAAAAATTTCTTTGCCGTTGCCGGAAAAAAAGCGCCGGCTTTCACCGTCGCGTCGTTGGCGATGATCATGCACGAGCGCCCGGTAATGCGCCCAATGCCTGTAACGAGGCCAGCCACTGGGACCTCGCCCCAATCCGGATACATATGGTACCCAGCCCAAAGCCCCAGTTCAAAAAACGACTCGGTATCGTCCAGCAGCCGCGTCAGTCTGTCGCGCACCGTCAATCGACCCAATTTGCGCTGACGTGCCTGGCCTGCGCTCCCGCCGCCCTCGCGCAGTGTCGCTTCCTGCGCCACGATGTGGTCGGCCATCGCCCGGAGCGGTTTATGTTTGCTCTGCGCTTTGTCAGCCATGCAACAGTGGCAACCTAATTGTTTATTCGGAACAATCCAACGGCTTTGTGAGCTGGAATGTCCTTTACAATGTTGGCAACGGGAATGATAACGCCGGCGAGAATTACATGGCGTTGCAAACAGTGACCGGGCTTAAGGCGCGGGCGCTCAGGGCTGTAAGGGCCTGACCGCCTGCACGCGATAAAATCGTTCCGGCATTACAGCATCTACGAAAGTCCGAGTCGTGAAGGTTCCGTCCGAGGCGATCAAGCCCAGGCCACTGTCGGTCCAGGCTGGCGAGGAAACATCGAGGGCTTTCTGAATCAGATAATAGCCGGCCGGGACACTTTTCCAGGAGAGACTAATGCTGGACCCGCCGGACAGGAGGGTTGTTGACGTAATCGCCAGCTTGCTTGTCGCATCGTTCGGATTTGTGCCGGCCAAATATTCCTGTGTGTTCGACATCCCGTCGTGATCCGGATCGGCATTTGGATCGATGCCGGTCGCGCCGAAGTTCTGCAGTTCCCAGGCGAGTGGCAATCCATTGGTATCCAGTTGGCCAGGAAGGATTCGGTCTGTCTGGACGCGAGCAAAACTGTTGCTCAGGCCAATCCAGCCGCAGTTGGCGCTGTAAACAAAACCTGTAATTACCCCGCTTTTGAGATCAACGGCAGGCGCCCCAAGACTTTCGAAATTGATCCAGCCAATGTTTGCTCCCCAGGCGTAACCGCGCAGATTTCCCTGGCCGTCCTGATTCACGCCGCAGTCGTTTGCGGACTGATTCTGATAATAAATGCCATTCGTCGGGTTGCCGCTGCCCAGGTTGATCCATCCCGCGTTGGCGGCGTAGATGTAGCCCGAACAGACGTATTCGCCAATGACCGCGCCATTATTGGTATCGCCGGTCCAATTGACCCAGCCGATATTTGCGCCGTATGCGTTATTGTTTGTGGAATTGATCGTGGTCGCGGCCTTTGCCGAACCGACCAAAACAGCCAGCGATAATAACCAAACCAACCTTCTCATAAATCGGGTTAGTTATAAATATTGGCCCACGGACTCGTACTCGTTGCGGCGTTGCCCCATGGCCCCACATCATTTCCGGCCGGGATTGAATAGACGTTGTTGGTGTTGCCCGCCGTGGAGTTTTTGATCACCACTACACCAGTCTGGCCAGGGACCACCATAATTCCGTACCCTGTCGAGTACCCAACATGATTGCCTTCAATCCGTCCCGGGCCAAGGAAAGAAACAATCCCGGCCTCGATGGCCACCGTGCTCGTGTTATTGCCGACACAATCATTGCCATACGCAACCGAATTGACGCCAATCCCGATTCCCGACCTGGCGTTTAGGGAGCAAAGACACCCGCTAACAAATCCACCGTTAAAGACCCTCACTCCTTGCCCACCGTTGGATTGGCAGGAACAGTTTAAGACCCGTCCGCCGCTGGCGTAGATCCCTTCTCCGACATTGAGGTTTGCCACGCATGACTCGATCAGCGCGTTAAAAGAATAGATTCCGTAAGAACCGTTGCTCACCGCCTCACAATGATTGATGGCAGCCTGGTAACCGGCATCCAACCCCGCGTCTTTGTTTTTCAGTACGTGGAGACACTCAAAGCGGCAGTTATACGCCGAAAAATTCCCATTGACGCCTTTGTGGTCCCAATCGCGAATGGTTCCATTGGCCACAGCGATGTTTGTGTAGGCATCGAACCCGGTCAGGCCAACCAGTATCCCATCCACCGATCCAGCCACGCCATAGAGCGCAAATCCGCTGAGATCGATGGATACATCATTAGCGGCAATGGTAATGCCGTTAGTGCCTGGGATACCGACCAGGTTAGTCGTTACGTAATAGGACCCCGGAGTATTGATGAAGAACGGCAGCGCAGAAATCGGCGTACGGGGTTGGATTTGATCCAGCGTTTTCATCGTCGGTCCAGGCGGTCCCGGCGGTGTAAGAGGGCCCTGGGCCAGGGCCAGTATCGGGCATAATGTGCCGAGGCAAGCTGTTAAAGAAATGCGCTTCGAAGTAATGTGGGGTCTGAATTTTTTCATAATTGTTGTCGAGTTGAGACCACTCAGGCAAAGAGCTTAGTGGCCGGTCCTATAGCGTCCACGCATAAGGGGACTGGTTGCATGGTAATGAAACGGGCGAAGGGTTCAATACGAAAGGTTTCGCAGCTTCTGATCCGTACTCGTAAGGATGAGGCAAAGAACGATTACTCCTTAGTTAAATACATCACTTCTGCTTTGAACTTTCGCGCGATCTTGAGCTCGTGCCTGTTACGGTAATCGACGGCAGGTGGCAATTTGCTTTTCTCCCGGCTTGCAACTTCCTTGCTGACTGATAGAAATTCCCATCGATGCGTGTTTGCGCGCTGCTGGCGATTTGTTCTCTTGCTGCTCGGATTGTTGTTGCGAGTCCAGCTCCTGCACCTTTGCTTCAAATGCCCATAACGGGAGCACTGAACGTTGACCCGGATGGTGTCCTGGCCTGGCGATGGGTGGACGATTTAATAAGCAATGGAAGTTTCGAGTCAGGCATGAGCCCGGGTTGGTACACTGGTGGTACCGATCCTGGAATCTGGAGTATTTATACCGACACTACAAATAGCGACGGAATGGGATATCGTTTCGCAACGGTTTCATTCCCGCTATCCACGAATAATTTGAGCGGTCAATTGATCCAGGATGTGTATGTGCCTGCCGACGCGATTTCCGCAACATTACAGTGGAAAGAACGGGTTTTAAATCTCTTCCCGCCAAGAATGATCGCTCGTTTGAGAGTCCTTTTGTATCAGGGAGGGGCGCCAGTGGCATTACTCGAGGATGCGTATGGCACTGAGCCGCAATTTCAGCAGCGTACTTTTGTGAGTCGCAGCACAAACCTTCTGGCCTATGCAGGCCAAAGTCTTCAACTTGTTTTCCAGGCCAACAGCTACTCCTCGTCCGCCTACCTGGGGTGGTTTGCCGACATCGATGGGGTGAGTTTTTCGTGCCAGCATTTTTCCACTCCAGAATTCCAGGTCCTGCTTGGCAACACTTCTTCATTGAGCGCTACAAATCAGATCGGCAGCACGACAGATCTTACACTGTCAATGCCGCTACTTGGAACGAATCAGACTTATTATTGGAAGGTGGGGGCTGTCAGGGATGGAGTTACAAACTTCAGTACTAGGTTTCAGTTCAAGACCGGGCAACGGATGATTCCGCTGGCATACAAAGGTTTTTCGGCAAATGGGATTGTCCTTCAGTTTTCCAGCAAGACCAACCGTTCCTACACCATCGAGCAAACGGATGGATCTCTAAGTCCAACCGGCTGGTACGATATCCTGCCCATAGGCCCGGGCACGGGCGGCTTGATGGAAGCCGAGATACCACTACCGTCTATAGACCAAGTCTACTGGCGCTTACGCGTGTCCCCATAGGGCATAGCGCCTTTTTCGCCTGTTTGACTTCCTCGGGAGGCTGGCGATACTGGCAGGTGTGAATTTTTGTCTTCGTTTTCAAAAGTTAAATATTATTGCGGTTTTGCTGCTTGCTTTGCCTTGTCTCGCTGAATTCGAATTGCCATTGCACGAAGGCGAAGAGGAAGTGGGCGTGCCATGGGAAGGAGCACGAGGTGTTCCGGAGCGCATCGCGGAAATCATGGAGCGGCAAAAAGCGGCTCAGGAGGAACGCGGTCATGAGCGAAACAAAGAATTTGTGTTTCATCCGCTCAGGTTGCGGGACCTGCAAACCTTGCCTGAAAATCCAAATTCACCCGACGTAGCAAGTTTTCCACGAGCTTTAACGAACGGGACTGGAGAAGTGACGCCGAACACTCCACAGACTGCTGGTCTAAACTTTCTCGGTGCCACGCTGGCCGACACGGCCGCGTTTCCTCCAGATACGATGGGCGCAGTCGGGCCATCGCAATTCATTGTTGCTTTGAACGGGCGCATTCGAACTTTCAATAAACAAACGGGCGTTGCGGACGGGGTGCTTAACGGGGATACAGACGTCTTCTTCCGGTCCGTCATGACCCCGCCTGTGACGAATAATTTCACCAGTGATCCTCGAATTCGTTACGATCGCTTGTCGGGACGTTGGTTCGTTATCATCATTGATGTGCCCGGGAAGGCGGGCGCATTGCCGAACCGCGTTTTGCTCGCCGTCAGCAGCGGTAGTATCATCACGACGAACACGACCTGGACATTTTTTCAATTTCAGCACGATTTGGTTTCGCCTACCGGTGACTCGGGTAAATTCGCGGATTATCCGACGCTCGGGATTGACGCAAACGCGCTTTACATCGGCGTCAATGTTTTCGGGACGCGCGGCCTCGGCTCCTTCAGCGACACGACAGTTTTTGTTGTCAGAAAAAGTTCCATTCTCGGCGCGGGGCCAATAGTGGTCACTGCGTTCCGAAACCTGGTTCAAAAAGTCCAAGGCACTGAGACTGGTCCTTACACGCCCCAAGGCGTGGATAATTTCGATCCTACTGCGACGGAGGGCTACGTCATTGGGGTGGACGCGGGCTTATACGGACGTTTGATGCTGAGGCGAATCAGCAATCCGGGCGGAACGCCTTCTATTTCCGGAAACATCGCCATAACGATTCCGCTTAACGGTCCGACGATTACAGTTCCGCATTTTGGCAATACCGGCGGAAGCAGCGGCAATCTTGATGGACTCGATTATCGTCTTATGGCCGCGCATTTTCGCAACGGACGGCTTTGGACGTGCGCAAACATGGCGGTGGACAATAACGGCACGCGCAACACGACTTCGACGCGCATGGGTGTGCGCTGGTATGAGCTCGATGGAATTGCCACCGGGCAGACGCCCGGTGTTGTGCAGTCGGGAACCGTGTTTGAGCCATCGCCGAGCAATTCCACGACCAATCGCTATTATTGGATGGGCACAGTCATGGTTTCCGGCCAGGGTCACGCGGCGATGGGTTTTAGCGTCGCGGGAGTGAATGAGCGGATCAATGCCGGAACCGTGGGCCGCCTCAAAAACGATGCTCTCGGCACGACGCGCACGCCACTCCTCTACACTGTGAGTTCGACCGCTTACAACCCGCCAGGCGATCCTGGCGGCGGTGCCGGCCGCCGTTGGGGCGATTATTCTTATACCTCCCTTGACCCCAACGACGACATGACGATGTGGACAATCCAGGAATTCTGTAATGCGAACAACTCGTACGGCGTGCAGATCGTTCGGCTTCTTGCACCACCTCCGGCAGTTCCTTCAAACTGCTCGCCCGCTTCCGTAACTGCAGGCGCGACAACAAATGTTGTTCTCACCGGCCTCTCGGACGGCGACACAGGATTTTTTGACCCCGGCGCTGGCTTTTTAAATCGAATTGCCGCAGCCGTGAATGGCGGAAGCATCACGGTCAACAGCGTTACTTACAACAATCCGACTAACCTGATATTGAATATTTCCGTTTCACCCAACGCGGCGAACGGAGCACGAACGATCACCGTGACAAATCCTGATGGCCAGAGCGCAACGAGCGTGACGGGAATTCTAACGATTGCGGGTGGCGACGTGTCAAATAGCCCGCCGGTATTGACCGCGATTTCGAACAGAACAGTCGTTGAGCTGACGGCGCTCACGTTTACCAACACAGCGATCGACCCCAATGGTGATACGCTGACGTTTTCTCTTGATCCCGGCGCGCCAACGAATGCCACAATCAATCCCTTGAGCGGAGTATTCAGCTGGACGCCCACCGAAGCGCAAGGGCCAAGCACAAACGACATCACCGTTCGTGGGACAGACAACGGCTCGCCGAATCTCAGCGCTACGCAAACTTTCACCGTCACGGTTCTGGAAACCAACAGTGCGCCGATTCTCATTCCAATCGCCAATCAAACGGTTATTGAGGGACAGCCTTTGACTGTCACGAATTCGGCGAGCGACGCAGACATTCCGACGCAGACGCTTATGTTCAGTCTCGGAACAGATAATTTGCCCGCAGGCGCGCAAATCAATCCAACCAATGGAATTTTCACCTGGACACCAAACGAGGCGCAAGGCCCAGGCACAAACCAGATCACCCTCATCGTAACCGACGGCGGCTCGCCAAGTCTTAGCGCAACGCAAACTTTCACAATCACCGTTCTCGAAGCGAACAGTGCTCCGGTTTTGGCGAGCATTTCCGACCAGGTTTTGAATGAAGGTCAGACCCTGACCATCACCAACTCGGCCACTGATTCCGATGAACCCGCGAACGTCTTGACCTTCAGCCTCGGCCCCGGCGCGCCGACGAATGCAGTCATCCATCCCTCGAGTGGTGTATTGACTTGGACACCAACGGAAGCGCAAGCGCCTGGCACAAATCAAATTACCGTTCTCGTGACCGACAACGGTTCGCCCAGCTTGACCGCCACCCAAATGTTCACCGTGATTGTGAATGAACTAAACCAGACGCCGACTCTCGCTTCGATTCCGGATAAGGCGGTTTATGAAGGCGCAACACTCACCTTCACAAACATCGTGACTGATCCCGACATTCCTGCGAATACAGTCGCTTTCAGTTTTGACTCGACGCCACCGCCGGGCGCATTGCTCGACACAAATTCCGGCGTGTTCAGTTGGACCCCAACTGAACTGCAGGGCGGCACCACGAACCTCATCACCATTCGCGCGACTGATTTCAATCCTTCCGCAGTCAACACACAGCATTTGAGCGACGTGAAAAGTTTCGTGGTTGTTGTGCTGGAAAGCAACTCGTCGCCCGTGCTCGCGCCGATTGCTGATCGGACGATTTATGCAGGAACAACACTCGTGATCACAAACCTGGCTGTGGATTCCGATGTGCCGATGAATGCACTGTCGTTCAGCCTCGATCCGGGCGCGCCTGCCGGAGCGGCAATTGATCCCACAACCAGTGTGTTCACCTGGACGCCCGACAGCAGCTACATTTTCACGACAAATCTCTTCACCGTGCGGGTGACCGACGACGCCGTGCCGCCGTTGAGCGATGCGAGAACTTTCAGCGTCATCGTCGTGAATGTTCCGGTGATTCAGGACATCTCGATTTCCAATGGCGTTGCCACAATCACCTGGAGCGCAATCGCGGGACAAATATATCGCTTGCAATATAAAGCGGATTTGAATGAGACGAATTGGAGCGACCTTCTACCGGACGTGACAGCTTCCGGCCCCACGGCGAGCAAAGACGATGCACTCGATTCAATCGTGCAGAGGTATTATCGGGTGCGGGTGCGATAGACTAGGAAGCCCGATATAACTTCGTTTAACTCTTTTGGTGTCCACTCTCAGTGGTTTGATGGGCAGTCGGCACCGCGCTTCCGTTTCAATCCAATAATCTCTCACCTCGCGTGTATTTCTTCACCGCATCGCGGTCGAGCGTGAGGCCGAGGCCGGGCTTGGCTGGAATCGCCAGCATCCCGTCCGCATCAAGTTGCCAGCCGCCGGTGGTGATTTCGTCAATGAACGGTGATCCGGTCAGATACTCAACGAGGTCGGTCGCGGGAAACGCGGAAGCAAGTTGCAAATCCGCTGCGAGGCCTACTGCGGTGTTCCAGCCGTGGGGGATAAACCGCACCCCGTGCTCCTGCGCCATCCATGCGATGCGCCGCTCCTCGCTGATGCCGCCGACCTTCGTCACGTCCGGTTGCACGATGTCGAACGCGCGCGCCTCCAGCCACGGCTGAAACGCTTGCCGGCGCGTCAGCACTTCGCCGCCAGCGATAGGCACGGGCGAATGTTCGCGGAGCTTCGCGTAGTCTTCGAGCGCGTCGGGCACAAGCGCTTCCTCGAACCAGAACACGTCATGGTCCGCGAGCATCTTCGCGGTGTTCAGTGCCCACTTGTAGCCGTTGTTCCAGTAAGCGTCGCTGCCGCCAGCGTCCACCATGAGCTTGTTCTCCGAGCCGACAGCTTCGCGCGCGGCGCGAACGATGCCTTCGTCGGTCGCGGCATTGCGGCGGCCAAACGGCCCCCAGCCAATCTTGAAGGCACGGAAGCCCTGCGCCTTCACGCGCAGCAAGTGGTCGCGCAGCTTCGCTGGTTCCTCCATAAGCAGCGACGCATAAGGCTGCACGCGCTCACGGTAACGCCCGCCGAGCAATCGCCCGACTGGCTGCCCCGTGGCCTGGCCGAGCAAATCCCACAGGGCGATGTCGACGCCACTGATGGCGTGGGTAATCGAGCCACCGCGCCCGAGCCAGAACATGTGCTGGCTCAACTTCTCGCTGACGCGCTCCGGCTCCAGCGCGTTCTCGCCGCGATAGAGCGGCTCCATCACCGCGAGCGCTGCGCGCACCAGCGTGTCGTTGGTAAACACACTGCCTAACCCCACCGCGCCCTCGTCCGTGTGCACAGCGATGAGCGTGTGAACGCAATCGTCAGGCCGCAGCTCATTGCTCCAGCCGCCTTCTGGCGTGGCGCCGCGCAAACCGGCGCAACGGATTTCTCGAATTTTCATATGTAATTATTATTTATGACGCGGACGCTGAAACATCTTCACCTTGAGCATGAATTTCACGTCAGGGTCCAGGGGGAAAATAGGCCGCGCGCACTTTGTATGGCCAAGGCTGCGGAGGTTCGCGCTCGTGGAGCCGGGCGCGTCCACGTCCACATAGCGCGCTGCCCAAGCCTTGAACATCTGCGGCTCACAGTGCGGCGATTTCACCACTACCACGCCAAAGTGTCGTGGGTCGCAGCCGTGCGCCAGGAACAGCGCGCGGTCGTAGAGACTCACCGCGCGGGACGTGACGATCAACGTGAAGCTGCCGGACTGAATCACCGCCGTCTTCCCCGCCTGCCACAGCTCGCGCGTCGTTTCGCTGTGGAACCGGCCGTCGGACAACATTCGCACGCGCCCTTCCATGGGCAATGGCGTGAAACGCCCTTTGTCGAGCGCGCCTCCCACCGTGGTTCGGACTGAGTTGCCGACCCCCGCGGCGAAAGCTGCCGCGACCGCCTCTGGGTCCACTATCGGAATCAGCGCTGTGCCTTCATAGCCAATTTCGATCAGCTCGCGCAGAATCGTGTTACTGTCGCCCGAGGCGCCGGAACTCGTCGCGTCCGCCGCATCCACGAGGACCACTGTGCCGGACGGGTTTTCCTTTGTGATCCGTGCGGCCTCGGTGAGGCTCGTGAGCGGCACCTTCATTTTGTCGTGATGTTCCCAGAACAGGTTCGCGATGCGCAGCGCTTCGCGTTCGGCGCGCGTCGCATCGTTATCCGTCACCACGAAACTGTTCGACGCCAGCGCCGGCACGTCGGTAAAAGGGTTGGCCCAGATCATCGCAGCGGAGAGGCAGCCGGGACTTTGCTCGATGGCCCTGGCCGCATGGACCGCGTGACGGATCGAGCCGGTTTCCGTAATCAGCTCATCGCCGCGCACCAGCGCGGGCACCGTGACTTTTGCCGTCACCGGCCACACCTCGCCCGCCACGATGCGCAGGAGCAACTTTGCCGATCGCTCGCCGGTGCCGAAAAAATCCACATGCGGATACGTCTGAAACGCCACCGCCGCGTCGGTGTGCTCCAACATCCGATCCGTCAGAACAGCGTGCAGGTCGAGCGAGATGACGATGGGCACCTGCTCGCCTAAAACCTTGCGCGTCTCCGCCAGCAAATAACCTTCAGGGTCGCCCTCGCTCTCCGTTGCCATCGCGCCGTGCAGTGAAAAGTAAACGCCGTCCACCGGCGGAGCCGCTTTGATGCTCGCAAGCAGTTGGCCCGCGAGGTGCTCAAACGCCGCGTCCCTCAGCGTGCCGCCGGAGGTGATGAAGTGCGCGCTATACGTCGGCACGAGTTCCACATCAGGCCTCGCATCGAACACGCTCAACGCCCCTCCCACCTCGCTACGCACGCGGCGATGATAGTTGAGAATCTCCTGCCCGTGCCGAATGGTGAAATCCTCGCAGCCGCTCAACACCGGGTTGAACGTCGAGACTTCCTGTTTGCACTCGGCGATCAGAATACGTGGCATGGCAGGGCTATGTTCCCGAATGAACCAGGTTTTTGTTAGCGCGTTCGCGGGCTCTTAAGAATGGTCCAGCTATCCTGGCGCACATCCAGGATGCGCACGATTTGAACATGGGTCGGCAGAAGCCGATAGCAAATCAGCGTTTTTTTAACCACGATGCCGCGCAAATCCGCAAACACCGCCGATTCTATCGAATGGCCGCGCCCAGGGTTTTCGCCAAGCGCGATACGGGCCTCCCTGACCTGGGCGGCAATGGCCATCTCGACCTGAGACCAAATTTCCGCCTGAGATAAGGACGGATGTTTCGCCAGTCGTCCCGGGCCAGGTCGGTGAGAGTGACCCTCACTCGTCAAGAGGTTCGGTGAAAAAGTCGGGTGGGCAGTCCAGTTCCTTCGCGTTCTTTGCTTCTCGCAATTTTTTTTCCAAGGCGGGCGTAGCCAAATATTTTCGCCTGGTCTGGGGCGGCGGAATCGCAATAATCAAAAGTCGTCCCTTGCCCTCCCGGATGATATATTCGCCATAAGGCGCTTCGGCCACGAAGTCGTCTGGCAGAACCAGACGTTTGCGTTTATCATGCTTCGCGATCGTAACGGTTTGTGCCATAATGGGAATTTCCCACCAAGTTGACCATTGTCAAGCCCCGCAACAGCGTCGTCATTTGGCGGCCGGAGCCGTCGAATTCTAATTCAAAATGGCAGACATACCGAGACTAACCTGGAAAAACAAAACCGCGATCGACTTAAAACGTGGTAGTTCACCGGGAACCCGCAGCGGTGACCTGCCAATGCTCGTTGAAGTAGCCCGCACGAATTGCTTCCTCCGGAAATGCGGTCATCCCCGGCTTCCACGCCTCCGCTCCAGGCGTGATGCGCATGACGGCCCAGTCGCCCAGGCGCGGAAACAGCAGGTAATTGAAGGCGCCAAATTCTTTTTCGTGGAAGGTGTGGCCACTGTTAATGACGATGTAACGATCACGTGCTTTCTCGAATGGGCTGGCGGAAATGAGCGTGGGCGCATGGTCCTTTGCCGCGTAGATTTGCGCGCCGAGCGTCACTTTCTTGCGCGTCCAGGTGACAGGGAGCTTTGGAAGCGTCTTGGCGATCCACAGGTTGCTGCCCGGATCGCCAAAGAGGATTAGATTTTTCGCCTGAATGTCGGCCTCGGTGACTTCGGTGTCGTTCTTCACGGGCAGATCGCCTCTCATGTAGCGCGCCCACTCGTAAGCGAAACGCCGCAGGCTCGCGTCCGTCCACGCGCCGACGGCAGAATTCCACGGCTTTCCCGTGCCGCGCACGCAGACGAACGCCGTCGTGAACGCATCGTCAATCGGTCCCTGCACGCCGGGGCGCTTGCCCGTGAGCGCGACGGATCCACGCGGGCCGGCGAATTTCCATTTCCCGTTCTCCAGCGCGAACACGAGCGCGTCAGGTGCGTCCGCACTGCGCTGGGGCAAGGTGATTTCCGTTCCACCGATGCGCAGGTTCGCACCGGGCGAGGTGAGCATCGGTGGGTAAATGGCGAACTGCGTGATATTCTTTGCGAGGCTGATGTCCACCGCGCCATGGTCAGCAACCTTCGCGATGATCTCCGCGCGTTCGTAGTGCTGGCCAAGCCCAAGGAGTTCGAGCCAGTGACAGCGGTTGTACTTCAGCGTCCAGGTCACGAACCGAAGTTCGCGCGGCGTGCGATCGAGCCCCTTTGCAGCGTATTCGCCGATGCGGCGCATTTGCTCGCGGTGCGTCACCGGGTCAATCGTGTGACCGGTGCCGGGCGAGATGAGGTTCACCATTTGCAAGCCTTCCTTCTCCATGGCCTCCCGCATGTGGACGTGAGACTGAAAGAAAACATCCGCGTCGCCAATGGCCCCGATGGCAGGCACGACGCCGGCATTTGCGGCGTAATCAATCGAATCGAGCATGTGCAACCCGCGCTCCTGGTGCGGCGGCAGAGGGCCAACCTTGATGAATCCGGGGACCGGCGTCTCGGAGAAGCGGTGCGTGTCCACATAGCCGCAGTATGGCCCGAGCGCGACGAACCGACTCGGGTGCTTCAGCCCGAGGTGCCACGTTCCGGACGCGCCCATGCTCATGCCGCGCAGAACGATGCGGTCGCGGTCAATGCGATAGTTACGGCACACAGCCTCGATGGCTTCGAATACATCTGTCTCTCCCGCCCAGCGGTAGCAGTTTTCTACGCGACCGAGCGGGTGCAGTTCGATGAACTCTGCGTCCGGCGCAAACGTCGCCGTGTCATCGCCCTCGTCGAAGCTCGCGCCGAAGCGCAGCTCGCTCATACCGACCGGTTTCGAGCTGCCGTGCAGCACGACATCGAGACGCATGGGCTTCGAGCCATCGTAGCTCGCGGGCACGATGACGCCGTAGGGCTGTGTCGAACCGTCCACGGCGGAGATGTATCCCCGGAGGATTTTGCCTTTGCGCATGGCCCAGGGCTGCTGCCTGGCAAGCAAGAAATCGGCCCGTTGGTGGCCGCGAGCGGTGGCGCGCTGAAGCGACGCGATGTCATTACTCGTGAGGTGGGTTTCGTAGCGCAACGCCCAAACGATGCCTTTGTGAAAGAGGTCGGCATCCGCGAGGTCGTTTGTGGACGATGAGCGGAGGGAGGTGAGCTTGGCCTCCAATGATCTCAAATCGCGTCCCAGAGACTGGCGGTCTTCGGAGGTGATGCCGCCGGGGAAAACATCGCCGACGACCGGAAGAGGCGCTGGAACTGGCTGTGGCGAAGCAGGTAATGCACCCAATACGGATACCAGCGGTAGACAAGTAAATGCCGTTCGAATCCGGTTCAGCGAGCGAATGGAAGAGATCACGGAACTGGTAAAAGAATAATCCTCAGCAGGTCAACTGCCGCCACTCCATTCTGGCAGAGTATCGAGATAGGGTCGGCAGGGGCCCTTTATCCAAACCACGTCTCCATCGATTTTCTTTGCGGAAATTACCGATGCTCGAGTGCCGAAAACAATTCCGGCAATCAAGGCTGCAAATCCGGCCAGCGCAACAAGACCCGATTCGTTTGCCACGCCTGCAATCAGTCCCACCAACCCTCCGAGTCCCAGGAGCCATCCCAGTGCGATGGCCAGGCGTCGCTTCGAGCGGTGGGAGTCACACAGACCGATTTTAACCTGGGCTTTCTTGCGCACAATAACGGCGACAATCGCATAAATCAAAAGGTTGAGCACGATGAGCAAGTAAAGATATGGCGAGTGCCAGCTCAAATTGCGTTTCAGCGTGTATCCGTTGGCGGGCGCATTACACTTCACGCAACGGTCGGGAAGGCTCGCCCCCTTATTCATCACCAGCACCGGCCCGGAGCGCCATACCATCACCGATGTTGGGGGAGCAGCTCCTTCCAAAACTCGTTGGAAAAAAATGGGTTTGCAGGCGGCGCAGACCCACGAATTCGCGTAATGCACCATATCATTAGTGGAAAATGTTTTGCCGCATTCCACGCAGCGCCCCATGTTGCTCGGGGCCCCGATGCTCGGAGTCGAAGGAATGGCCTGTGCATAGGGCTGCCAATTCGCCATCCCCTCCCGCCAAACCAGGGTTGTGGGAAGCACCCGGCCAGAGGCGGCCAAATCTCTCAATTGTTCATCGGTGACTGGACCGGTCCGCGTAGTGTTTTCAGCGTAATACCATTCCATGGCAAAGGATCAGTTGTGAGGTTGACTGCTTACTTTCATGGCTTTCAAGCTGCGGAAGCGCCTCAAGGCCGATGGAGCTTCCAACTCGTTTCGCAACTCCATCCTCGCCTCGTGAATTTTGCTCATCGTTGCAAGTGCAGACCATATTAAAGCAGCACCGGGCGTAAGGCCAAGCTCCAAAGTCCAACCCAAAAAAAGATCAAAGGGCAAAGGACGAAAAGAGGAAAAGAGAGAAACCACCGTTGAGCATTGCGGAATGGAAAGCGCAGGAAGACGGGCGTAATCCAAACGCCACGATTCCGATCATTCGCGGTCTGCTTCAGTGAACTCGTTCGTAGTCGTGGCGGAACAGGAACTGAATACCCGCGATCAGCGCGAGCCCGCCAGTGAGATACGCCAGCCCAGTGTAACTGAGCAGGTTGTCGATCCCGACGCTTTTCTTCAACATGCCCCCAGAAAGTGTGGCGAAGCCTGAGATAACGGCGCCAAAAAGGTTTAACACGCCGACAGCCGAAGCGCGGGCGTCCCCAGGGACGATTTCAAAGGCCGCTGGAAAGATGTTCCCCATGAAAAAGCCGCTGAAGAGGCCGAAGCCCACCGCGGCGACGCGCGTGATGGAGAGCGTGTCGCTGTTGCCGAGGAGGTGCAGGAACGGCGCGCAACCTAGCAGGCTCACGGTGAGCAGCCAGAGCCGCGCAGCCTTGGTCCGTCGGTAAAGTACGTCAGCCAGCATACCGCCGGTGAGCATCCCAACGAGAGTCGCGCCCTGTAGAAAGACGGTGGCGTTGAAGGCGGAGTCCGCGAGATTGAGTGAGAATTTCTCGTGGAGGAAGTTCGGCAGCCACCCGTAGAGCAGCCACAGACCGAAGACGAACACCGGGAAAACAAAACAGAGCAGACAATAGGTCGGTGTTTTCGGAAGTACATACAGTGCGTTGAGGCCGCCGCTCCTGGTCTCGACCTGGGCTTGTTCGTTGAAGCCGCGCAGGAAAGCGAAATAGGGAAGCGCGAAGACCAAACCCACGGCGCCGAGCGCGAAGAACGCCCCGCGCCAGTGGCCTGCGCCGGCCATCCAGCCACCAAACCAGCCACCGCCGACATTGCCGAGGATTTGTGCCGTCGTGAGCGCGGCGATGGCGCGTGAGCGCGTGGCAGGTGGGAAGGCGTTCGCCGTAAGCGCGACCGCGGCAGGCATGAAGAGCGCCTCAGAGATGCCCATGAGCGCACGTAGCGCAAGCAGCATGTTTGCCGAGTGCGCGAGGCCCGTCCCGAAGGTGACAAGACTCCACAACGCCAGGCTCGACACGATAAGCAGGCGCTTCGAGAACTTGTCGCCAATCTGTCCCGCGAAAAAACTGCCGATGCCATAAACCCAGAGGAAGCAGGAGCCAACGAGGCCAAGCTGGCTGTCGCTGAAGCCGAGGTCGGATTTCAAGACCGGGAACATCGAGAAGACTGCCTGCCGGTCGCAGTAGTTCAGAAAGTAGGCAAACCACATGAACGCTACCAGCAAGACGGCCTGTCGGGCGGGGGTGGTGGCTAGAGCCCGTTCAGTCACGCTGCCATCACTTCTTTCTCGCTCACTCGCTGCGCGATTACGGCCACGCAATCGCCCTGTTGCGTGAGGCACGGAGCGCGCATGGTGATAAGGTAACCAGCGGACTTCGCCATGATCGGTTCGGGTGTGCGATCAGGGCGTTCCAGATGATGGATGAAGCCGACAGTCTGGCCACGCTTCACCTGCGTTCCAAGATCCAGGCAGATTTCAAAAATCCCGGATTCGGGGGCGAGCAGGTAGTCCTCGCGATGCAGCGCCTGGGTAAGAATGGCAGGTGGGAGGCCGAGCCTGGCGCGCGTCTGCTCTCGTCCCTTAAGCGCGCCAAGGTGGATCAGCACATTGCGCAGGCCGCTCTGCGTGATGCGATGCACCTCGGCGGGGACGCATTCGCCACCGCCCATCTCCGTGGTAACGACGATCTTGCCCTGGTTCTCCGCCTCGACGGGCAACAGGCCCGTGCCCGCGATGTCTGCATAGAGGAACGAAAAGTCTGAATTCCACGCCAGCATGGCTTCGAGCATCTTTCGGCGTTGAGCCAGATCGGCTACGAGGTGCATCGTCGAGCACGGCACAAACTCCATGCTGCGCCCGCCGGAGTGAATGTCTATCACTGCGTCGCTCAACGGAAAGAGAACCGTCGTGAGGTAGTGCGCAATCTGGCTGGTGATCGGGCCCTCGGGCTGGCCGGGAAAAGCGCGATTCATGTTCATACCGTCCACTGGAGAGAGGCGCGTGGCGGCGCGTGTGGCGGGGAAATTGAGCGACGGGATCAGGATGACGCGACCAGTCACCATTTCAGGCATCAGTTCACGCGCGAGTTTCATCACGGCAATTTGGCCCTGGTATTCGTCGCCATGGTTGCCTGCCAGCACCAGCACGCTCGGGCCCTGGCCGCGCGCGACGACAGTGATCGGCACCAGCATATTTGCCCAGCCACTGAGGTTGTGGGAATAGGGGACCTGCAGAAAACCCTGTTGTTTGCCGCGGCGATCGAAATCAAGCGAGGTGACGACCATAAGAATTGCGATATTGCACGTATTCCTCAGTGGACGTCAATTCTGAGCCGAGAAGGGTCCTTAGTATTGTTAATCATATTGGCGATCGCCGGGCGGGAAACGGTTGTTCAGAACACGAATGCATCGTCCTGCCTGCGAAAACGCAATTGCCGGGACGATGGGAATTGCCGGGGTGGGCGCGGTCGCAATGCTGCCGCACCCGGGCCGCGCTCGCGGCGGTAAAACTGAAATTTTCAGAAGGGTAACCGTGGGTCGGTTAAAACCTTCGTGAATAGGTAGCCACGACGAGGTAATCGGCAAACGCGCCCGTCGTGGCGGTCTTGGTCGGCTCGAGGTTTCGCGAGAGGGCAACCGGGACGTTAACGCTCAGGGCGTTCTTGCCGAAAGCCCAGTTTAATCCGGGATCGATATAGACGACATAACCAGCCCGGCGGAATCCATTGCTGTCTCCGATGAGGTCGTGTACTGGAATGCCATCGATCCGGCCACCCAGGCTGAATGATAGCCCTTTTTCCGCCCAGAATGCATAGGACAGGCCGCCCCGGCCGAAGTATTGATCCGGAACGGTGTTCACGAGCGATACCGCTGGGGAAGGTCTTTCAGTTCCGTTGGTGTCCCGTGGGTTAATCAAATAAAACCCGTCTAGATACGCATAGAAATTTTCGACTATCTTCTGGAAGGCCTGCAGCTCCAGGACCGCGCCCCAACCTCCGTCTCCTGGCTGTGCCGCAATATCGACCGGCCGGATGAGCACTTGGTTAACTCCTGTGTGGAAGTCGTCCGTCGCCCGTTCATCGCCCGTGGGAAATTTCACTCCCAGGCCGATGTTGATATTACCATCCGGATGGTTGATCGGATTGAGTAGCCACGTGTTGGCCATCAGGCGAAGGTCTCCCAACCCGCCCGCCGACCCATTGTGACGTTGAAAGTCGCCCTGAACGGTTGAGTAGTCCGCATGTTCAAACGGCACAGTTAAGCTCAGGCTCAAACGGGAACTAACAGCATAAATTGCAGTCAAGTCGAAGGAGTTCATAGTAAGTCGACCAGAAATGGCCTTAAGATCGGGTTTCTCTTCTGTCCCCATGAATACCCTCTCGGAATGAAGATATCGATAGGCGATGTCGCCCTCCCATTGGCCGGGACTTAAATAGCTGACCCCTTGGGCACCCAGGCTGAGCGAAATGTAGTGAGCTGGAACGCATCCTTGCGATGACGCTGTCCGTGGGGCTGACGAAAGCCCGACGGCAAAGATGAAACTGATGAGTCCGGGCACACCTAGTGCCGTGAATGACGCTCTGTTCATAGGCGTTTGGAATTGGGTTATTGCTGACCAGCGTTCGGCTGCTTCTAATTAAAGTCAAAGAGAAAATAGATTTTGTTTTCCGTGAAGATCATTTTCAAAAATGCCGCAGTTTGGTGCTACACATCTCCTGCCGGCGACGATTGCGTCGGCGGCAGGAGCCCCGTAATCCTCCTTTCATTCGATCCCGGTTGACCCATTTCCACTTCGCCAGGCTCAGAAGTTAACGCTTTCCGTGAGCGTGGTCAGGCCCTTGCCGTGTATTCTCTGCGCGGTGTGCGTCAAAACGTAGTTTGCCACCTGCGCGCCTGTCGCCCGTCCGTCGTTGCAAGCCGATCGGAAATGAATTCCACCAAAAATCCTGGCATTCGCGATTTCGTCCTGCACGTCCGAAAAGCTCTGAAACGATCGGGTCACCCCGAGCAATACGTCGGAATCTATCGTGAATGAGGTGTTTTCGCCGAAGAAGCTGGCGAGCACTGTTGCCGCTGCGCCACTGGTAGTCGAATGGCCGGAGGGATATTCCGGGTGAGCGGGAGTGATCAGGAGTGGGAGCCAAGTGAGATCCGCCAGAGTTGCGGCATTTCCGTCGGTGTCACCCAGCGGTATTGCCGTCACCGGCCGCCAGGCGACATAATAATATTTGGCATCCCAACATGCGATGACGCCGTCGGCGATAGCGATGTTCAACAGCGCCAGCAGACGCGCGTTTTGCAGGAGGGAGCAGTCTTGCCTGGCGAGGAGTGAAAGTGCGACCGTATTCCAGTAGTAGGTCACGGTGCTGGCGTTCCAGAACTTGGATAAGAGCGTCCCGTCGTCCGTTCGCAGCGTGCTGGAAATGCTGCCCATCGACTGGGTTTCGTTGAAATCAGCGGCCCAGCGGTCGCTGGTTAATGACGGCGGACCACCCGGACGGAATTGAGAGGGCGACTGGATCCCCCAGGGAGTCATGGTGGCGAACTGTGGGACGGCTCCGGGAGCAAAGGCCGGGGGGGTGGGGCGCCATTGCCCAACGGCTGATCCGCCCAGGAAGGGCGGTGGTGCCGGAGTGAAACCGTCCGTACTGCGCCAGGTCCAGATGGCATCAGCAACCGACTGACCCCACGCCACACCACTCAATATGGAATCGGCTTCCTCGGTATCCATTAAAGCAGCCAGGGAAGCCGCCAATTCGGCATCGAAGTCTGGTTTTTGAGCGGGGAACAAATCAACCAGGATGGTGTAAGCCGCCTGTGCAACCGCCGCCTCGGGGGAAGCCCCGCGCGGCGCGTTCGCAGGAACATGGATCGGCTCATACTGGCGTTTAATGCCGTTCACCGCGTCGAAAACGGCCGTTTGGACCAACGCAGCCACACGTGAGGTGACCATGGGCGAGGTCTTGGCGACCAGCGCAGCGCGTAACATGTTATGGGTCCAGTCGGTAACCTCGTCGGCACGGATCGCGGGCGCCAAGGCTAGCCCAGCCGCAAGCACTGACACTCCGAGCATGGATCCTGATGGCCAAAACCCCCGGCGGAGAATTCTTTGGGCGATTGTTTTGTGCATATGATTTATTGTCCTTTCTTCTTCTTATCTTGGTTTGCCGTAATTGGCTGCTTTGCTTCACTGGCGGGAAGACCCATCTCCACTCAGAGCGATCCCTCTCGCCATCCTTCGCCCAAAGAGGAAATTCACATCGTCATCGGGCTTCACTGGATTACTTAAGCGGCCCGGCAGAAAGGTTACAAAGGAAGGAACTTTGCCCCTTTCAGGTCACTGCTGAATCGCCTCGGATAATCGTTCAAAAAACCTTTGCAAAACCCCTTCATTCAGCAGAATCTGGTCGGTCGGAGCCGTTTTTTATCCGGTTATGGATTCACTCCAGGAACAGGGCGCGGAAAACGCGGAGAAAGAGGGCTGGTTCCGGACCACGCAATGGAGCCAGGTCCTGCTGGCTAAAGAGTCAGATTCGGCCCAGGCGCGCGAGGCGTTGGCGAAGTTGTGCCAGAGATACTGGTACCCGTTATATGTGTTTGTTCGGCGCCAGGGTCACAGCCCGGAGGACGCCCAGGATTTGGTCCAGGGGTTCTTCGCGCGGCTGCTGGAAAAGCATTATCTCAAGGAGGCGGATCCAGAAAAGGGAAGATTTCGATCATTCCTGTTAATGACCTTGAAGCGGTTTATGGCGAATGAATGGGACCGCGCGCACCGAATGAAGCGGGGTGGCAGCCACAAGGTCATATCCCTCGATGAGGAGGACACCGAAGCGCGTTATCAGGCTGAGCCGGCGGATGAATCAACTCCCGAAAAGGCTTACGAATACCAATGGGCGATGACAGTTCTCGAGCAGGTCCTGGCCCGGCTGGAAACGGAGTTTTTGACTGCGGGCAAGTCTAAACTTTTTGGGGAGCTTAAAGTTTACCTCAGTGGCGAAGGCGGCAAATGCTCCTACTCGGAGATCGGCGACAGGCTTGGGATGACCGAGGGAGCGGTGAAGACGGCGGTGCATCGCCTCAGGGAGCGCTATCGTGAGCTTTTACGTTTGGAGATCGCGCACACGGTGGCCAGTCCTGAAGCAATTGACAATGAAATCCGCGATCTCTTTGCCGCGATTAGTTAGCCCCTTTTTGCAGGGAAAAGACCGCGGCTGCTTGCGATGAGCCAACCCTTTAACGAAGCCGAGGCGATTGTTGATGCATTGTTGGGGATGCAAGGTGAGGAGCGCGCTGCGTACCTGAAAAGGGCTTGCGGAGCAGACGCACAAAAGCGCTTGTTGGTCGAAGGGATGCTCAAGGCCCATGAACAAGCTGAGATCTTGATCCAGAGACGGAGCGCGCAAGCGCGCATGGCGACTGTCGCCGCGTCTGTGCCGATTTCCGAAAAGCCCGGCGACCGGATTGGCCGCTACAAGCTGCTACAACAGATTGGCGAGGGCGGTTGTGGAGTGGTCTATTTGGCCGAGCAAAACGAG
>Ga0163163_10000383_pt1 | contig 42117 bp, 33 predicted proteins | sample S65metaG_FD_119766 | JGI IMG/M metagenome (GOLD analysis project Ga0163163, IMG submission 119766) | Switchgrass rhizosphere microbial communities from Kellogg Biological Station, Michigan, USA - S6-5 metaG | ecosystem: Host-associated > Plants > Roots > Rhizosphere > Soil | place: USA... | reverse complement strand
GTCGAAAGAACCGGCATCCGATTGCGTTGATCGAACCGGCAAAACACATAACCCGGAAACAGAGGAAAGTCCTCCTCTTTCACCCGATCTGAATAGCGCCGGCGATCCCGGTAAGTCGGCAAGAATTCCTCATAACCCTTGTTCCGCAAAATGGTGGACACCATCCATTCGAAATTCGATCGAACGTGGAGAGCGAACCATTGGATTTCGCCATCACTCGAAAAGTCCGGGGCCACCCGTTGGGATAAGACACCGTCACCGATATTGCAAATTGCTCGCACAGCTTTCTCTCCTAACCAATACCGGACGCAGCGCGCGCCGCCACTCGCGCAACTGCGGCCTGGGGGCCTTTCGCGGGAACCATAGCGGGTTCTTCCAACATTCCAAGCTTGGTTTTCAGGGCATTCTCGACCACAGCTATGAACGCGGGCATCATCCTCAATCCGTTTTCATGTGTGAAGGCGCTGTAGAAATTGATGTAGTCTCCACCGCAAAGAGGAATTCTGACTTGCCAACGCTGGTTCAGCGAAGAAGGAAGGCGTTCCAAAACCCTGCCTTGGGCGCTCAGCTTGGCACCTTCGAAGCCAAAATCATGATAGGACCCACAGACCGCCGTCCAATACTCGTCCAGCGTCGCTGCCCTTGCCAAATTCTCTTCAAGGAGGTTAAGCCGCACTTCGGCATCGACTACCTTCCGGAGCCGCCCGGAGATGACGAACCGGGTAGCGGCCCCGAATTCCACATATCCCAGGTACTGGATTGCCACAAAAGCCAGCGCGCAGAACAAGACGATAACGAGCCCTCCGAATTCATCGCGCAGACCATTCGCCAACAATGAAAGAATGGCCGCAAGGGCGCAGCCACCATATAGGAACATCACGGACTGGCGAGTGGTGAGGCCGCGGTCAAGCAAACGGTGATGCATATGCCTGCGGTCGGCACGAAAAACCGGCTGGTTCCTCAGCAACCGCCGCACGATAGAGACTCCCGCATCGAGGAGCGGGACCGCCAGCGCTAGCACCGGGGCAGTCATGCTCAGCGCAGTAGCCGATTTATCCGTCCACAGCACTCCAAAGCAGCCCAACAGAAAACCTATTGACAGACTTCCGCAATCGCCCATGAATATGGATGCCGGATTGAAGTTGTATCGCAGAAATCCCAATAGTGCGCCGCAAAGGGGCAGAGTCATCATGGCCAGAGCAACATTACGATGAATCAGTGCCGCGATGAACATAGTACCGGCGGCCACGAAGCCAACGCCTGCAGCCAAACCGTCCATGCCGTCGATGATATTAAAGGCATTGCAACAGGCAATCAGCCACGCAACTGTCAACAGTAAACTGGCCCATGCAGGAAGATGGTAGTTCTGAACGGCATGAATCTGGATTCCTGAAAGAAACGCAATTAAAGCAGCCGTAACCTGGCCCCCAAGTTTAAGCCACGGCTTCAACCCAATCAGGTCGTCGAGAAATCCCGTGGCGAAGACGATAGCGATGGCTGCGATAGCGAGCCATGAAAACTGGAATTCTCCGCCGTACGATACCGGCCCCAGAACCGCGAGCGCAAACACGTAGGACAAAATGATTGCTACTCCTCCGAGGCGCGGAACGGGCGTAGCGTGAACTTTCCGTATCTGATCCGGTTGATCGACCAGTCCCCAACGCCGCACGCCTTCACGCACCAAAGGCGTGAGCGCTAACGACGCAGCGAACGCGACAAGTCCAGAGAACAGAAGACGCACGTATACCCTCGATGGAAACCCTACATGGGGTCGAAACAAGATCCAGACCGGGCGGATCTGCAAGTCCGTCTGGTCTGGCACTACTCCGACGCTGCACCTACGACCCTACTTATTGGCAATGTTTCTGCACTAAAACTGCCAATTTATAGGATTACACCTACGGAGGTTATCACCCGCAGATGTATGCAACAAGCTATCTTTCGTATATCCAGGAATACTTAGTTCGGGGCATTCGCAGCCCTCCTGGCGCATGCAAGAATAGTAACTCGACAAAAGAGGAGAACCCACGCGTCCCCACCGAAGCAAAATCATGGTCGCCAGCGCACTATTCCTGTGCCTGGGGCTCGCATTTTGGCAGTATTACCCCGTTGTGTTGGTCCGACTGGGGGAATTTCTCGTGAAAGCCGACAAGCCTGAGCCCTCAGATGCAATCCTGGTGCTCGCTGGAGATTTCTTTGGACCCCGCGTCCTGAAAGGAGCCGATCTAGGAGTGCAGGGATTCGCGCCGCGCGTCATCATCAGTGGAACCGGATATGGGAATCGCGGGGAGAGCGAGCAGGCGATCCAGTTTTTGGTGCAAAAGGGATACCCGAAGACGCTTTTCTTCGGCCTGCCGCACCAGGCGAAGTCGACGATCGAGGAAGCCATTGCCTTGGCTCCCCAACTACAACGCCTCGGCATCCACCGGGCCATTCTGGTAACCCGCGCATCCCATTCTCGCCGTGCCGCTCTTGTTTTTCGACTATTCTGCCCGAACGTGCGTTTTCGCTCGGCGCCCGCGGAGGACGAGTTTCAAGCTAAGAACTGGTGGATGGATCCCCTATCGAAGGAACGTTTCTATCAGGAGTGGCTCAAGATTCTTGGTACCGTACTCTGGAAGTATCCGGAATTCCTCGCCGTACACAGAGTGTGATGTCAGCCCTCAAGCTTACTCAGCAGCTCCTTCAACTTCGCCGCATCTGTCGGCGAGGGTTGGTTCCGTAGAGCAGTCTCGAACTCGGTTTTAGCCTTTGCCTTATCCCCGGTTTCCAGCAGCGCAGTCCCCAGGTGATAGTGATATACAGGGCTCTTCGGGAATTGCCGCACCAGGCTATTGAAGGTTCGCACAGCGCTCTCGTTTTGCTTCTTTTTCATGTAGATATAACCGAGAGTGTCCGTGTAATTGGGCTGCCCAGGCGACTTTTGCAAAGCGCGGTTAGCTAACCGAAGCGCCTCGTCGAGGTCCCCACCGTTCGCTGCCAGGAGGTACGCAAGGTTGTTTGCCGCGGCCGGATTGTCTGGCTGCAACTGCAGGGCGCGCTCATAGTTGGCCCTAGCTTCCTCGGTCCGGTGGACCTTGTCCAACGCGACGCCGAGGAGTAGCGTTGCGGCCGCATCGTAAGGCGCTAGCTCCTTCGCTTTCTGCAAGGACTTGAGAGCACTGTCATCGTCACCCTTACTCTCGTAGGCCATGCCCAAGCGAGTATACAACTCAGCCGAGCCCGGTTCCTGCGCGACAAGGTTCTGATAAGCCCCGATGGCTTGGTCATAGTTCCCTGCACGGTTTGCAGTGAAGGCAAGGAGAGCGAGCAGGCTGGAGGAGTCCGGCGACCTTCTTAGATCGTCACTTAAGACTTGAATTGCCTTGTCGAACTGCTGTTGCGAGGAGTACAGTTCCGCCAATCCGGCGGTTAGTCTGGTGTCGTTAATGCCTGACTTCACGCTGCGAAAAATCTTCTCTGCATCCTGGTACTTTCTTTCGCCGATGGCCAGGAATGCAGCTTGCAGCTTGACGTCGACACTATCCGGAAATTCCCTCTGGAGGTACCCAAGCTCCGTTTGAGCGTCGGCGTTTCGGCCCTGAGCGGCCAAGGCAGTGATGCCCAGGAGCTTCGCTCCCGTGTTATTGGGCTGATAGGCCAGCAACTCTTGGACGTAGCGAAGTGCATCGTCTGGCTTCTGCTGCTGAAGGCTAAGAACAGCCAAGGCGTTCATGGCTGGGACATAATCCTGGCGGTCCCGCAGCGCTTCTTGGAACTCCTTCTGCGCTCGCCCCTGATCCTTCTTGGCTAACCAGGCCCGCCCAAAATTGAAGTGGAGCACAGCGTCGTTGGGCGCGTCCTTTGCTAGACCAGTAAACTCCGTGATGGCGGCATCCAAATCACCCGGCTTTCCTCCCTCCAAGCGGAGCGTGGCGCGGACCCTGCGCGCGTCCAGGTCTTTCGGATTGTCCTTCAACATCGCCTCAACTAGCGTGGCGGCCTCATCACGCTTGTTCTGAAGGAGCAGAACATCCACGATCCGTTTTTGGTAAACGAGCTTCTCTTTTGGATATCGCCTGGCGCCATCCTCGAAGCGGAAAATCGCCTCCGGCCCGTTGCCGGCTTTGACATAGAAATCGCCAGCCTTCAGGAGACCGTCAGGAAATCCTTTCACGTCGGCCAGACGCTGAATGATTTCCGCCATATCGGTGGGCCTCTGGTTCCGCCCGTAGTGTTCCGCAAGTTCGACCAGGTAGTCGGCCTTTGTGGGATTGTTGCTGACTTTAGCCTTGAGAATATTTTCGGCGTCCCCAAGACGCTTAGCTGTTAAGTATTGCCGGTAAAGAACATCGTAGATCGGCGCGAACGCGGGCTCTTTCTTGATCAGCGCGAGCGCCAGCCGTTGGCCCTCATCGAACCGGTTGTCCTGGAACAACGCCTGGGACCAGCCGACCACCAAATCGTGTTGCATGGGCTGGATGCGATTTGCCTTTTCGAAATACTCAATGGCTTGCCGGGGCCGCTGATCGAAGACCCGGAGGGTTCCAGCCAAACGGAGCCCATCGAATGAATTCGGGTTCTCTGCTAGGAGTTGCCCGGACAATTTGGCGACTTGGTCGTACATAGACCTCGAATGGGTAGGCTCAGAAACATAAAGAGCCAAGCACGTATCGGCCAACTTGACTTTTGCCTCATTATGCTGCGGCATTACTTGTACCGCACGTGTAAGGACGGGATAGGCCTCGGCGAATTTGTTCTGTTCAAGGGAAACCAGGCCGAGGCGGTACAAAGCTTCGCCGTAGTTGGGGTCGTTTTGAAGGGCCTTCTTATACTGAATCTCTGCGTCTTCGTACTTCGCGCTCGTAAAGAATGTGTTCCCGCGCTTGACGTAGTATTCGGGGGCACGGCTGCATCCAACTCCGGCAAGGGTGAGGACCAGTGCTGCTGCAAGAGCGGCGCGTACTCGTGAGAATGATCTGGCGCCGTCCCCAGCGGTTGTGACTCCGCATCGAATCGATTCGAATCGAGCCTTGCACCGCACAGCTAGTGGGAGTACCTTTGCGGACCTGCAGTACACCACTCTACTTTCCTCTTTGTTCACTTTGAGACCTCCCATCAGCCTGCCAAACGGAAAACCGGTCCCCAGGGATCTTCTCCTGGGAACCGGCAGATGAAACTGTCGAATATCCGTTTGGCCTAGCTTGCACTCTGGCTGCGCAACCGCACAGCGGCAAAAGCAATTAAACCACCAAGAGCAGCTAACAGGGATATTGTGGTAGGCTCCGGAACAGCCGTAGCAAATCCGGTACTAGTGGCCCCAGTGGTGGAAGAACATGGAACGGCAACGCTTGTTGCGCATGCAAATCCATGGTAAGCAACCGAGGCTCCGCTAGCATTGTTCTTGAGGACGCTCGCCGCGCTGGCCCACGTAGTTCCGCCGGTAGCCGTCAAAGTAAATGACGCCGTTGTGGCAGTGGAAGTGAATCCGTCAAAGAAATTCTCCGAGTTACTAAATGTTCCGAAACCGTCCATAGACGTGCTTCCGCCATCGGAAACGGGCCCGGGCGTAAACCCAGCCAATGAGTTGGACGCAGTGAATCCCGAACTCGTGGCCGTGCCGTTAACGTTCACAGCGAATCCTTGATTGTTGCCGATCAAGTAAATAAAGCCGCCGTTTGTGAGTGAATTAAGCGTCACGGTAGCCGTCGTAGTAGAAGTTCGGTTAAGCGTGAAACTCGCGTACGGACCCGTACAGCAGCCACCTGATCCGGTATTCAGACCGGAATTGGCGGCAGTAAGATTGAAGGATATTGAATCCGCCGATGCGCCCACCGCGCCGAGCGTCAATGCCAACACAATTCCGATTGCGAGCGACGAAACCAAGCCACCCCGCTTAATATGAGCCATAACGTTTCTCCTCTTTTTCCTTTCAGAACTCAAGTTCTCCGACTTCTCGACTTGGATCTTTCGGTGTTCACATCCTACCCTACGTCTCCGAGAAAAAGCAATAGAAAAATTCGTTCTCGTGCATTTTTGTGAGTACTGGAATCTATTGAAAACAACTGACATTCGTCATTTTAACAGCGTACATTTGTCAAAAGTCCTATGACATTTGTCAATCCACGATTCGGCCCCCAGGGAAGCTGATTCAAAGTCTATCGCTTGACGTTCGTCAAGACTCAAACAAAGAAATTTGTTCTGCATTGTCGATATATGTCTGACATTTGTCAATGGGTCTTTTTCCCCGAATTTCGCTGTTGATAGGTAGTCTGCACTGCGGCCAAATCCGGGCCGGTTAGTACCCCTGGATCGCAATTTGGGAGTCCTCTCTTGCAGTTTTCCAGGTTACGCTGCCGAAAAGCTTCCTGCACCGCTTTGTTTTCGACTGGCGACAGAATGAGCGGGTTACAGGTCGGTAGCCCGCTCTTGCAACTGAGTAGATTGCGAGGCTTCGCTTCGGCGCGCACCTGCTCTATCTCCTTGGGTGTGAGGCGCAATGGGTCGCAACTCGTTGAGCCGCTGAGACACTCGCCCAGGTTTCTTACGGCAGAGGCCGCCCGCACAGAGGCCGCCTCCGCGGGAGAAAGTAGCAGCGGGTCGCAGGTGGCCGATCCACTCAGGCATTTCTCGATATTCCTGCGGTGCCGCGCTTCCGCAACTGAAGTAGCCTCGGCCGCAGTTAACATAGTGGGATCGCAGGTTGTGGCGCCTTCCATGCACTGTTTTAGATTCCGGCGCTGCACTTCGACAGAGACCTTGCGGGCGTCGGCTGGTTCCAGAAGCATGGGATCGCAGCGCGACGAACCGCTCATGCACCCCTGCACGTTGCGCCGCTTCCCCGCCTGCCGGACCGCATTCGCTTCCTGGGGAGTGAGCCGCGACGGATCGCACCCGGAAGTACCTTGCAAACATTTCTCGCCATTGCGTTTTTTAGAAGCCTGCGAGACTTCGCCAAGCTCGGAGGCGGTCAGGGCGGAGAGATCGCAATCCGCAAAGCCATTAAGGCAACTGCTGAGATTGCGCGGCGGAAGCCCTGCTCGCTTTTGAGCGAAGCTTGGCGAACCGAGTAGTAGTACCAACAGTCCGAACCACATAGTCTCAGTATCCTGGAAACTTTAGTTCACCACTCATCAATTGACCAAAAGATAATGACTAGCGCCGTTGACAATTGTAATTTGCTACCGCATCATGAAGCTCTCAGTTCACCCACAGGTTAACCATCCTATTGGGCCGAAAGGGGCGAAGCTTGCCCATTTCAGGCCCGCCCCAGCGAAAGCCTTTTCCACAAAGGAGAGGAGAAACTTACAATGGCAGTCCTTAAGCCACGTACCAAGCTCGTTTATTTTCGCGTATCTGAAGAGGAGCTTCAACAATTTAATCGGATCTGCGAGAGCGAAGGCGTGCGCTGCCTCTCTGATCTCATCCGCTCCGCTATGGAGCGCGTGGTCAGCGGTCCGGCCTTGAACGGCAACGAAGCAGTCGTGGTTCACCTCCGCAGTGTCGATGACCGGATTAGCCAGCTTGCGGCTGAATTGCGGCGTCTATCGGATCTGATCCGGGCTGCGACGCCCGACCAGGATCCATCCGATCTAAATTCAAGTGAGAAGCGGTTTGCCGCATCCGAGAAAGAGAGAGCCGATGCAAAGTGCGCTTAAGATCGGGTTTGCGATAGTACTGCTGCCCGCTTGGGCCGTCGCCCAGCAACAGCCGCTGCCTCAACCCCGTCCCCAGCAGGCGATGGTTCCAATGTCTCCAGTGGATACCGTTAGGCCTTCCTACGTGCTAGGTTCCGGCGACCGGATTGTCATCCAGACCGAGCAGGTCGAGGAAATCAACAATAAGGCCTTCACTGTCGATACGGATGGGTTTATCAATTTGCCAAGAGTGGGCAGGATTCCAGCGAAGGGGCTCAAGGTGGAGGAACTGGAAGCCGCACTCGTCGTCAAGCTGAGGACGATTGTACGCGAGCCGTTGGTCAACATCACCGTAGTTCAGTACCGCAACGAACCTGTATTTTTTGTCGGAGCGTTCAAAACACCCGGAATCTATCCCCTGCTAGGAGAGCGTACATTGATCGAGATGCTCACCAGCGTGGGAGGCGTACAGCCAAACGCGAGTCGGCGGATCAGAGTTACGCGACGCGCGGAGTTCGGAAAGATTCAGCTCCCCAATGCCGTAGAGGATGCCGCGGGGAAAACCAGTTCAGTGGAAATCGGATTGGGCAGTTTGCGCGAAAACGTCAATCCGGCCGAAGACATTATCCTGCGTCCCTTCGACGTAATTTCGGTCGAGCGCGCCGAAATGATATACGTCAACGGTGAAGTTGGCAGAGTCGGCCCGCTCGAACTGGGAGAGCGCGATTCCATTTCGATTTTGCAAGTTTTGTCCCTGGCGGGCGGCGTGACGAAGACTGCAAACCCCAAGAAGGCCTGGATCTTACGACCGCAACCAAACACGGCCAAGCGGAAGGAGATTCCGATTGATCTTGACAAGGTGGTCAAAGGAAAGGTTGAAGACTTTGCGCTTCTCCCAAATGACGTCCTGTACGTGCCAAGGAGCAGCAAGGCGAAGGAGGCTGTAACGACCACCGCAACCTATCTTGCCCTTCCTTTGGCTTCGTCACTGATCTACTTGCTGGTAATTCGCTGAAAGTGAGACGAATGAATGAGAGAACCTTTCCAGCCAGACGACTCCTCCTCGGCGATCTCCATAAGAACCCCGAATAGATTCGGACCGGCGCCCTGGGTCCAGGAACCATCCGAACCCGGCATGAGTAAGTACCGGCTTTTATTCCGGCGTTATGTTTTACTTGGTGTCGCTCTGGTATTGTTGGGCGCCTTAGCGGGTGTTGCCTCGGTTGTATTGAGTTCACCGATATACCGTGTCCGAACATTGCTGGAAGTTCAGGGCATCAATGAAGCGTGGCTTCGCAATTCGTTTGAACAATCAACCAGCTACGATTCCACCCAAGCTAATGTTCAGACTCAAATCACGCTACTCCGGCAAGGTCCGTTCTTGCGGCGAGTGAACGAGCGTTTGGGCGCAGAAACCGTGCCTCCCCCGCCGATTCAATCAGATTTCTTTTCGCGGCTCCGCAGTCACATTCGGAAAGATTCTGGAGACCCGATGGTAGTAATGCGAGAGGGGCTGGAATCGGCTTTCGAGAGCTTTGACGCCCGGTCTGTAAACGGTACACGTCTCATTGAGCTGACTTGCGATTCCACCAACCCACAAATGGCGTCGCAGTTCATCAATACCATGGCTAGCGAGTTCATGGATGAGACCATGCGAAGCCGCTCGCAGAGTTCGCAGAAGACGAGCGAGTGGCTGACTGGACAAATTGAAGAGACCAAGATCAAACTCCAGGAAGCGGAGCAGCGGCTCCAGGATTTTGGGCAGCGGTCCGGGAATTTATTTGTTGCTGAAGACGGCACACTGGACGATTCTAAGCTGAAGCAATTGAGGGATGAGTTGTCCACCATACAGGCGGATCGCATCGCCAAACAGGCCCGTTATGAAATGGCCGTCAAAAGCACACATGAAGCTCTTCCAGAAGTGCTGGGCGATGAGAATCTCCGCGTGCTGCAAAGACAAATCACCGATCTCCGCCGGCAAAAGGCCGAACTCGACATCACCCTGACACCCAGTCACCCCAAAGTGCAGCAACTCGACGCACAGTTGGCGACGTTGTCAGAAAGCCTTGAACGGGAGACGAAGAGCGGCCTCGTACGGCTGGAGAGTGATTTCGAGGCGGCGCGCCGCCGTGAGTCCCTGCTGTCTTCCGCGTATTCGGGCCAACTGCAGAGGGTCAGTTCGATCGCGGGGAAGTCCGCCGAGCACAACGCGTTCAAAAGAGAAGTAGACACGCTGCGCCAGATGTATCAAGGACTTCTGATGCAAGGTAATCAGGCGGGCTTGAGTGGTTCGGTTCCTGTCAATCCCATTCGCCTGGTTGAAGTAACCACGCCTCCGGTCGAACCCTATCGCCCTAGACCGATACTCAACATCAGTTTCGGAGTGATCATGGGGCTGTTCCTGACGGCGGGTATTGCTTTCATGCGCGAGAAAATGGATCGCAGCGTACGGAACCCGCGAATAACCCAATATTTGTTCGATGTCCCCCAATTGGGCGTGATCCCATCGGCAACGGCACTAGAGCGAATAAGCCTGTGGGGGCGCATGCGCCGATCGGTACCCCAATTCCAGCCCAACCGGCGACTCCGATCAATAGGCGCGAGTACCGAGAAGGCTCTAGCTACATGGGGAGACGGCCCTTCGTTTATCGCGGAATCTTTCCGCGCAACCCTAGCCTCTGTCATGCGAGACCCAGGCGACCGCAAGAAGCCGCGGATGATTCTTGTGACTAGTCCGGGACCCGGCGAGGGCAAAACAACGGTTGCCTCTAATCTGGCAATGGCCTTGGCGGAAACAGGTCGTAAAGTGCTTTTGATCGATGCTGATTTCCGGCGGCCGAGGCTGCACAAGGTCTTCGCCCTATCCAACAGCCGGGGGTTCATCGATCTGCTCTCCGAGGATTTGCCTTTGACCGACGAGACAATCGCGGGTGTAATGATGGCGACCCCTGTTACGGGTCTTACAGTCCTTGTCAACAGGGCGCTGCCAAATGTAGCTCACAAGTTGCTCTACTCTCCCCGTCTCCGCGCCGTGCTCGAGCGGGTGCGCCAAGGTTTTGATATTGTCCTTCTCGATACGCCTCCGCTGCTCCATTTTGTCGACACGCGATTGATTGCTCCGTGGAGCGATGGTCTGATCCTGGTGCTGCGCGCGGGAGCGACTGATCGAGAGAGTGCGCTCGAGGCCTGCGAACGAATCCGCGAAGATGGCCTCAACCTGCTAGGAACGGTCCTCAATGATTGGAATCCTGGCAAATCCCATCTAAAGCATCACTATTATTACGAATATAGTGATAAGGTGAACGGATAATTTCGTGACGACGGCTATCTCACCAAGCGAGCCGCAGCAGCGGGCGAACTGGTTCCAAACGCTGCCTGCCGTATGGGTAGCGGGGTTGGTGGCCATCGGCTATGGCCCGACGCTTACTGGTATTGTCGGAAGCTGGTTCGATTCCAATGCGGATATGGGGCATGGAATTGCTGTACCGTTTGTGGCTGCTTACATGGTATGGACAAAGCAGACCGTATTATCCAGGCTCGCGCCCGCGCCGAACATGTGGGGTTTGCTGCTTGTACTGTGGGGGACAGTTCAATTCACTATTGCGTCGGCAGCGGATTGGATCTTTGCGACTCGCATTTCGTTTGTGATCTCGTTGGCTGGTTGCGTGATGTGCTTGTGGGGCCTTCCGGTGCTTCGCACGCTGGCATATCCCTTGGGACTGTTGTTCATGATGGTCGCCCCGCCCACATTTTTGCAAGCGCAACTGACGCTGCAATTGCAATTGATCGCGAGCCGACTGGCGGAAATGGGTCTCGATGCCCTGGGCTATTCAGTTCTGCGAGATGGCAATATTTTAGAAATGGTGGGCGAGCGTTTGGCGGTAGCCGAAGCCTGCAGCGGTATTCGTTCGTTGAGCGCTCTGGTGTTCTTTTGCCTAACGTACAACTACTTATTGGTGCCGAAAATTGGAATTCGCTGGGCGTTGCTCGCTGCTGTAGTGCCGCTCGCCGTATTGGGGAACGCCGGGCGGATTGTGGCCACCGGTGTTGTGGGTCAATATAATCGTGCGCTAGCCCACGGGATGCTACACGAGACCTGGGGATACATCACGGTTCTGATTGCCGGTGGACTCTTGGTGGCTCTCCATGTGATGATCCTGCGCGGACAGCGGTTCTTTAGGAGAAGTCGTGCATTTTGATCGCAGTCGCCAGCGCACGCAACTGATTCTCGGCATCACCGTGATTCTGGGCTTGCAAATCGCGGCGGCCTACGCACTTTCGATGAATGAACAGCCTCCTGCTAGCCCTGCGTTGGAAAATTTGCCCACAGAAATCGGCGCCTGGAGACTGGTGGGCCAACAGGCAATGGAACCAGAGGTCGCAGCTTATCTTCGACCTGACGATTACATCAGCCGCAATTACCAGGCAAGCGGGCCGGCAGGTCGCGTCAATTTATTTGTGGCATACTTCAAATCGCTGAAAAGCGGCTATGGTCCCCACTCCCCAGGAATCTGCCTCCCAGGAGCGGGTTGGAAAGCCAAGCAGGTTGATGTGGTTCGCGCGGAAGTTCCCGGAGGATTGGGAAGCATTCCCGTCAATCAGTACATTCTGGAGAAGGATAATCAGAATCTGCTGGTGCTCTATTGGTATCAGAATGAGCGGCGGATTTGGGCCGAAGAGTTTCGCGCCAAACTTTTCATGCTGCCGGATCTGATTCGGTATCATCGGTCCGACGTAGCGCTGGTGCGAATTATTACTCCATTGGAGAAAAATGCGACCGAAGCAACCAGGGCCGATTTGTTCCGTTTCATTAGCGCCGTGTTTCCGCACCTAACTGAGCGGTTTTCAAGACTGTAAGAAGGCGATTCTGAAGAGCATATGAATCGGATGCCCCATATCGCTCAGGTAGCAGCGTTCTTCGGTCGTCCCACACCTTACCTACAGCGCTCCTATAATATTCGGCTGCGGTGCGAGATTGTGCGGGAAATGTTAGGGAATCAAACGCCAGCCAACATCCTCGATATAGGATGCGGCAATGGATCGCTTTCCTTGCAGTTTCTAACGGATCAGAACAAGCTCACTCTGCTGGATGTTTCTGAGGAAATGCTAGCAATCGCCCGTTTGGCAATCCCCAACATCCATCGGAGCAATGTGCAAACAGTTTACGGGGACTTGATGACGGCGGATCTGCCGAGAGGCACATTCGATCTCATTCTTTGTATGGGAGTGCTTGCTCACGTTGATTCGCCTGAGGATATCATCCTAAAGGCCTGTTCTCTGCTGAAGGATGGCGGCACCATTATCGTTACAGTATCCTGTGGCCGACATTTTGTAGGGCAACTTCGCAAGCTTTATGCCTGGGCTCGCGATATTCTGAGCCCTCCTCTATATCGTTTGAAGTGGATTCCATTAGATGGAGTTCTTACTGCTCTTGTTAGTCAGGGACTGGCGCTGCAAAAAACATTTCGATATAACTTTCCCGCCCCCGGAATGGATCGGCTGTTTACAAACGAAAGCCTTTACCGTACGATTCGAAGGCGACACGGCGACGTCGCGAAGAACAGGATGGCATGGCTTGGCAGCGAACACATCCTGTTATTCACCAAGAGTTTGTCTCCGCTGAACACCAGCCTTATGCAGAGGGATGAAGATAAGGCCAGCTGAAACATCTCAATGAGAATACTGTACCTTAATCCGATCGGCGAACTCGGCGGAGCCGAGAAAAGCCTGCTGGATATTCTGGGAGTCGTTCGCACATACCAACCGGGCTGGCAGCTCGGCCTCATCACTGGCGGTCCGGGCACGTTAGTGGCTAGGGCGGAGGCTCTTGGCGTAACAGTCAGAACAGTGACCCTGCCGGAGGCGATCGCCGGCATTGGAGATTCGGGTGGGGATAGGCACGTTTGCTTTGGAAAATGTCTTCAAGCCGGAATGAGCTCAATTAGCTACATCGTACGGCTGCGGGAGGTGATCCGCAGTTTCCGGCCGGATATTATACACACCAACGGCTTCAAGATGCACGTACTGGGAGTCTGGGGAAAGCCCAGCGGAACTCCGGTGATCTGGCATATCCGGGATTATGTCAGCTCACGTCCCATCATGCGGCGTCTACTGCGCTTCCATAAATCTTTCTGTGCGGGCGCGATCGTAAATTCCAAGAGCGTTTGCCGCGACGTGCAAAGCGTATGTGGAACAAGCCTCCACGTGAAGTGCATCTACAATGCCATCGATTTGGAAGACTACAGTCCGGAAGGCAGTGCCGAAGATCTTGACACATTATCGCAATTGGAGCCCGCTGAACCCGATGCCGTGCGCATAGGCCTCCTCGCGACCATGGCAAGGTGGAAAGGCCAAGTGGTATTTCTGAAGGCTCTCGCCGAATTGCCTTCGAACCTGAAGTATCGGGCGTGCGTCATCGGCGGCCCCATCTATCGGACCGAACACAGCCAATATACAATCCAGGAATTGCGTGCGTTGGCGGCAAAGCTCGACATCGCCGATAAAGTGGGTTTTACGGGCTTCCTACCGGATTCGGCTCGCGCGATTCGGGCATTGGACATTGTTGTGCACGCAAGCACTGAGCCGGAACCCTTCGGTCGCGTCATCGCGGAAGCAATGGCATGTGGTCGGGCGGTTATTAGCAGTGGAACTGGCGGAGCGCGCGAACTAATCATGGAAGGTCACGATGCGGTGACGCACGAACCGGGCGATCATGTGGAACTCGCCAAGCGCATTTCTGAGCTGGCTCGAAATGCTGAGCTTCGAAGATGCATGGGGCAATGCGCCAGAGAGACAGCGGAGCGTCGCTTTAGCCGATGTCGGCTCGCAGCCGATCTGATACCGCTATATCGAGCAGTCCTGACTGATAGGTTTCAGTCGGCCTCGAGCGATACCCATGCGACTTCCACTCCGTGCTAGGGCAACTGTTAAACAGTGAACGAAGGCCGGCCCCTAAGGATTCAACTGGCGTGTTGATGATTGAACGATCGTTAAAGCCGGAGTATATCTGCGAGGCTGAAGTAAGGCTTTCGTTCGCGCCTTCCACTGACGTATTCCGCTTGCCGCTGCGGTGGCGTTGCGATCACGGCCTGTTCCGCGGACGTCATTGTGTTCGTCTATCGCCACACAGGCTTGCCTGTCTACGAAGCAATTCGTGGGACGGGACGATGCCGGCTACACGGCGCTCGACCTGGACGTCAACATAATTAGATGTCTGATGCTCGCAATTGCGCCGACGCGAGGCCGCCCGATCACCTTTCTGGCGTAAATCCTAGACCTGTGCGCGTACTTCATTTACACTCAGGAAATCTCTACGGTGGTGTGGAGACGCTACTTGTAACGCTCGCGCGCTGGCGATGTCTTTGTCCGGACATGGAACCCCACTTTGCTCTCTGTTATGAAGGTCAGTTGAGTCGCGAATTGGCCGCTGAGAGCGTTCCCGTGCACATTCTGGGTAGAGTCCGGATCAGCCGCCCTTGGACCGTCTTGCGCGCTCGCCGCCGGTTGAGAGAGCTTCTGCAAAGCGAACGCTTTGACGTGATCTGTCACATGCCGTGGCCACTAGCGGTCTTCGGCAGCAGCACTCGGCTTTCGGGACGAGGATTGATCTTCTGGGCGCATAACTGCCACACAGGGCGGAGCTGGCTGGAACGAATGGCTCGTCGGACAGTGCCCGATTTGGCGATTTCGAATTCCCAATTTGTTGCGGCTTCGCTCTCAAGTCTCTTTCCCGGCGTTCGTTCTCCTACTATGTATTATCCGGTAGCCCTTACAGACACGCCGGATGCAGCCGCCTGGCGTGCCAGCGCACGACGCGAACAGGAAGTGGGAGACGACGTGACGGTAATCGTCCAAGTGAGCCGCTTCGAAGCGTGGAAGGGTCACCTTCTTCACCTGCGGGCCTTGTCGCAGCTCAGAACCACCAACAGGTGGGTTTGCTGGATAGTCGGTGGCCCGCAAAACGCGGAAGATGAGAGACACTTCCTCGAAGTACAGCAAACCGCAAATGCGCTGGGTGTTTCAGAGTGCGTAAGGTTCCTAGGACAGCGCTCAGACGTCAACAGGCTGCTTGCCGGAGCGGATATTTTTTGCCAACCAAATCAGGGGCCAGAGCCGTTTGGCATCGTTTTTGTAGAAGCGCTGTGGGCCGGCCTGCCAGTGGTCAGTACTGCGATGGGCGGTGCCCTGGAAATTATCGACGAATCCTGTGGCCTGCTTGTTGAACCCAACGATGCTGCACGCCTCGCTCGATCCCTTCAGCAGTTGATTGATTCGCCCGAGTTGCGGCGCCGTTTGGGGCAGGCTGGCCCGCGACGCGCCAAACAGCTGTGCGATCCGGCTTTGCAGATGGCTTTATTGCGCGATTTGGTACATGATATAGCGGCCCCGCATCATAACCGTATTTCAGCGTAAATCAGTGCCCCACGCGCAGGCCAAGTCAATTTCTAAGCAGGACCAGCTTCCCCGTGCGGCCAAAAGCCCTTGGGTGCTGATAGCCGCCGGATTTCATCGCCACGGAGGCATGGATAAGGCCAACCTGGCTCTGGCCGAATACCTCGTAGAACATGGCGTCCCCGTTCATATCGTTTGCCATAGCATCGACCCGGGTTTCTCCTGCCATCCTTTGGTTACGGTTCGCCTCGTCGCCCTGCCCTTGCGCTCATTCTTTTTGGGAGGACCCCTGCTCGAGATTTACGGCCGAAGGATTGCTCGAAAGGTCACGACCCGATCGCCCCGGGCCCAAGTCGTCGTCAACGGCGACAACTGTCTCTGGCCTGGTATTAATTGGATGCATTATGTCCATCATGCCTGGAAACCAAACTGTAAAGGAGGGCCGCTGTGGTTCCGAGTGAAGGAAAGGCTAAGTAGTTGGTTGTCCCGGAAACGGGAACTTTCGGCAGCCCGCATCGCTCGCGTCTTTATTACTAACTCAAACCGGACCAGCCAGGACTTAATCACGAATCTCGGCGCTGAACCGCACAGGGTACACACTGTTTACCTTGGGGCGGAATCAGATTGGGATGCGGTGACCGGGCACGAGCGGGCATCCGCCAAAGAGTCGCTCGGGATTACGAAAACGCGTTTAGTGGCGGGCTTCGTGGGCTCTCTAGGCCTTGACCACCGAAAGGGATTCGATACGCTATTCGTGGCTTGGAATAGATTGTGCCTCGATCCAAACTGGGACGTAGACCTTGTGGTCGCCGGCAATGGGAATGCGCTCCCGATGTGGCGGACTGAAGTATCCCGTTACGGCTTGAATGACCGGGTTCGGATCCTGGGTTTCACAGACAAGGTGCGAGATCTCCTCGCTGTTATTGATGTACTCGTCAGCCCAGTCCGGTACGAATCATATGGGTTGAACGTGCAGGAAGCGATTTGCAGGGGAATACCGGCGATTGTTTCGGCGACAGCGGGGGTGGCTGAACGGTACAGGCAGGAGTTCGCTCCACTCCTACTCCACAATCCGGATGACGTCGGCGAGCTCGTGGATAAGCTATACCAATGGCGCGCGAATAAGGAGTCTTGGGACGCCCGCTTCGAACAATTTGGAGCAAGTCTAAAAACATACGGTTGGAGAGACATGGCCCACAGGATCGTAGAAATCGCCAGCCAAGCGGACTTAAAGAGCTGAGATGAAGGTCGCCAGTATTGCAGCGGTGGAAGATCGAGCCCGGCAAAGCCGCGGCATCAGCAATGACGCTGTGCTGGAGGCAGTAATGCGGGCGCTCTCGGAAAGAGAAATAAGAGGCGATTGCATTGTCGATGTGGGGTGCGGAGAGGGAAACCTTCACCGCCTTGTGCGCTCGCGCTTTGGTCGCTACGTCGGAATTGATGTCGTGCGCTACGCGGATTTTCCCTCAGTGGCTGAGTTTTGTATTCTCAATCTTGACACCGGCCGGATCCCGTTGCCCGAGGGATCTGCCGATGTTGTGGCAGCTCTCGAAGTCATAGAACATCTGGAGAACCCGCGCGAATTCATGCGTAAATTGGTGCGTCTGGCCAAGCCCGGCGGGTGGATCATTGTCACTACACCCAACCAACTGAGTCTTCTAAGCTTGCTCACTCTGGCAGTGAGGCATCGTTTTCAGGCGTTTCAGGATGTCCACTACCCCGCTCACTTAACCGCTCTCCTCGAGGTGGACTTAAGGCGGATTGCAACCGAATGTCATCTAACTGAAATTGAAATCGAGTACACACTCATCGGCCGGATTCCTCTTACGGATGCGCACTATCCACGTTTCTTGGCGCGCTGGTTCCCGTGTATGCTTTCCGAGAATGTGCTGCTGATCGGCCGGACGATGGACGACAAATGACGGCTACCATTCTCTGCGCTCTCGCCTTTGCGGTGACTTATTGGGCCGGCAAGCGTTCACTTGGCCTGGGTGTTGTTTCGCTGCTTGCGTGCGGCTATTTCTATGGAATTCTCCGCGCTAATCTGCTGGGGTTTTCCTACTTCCTCTTCGATGCCGCCCTGTTGGGGGTATATCTATCGCAATGGCGCGAATTAGCCGATCCAGGCGACGTGAAGCGACTTGCGTGGTTGCGGCTTTGGGTAGCGTTGCTAGTTCTTTGGCCCATTCTGCTAATTTTCATGCCGTTTCAACCCATAATGATTTCGCTCGTCGGATTTCGCGGAAACGCTCTCTTCATCCCGATGGCGCTCTTAGGGGCCCGACTTAGAGGGAAGGACATTGTGTCGACGTCTGTGGGTCTGGCGTGCCTAAACCTGGTGGCACTAGCCTTTGGCGGCGCAGAGTATTTTTTGGGCCTGCAAAATTTCTATCCTTACAACGCATCGACGGCACTAATTTTCGGGAGTGAAGACGTGGCCGGTGGCTTTCACCGTATACCTGCGATTTTCGTGAACGCTCACTCATATGGCGGAACCACGGTGGCCACCTTACCTTTTCTGCTAGGTAGCTGGCGTCAATCACCGAATTATAAAGTACGCGTCTTGGTCCTCTTTGGCATCGCAGCTGCTCTGCTCGGTGTGCTTTTGTCAGCTACTCGGTTGAATTTCATTTTGGCTACGGCCATGACTGCGCTGACCATATCGTTTGGCCGTATAAGAACAACCGGCTACATAGCTTTTACCTTATTGATCGCCGCTGTACTATGGGTCGCGATGACCAACGAGCGTCTTCAACGTTTCATGAGCCTTTCTGATACTGAGTACGTCGAGAACCGAATCTCCGGTAGTCTGAATCGGGGCTTTTTCGAAATCCTGCTGGAACACCCCATGGGCAACGGCTTGGGGGGTGGAGGCACAAGCATCCCATATTTTCTTGAGGGACAGGTGCGAAATCCAATCAGCATGGAGAACGAGTATGCCCGCATCCTGGCTGAACAAGGCGTGGTCGGCCTGATGCTATGGTTAGGGTTCATCGCGTGGTTCTTGAGCTGCTTTCAAAACATTTTCGCCAAAGGTCCCTGGGCGACTGGCCGGCGACTCGCCTGGTCTTTCAGCGTGCTCGCGCTCGGAACAGGATTGATCGGCACGGGTTTGTTCACCGCGATCCCCGGAACAGCTATCCTTGTCCTGGGAATGGGTTGGACCGCTGCTGTCGGGCTACCAGACGTTCTCGACAAGCGAGACCTTGTTCTTAGTAAAGCCGCCGGGCTCCCTCGATTACGTCCTCGCCCGGAATACACGCTTTGAGTCAAATCGTCACTCTCCGAAGCGGGCATCGCCGCCAACAGCAGCTCTATGAGGCGGCGGCGATCATTCGCGACCGGAGAACTTGTTCTGTTGGCGACTACCCAACCCACAGAGGCGTGGGCGGCGTGCGTCATTGGATAGATACTTCAACTGAAACCGCTCCGAAGTCATAAACTCGATGCGCGTTAAAATGATTAGCAGCACACTGGTCTCGGGCACGTACCGACGATTTAGGTTTGTGCTATCTAACACCCCCAGCGAGGTGGCCCCATAAGCCGGACAACTCGATTTTTGGGAGGGCTGGGTTTTGGATACCTGCAGCAAATCATTGTGCTGGTCACCGGTCTCTGGCTCACGCCATTCTTGTTGCGTCGACTTGGGCAGCACGATTACGGCGTATGGTTGGTCATTGCTCAAGTTGTTGCCTATTTGGGCCTTCTCGACCTCGGAGTGATCGGTTTACTCCCTCGCGAGACCGCATCCGCTGTCGGGCGCGGTGGAGTGTCTTCTCCGGAACTCCCGCAACTAATGGCGCGAGCCGTGCGCATCGTCCTGTTCCAGTTCCCTATCGTTGCTGTCTGCACTTTTTTGGTCTGGCTGTTTGGGCGTACGATGTGGCGATCCTCGGCCTTGCCGTTGGGCATAATCCTCATGGCGTTTGTGGTGATGTTTCCTTTTCGTCTGTTTTCTGCCGTGCTCCAAGGCATGCAGGATCTGGTCTTTCTGAGTCGCGTTCAAATCTTGAGCTGGGTGGTAAGCACTGTGGCATCGATAATGCTGGTGCTGGACGGTCGTGGCCTCGTGGCGCTCGCTTTATCCTCTGCCATCGGGCAGTTCGTGATTACGGCAGCTTGTTGGTATAGGCTTCGGCGGAACTTTCCCTACGTGCTGCCCGCGCGGCTGGACGGCACCGGCCGGCGATCAGTTATCGAGTATATGAAGAAGGGTGCGTGGATCAGCACGGCCCAAGTCGCGCAGATTCTCACGTCGGCATCGGACATATTGCTCATCGGAAAACTGCTGGGCCCCGATGCGACGGTTCCGTACTCCTGCACTGGAAAATTGGCCGGGGTTCTAGCCAATAAACCTCAAATGCTGATGCAGGCGGCATTCCCGGGGCTAAGCGAACTTAGGGGAGGCGGTTCGAAGCCTCGGATTCGGCGTGCAACCATGGCTTTGAGTCAGGCGATGCTGGCGGTGAGCGGCGCAGTCGCGTGTGTCGTTCTCGCGGTGAACCGGGGATTCGTCGAGTGGTGGATTGGACCGAATCAGTACGGGGGTGGGCTACTCACTCTGTTGATCGTGACCGCGATGCTGTTGCGGCACTGGAATGTCACGTTCGTGTATTCTCTCTTTTGCTTCGGACATGAACGCCGGCTGGCCTTGACGGGACTCGCGGACGGGTGCGTTTCGGTGGTTGTGGCTGTCGTGCTGATTCCCCGGATGGGACCAATCGGCGCTCCTCTGGGGATGTTGACGGGGACTTGCCTCGTGAACATGCCGGCGAACCTGCTGGCACTGGCGAGGGAGATGGAGACTTCCGCGTTCGCACTGCTTAGCTCCTCGTTTGTTTGGCTGGCAAGATTCCTGGTGGCATCTGTGGCGGGGGTGTTACTAGGCAACATATGGTGGGCGCGAGGGTTCCTTTCTGTAGCGATGCTGGCGATGGTTGCCGGAGGGATTTATTGCGTACTCATCATCCCGATCGTTCTTTCCGGACCGCTTGGCTCTTATATACGGCCCAGGCTGCGCGTGCTACCCGCGGTGTTCCAACGGATGCTTCCGGCACTTGTGGATTAGGCCGGATTTCAGAAATATCTGCGATCGTCCCAATGGCCCGCTGGATCGCCTGAGTTCGAGGACCACATCGAATGCTCCCAGAACACTCATCACTCATCATGGATCGGCTGAAACCATCGGATGTGGTTTTAGATATCGGGGGCTGGGCCCACCCTTTCAATCGAGCCAACTTTGTATTGGATTGCGAGCCGTATGAGACCCGCGGGTATTACAATCGGTCCTTTGCACGCAAGAACCCGATAGACCCGCTGGGAGGGACGGTCGAGTATTTTTCGAAGGAGAGCTGGATCCAGCGAGACATTTGCGAGAAAACGCCATTCCCGTTTGGCGATCGACAGATCGACTTTGCGATCTGTTCCCATACGCTTGAGGATATTCGCGACCCACTTTGGGTCTGCGCGGAGATGATTCGGATTGCGAAGGCTGGCTATATCGAAGTACCGTCAAGAATCTCTGAAACCTGTCGTGGGCACGAGCGCGGAATCGCGGGCCTATCCCATCATCGTTGGCTGATCGATATCGACAGCAATTCCCTCGTCTTCTTACATAAATATCACCGGATGCACAACTGGCGCTATTCGCTACCGTCCTCGATCCTGCGCCGGTTGAGTGAAAGAGAGAAGGTGCAATGGCTATTCTGGGGAGATTCTTTCCAATATAGCGAGGCCGTCCTACATGGGGACGCGCAATTAGAAGCACTGGAAACGTTCGTCGGCAGAGTCCACGCCTATCCTCGCGTCTTGCTGATCGCGGATAACGTGCTTTCGCAGGTAGCATCGCTATCGACACGGGCAGTGGCCAAGGCGCGGAGAATCCGCGGGACCATTCGATGAAGCCAACTATGAGTAGTGATGCGATCGGCTTGCACGACGGCGAAATGTCGGCTGCGCTTCTAAACCTAGGATGCGGGCGAAAGTATATTGCTGGCGCCGTTAACCTGGACTGCACTCCCGATACGCAACCAGACGTGGTTCATAATCTCAATCTGGCCCCGTGGCCTTTCGCCGACAATCGTTTTAGTGAGATCCAGGGTTTCGATGTCATCGAACACCTTCAGGATATCGTTTGCGCGATGGAGGAGATTCACCGGATCTCGCGTCCGGGTGCTCTAGTGCGTTTGACCGTGCCGCACTTCTCGTGCTCTAACGCTTACACGGACCCCACCCACCGCCATTACTTCGGGTTTTTCAGCTTTGACTACTTCACTCAGGAGAGCGAGCTTTCGTTCTACAGCCGCGCTCGATTTCGGCGGCGGAGTGCTCGGCTCGTTTTCTATCCGACGCTGCTCTCCAAGCTCATATGGCGCCTAGCCAATCGCTATCCGGAAGCCTACGAACGGCGTTGGGCTTGGATGTTTCCAGCTTGGTATCTGCATTTCGAGCTGGAAGTCGTCAAATGAGCGCGAAGTATGAGGGCCCCAAGTTGGTTCACATAGTCCCAGCGCTTTTTCGGGCGGACGATGGAGTGATCGGCGGAGCCGAACGATACGCGTTCGAGCTTGCCAGAAATATGGCCAACGCGGCGCCAACTACCCTGATCACCTTCGGCAAGAAAGCTTCGGAAGAGACGTGCGGAGCCCTGAAAGTGAGGGTGCTCGGGAATGCGCACTACATTCGCGGACAGGCGACGAATCCCGTAGCGGCTCCGTTAGCCGGCGTAGTACTCGCCGCGGACGTCGTGCACTGCCATCAGCAACGCGTCATCTCCTCCAGCTTGGCCGCAGCCATGTGCCGCATCACAGGGCGTAGGGTGTTTGTCAGTGACCTCGGCGGCGGCGGATGGGACATATCGGGATACGTTTCGACAGACCGCTGGTATCACGGCCACCTTCATATAAGTGAATACAGCCGAAAAGTATCCCGGCACGACGGCAAAGCTTGGGCACACGTGATTTATGGCGGAGTGGACGCCAAGAAGTTTTCCCCAGAGAAGGCACGCAGGGAAAAGACGGTCTTGTTTGTCGGCCGCCTCCTTCCACATAAAGGCGTGAATTATCTGATCAACGCTTTACCGCCAGATTTGCATCTTGAAGTGATCGGAAAACCTTACGACCAAGGCTTTCTGGAGGAGCTACGGCGGTTGGCGGCCGGCAAGCGAGTAACTTTTCGTTTCGACTGCGGCGATGATGAACTCGTGAGCGCCTACCGCCGGGCAATGTGCGTAGTGCTGCCTAGTGTTTATCGCACGATGTATGGGGACGAGACTCGAGTTCCAGAATTGTTGGGACAAACCCTCCTGGAGGGTATGGCCTGCGGTACTCCCGTGATCTGCACCGACGTAGCCAGTATGCCTGAAGTGGTCAAGCACGGCGTCACAGGATTCGTGGTCGCTCCCAACGACGCATGTGCCCTAGCGGAAAAGTTGTGTTGGTTCCGCGATCGTCCGGACCAAGTAGAAACGATGGGGGACGCGGCTCGGCTAGATGCGCTGGATCGATTCACTTGGCCCGCGGTCGTCCAGCGATGCCTGGACATATACAGTCAAAGTTGAATTCGGAGAGATTACTCTCCGAGAATTGGAGTCCTTTAAATGAAACGAGCATTGATCACCGGAATCACCGGGCAAGACGGCAGCCATCTGGCGGAATATCTGATTGAGCTTGGGTATGAAGTACATGGACTCGTCCGTCGGGTAGCGCTAGAGCAACCCGCCCAGCGACTGGGCCGACTCCTTCATCTGCGTGAGCGGCTTCACTTGCATCCGGCTAGCCTTGAGAGCTATCCCAGCATCTTCCAGATTTTCGGCCGAGAACAATTCGACGAGTGCTATCATCTGGCTGCGCAGAGTTTCGTGGCCGAGAGTTTCGCCGACGGCTTCTCAACGATGGCGGCCAATGTAAACGGGACACACTACGTTCTCGAAGCGCTCCGGTCGCTTCAACCCAAGTGCAAATTCTATTTCGCCGGATCCAGCGAAATGTTTGGGAAGGTGAGGTATAGTCCCCAGGACGAGTCCACTCCATTTTATCCGCGCAGCCCGTACGGAATCAGCAAAGTCGCTGGTTATCACCTTTCCACCAATTACCGGGAAGCCTATGGCATGTTTTGTTGCAGCGGAATCCTGTTCAATCATGAGGGTCCGCGCCGGGGATTCGAGTTCGTGACCCGCAAGATCACGAGCGGTGTAGCTAGAATCAAGCTCGGATTGGAAACCAAGATCTTTCTTGGGAATTTAGATGCGCGGCGAGACTGGGGCCACGCCGGCGACTATGTGCGCGCGATGCATGCTATGTTGCAGCAGGCGGAACCCGACAATTACGTCGTGGCTACTGGAGAAAGTCATAGCGTTCGCGATTTCTGTGCCATTGCCTTCGCCGAGGTCGGTCTTGACTATCAGGAATACGTGGAAATCGATCCATCCTTTTATAGGCCTGCTGAAGTGGACTTGCTACTGGGAGACGCGACTAAGGCACGCCAACAGCTGGGCTGGGAACCACAACACACTTTCCGGAATCTGATTCGGGAGATGGTCGAGAACGATCTCGAACTCCTTTCCAGCCGCGCTCACACGGCGCCTAGAAAGGCGACTGTCGGAATCGCCTAGCGTCGGAATCGTCATTCGCAACAGAAGTGCTCCCGAATTCCTGGCCTGCAATCTCCAATGAAGGATCACTTGGCTGTGGCGCCTTCGGAATATCAGGCAATTCACCTGCAAAAAATCTTTAATCGAATGAGCCCCGCGCTGCACATTATAACTCCCGAATATCCTCCGCAAGCGGGTGGCGTCAGCGACTATACCAAGCACGTGGCGGCAGCGTTAGCCGACGCGGGCGAGCACATCGACGTCTGGTGTCCCATACGAGATCCTGCCTTCGAACAAGTAACCAAAGTTCGAGTTCATGAGGAATTAGGTCGACTGAAACCAGCAGATCTCCTCCGGCTGGGAGTCGCGTTAAACCAGTTTCCACAACCGCGGCGGCTCCTCTTGCAATGGGTCCCCCATGGCTATGGCTATCGATCGATGAACGTGCCGTTTTGCCTGTGGCTGTGCGCTCGCTCGCTGTTCCGGCGCGACGAGATTGAGATCATGGTCCATGAGCCCTTCCTAGCGTTTCGTGAGGGGAACTTGAAGCAAGACCTTGCGGCTGTGGTCCACCGCATCATGGCGGTAATCCTGCTGTCCTCCACTCGCCGTGTATGGGTCTCGACGCCAAAGTGGATCGAGGGGCTTAAGCCGTACGCATGGGGACGAAAGATATCGTTTGAATGGCTTCCAATCCCCAGCAATGTGCCTATTGTAGACGACCCAGTAGGCATCCGCGAGATTCGCCGCGGTTTGAATAGCAGCGGCATTGTCTTCGGACACTTCGGTACATTTGGACGCGGAATTGCCTCATTGTTGCAGGATATGGTTCCATGCCTGCTACGAGCGATGCCGAACGCCACAATGCTTCTGATAGGTCCGGGAGGCGAACGCTTCCGAGCCGAGCTCATGGGCCAGTGTCCGGAAATCGCGGGAAGAATCGTTGCGACAGGATACTTGAGCCTATCGGATTTGTCGCTCCACATCAGAGCTTGCGATGTGATGGTTCAACCATTCCCCGACGGAGTCACTACGCGGCGAACTAGCGTGATGGCCGCGCTTTCGCATGGATGTGCCACTGTTACCACCTTCGGCAGGCTAAGCGAGCCATTCTGGAGGGACACAAGCGCCGTCGCTCTTCATCCGCCCGGAGATTTGCAGCTGTTTATGAAGATAGCCCGGCAACTGTCGGAAAGCGCGGCTGAGCGTAGCGTTCTCGGGCACAATGCGAAGACACTTTACTCGGAGCGCTTCGACATCCGGCACACAGTCGAGGCCCTACGCGCCATAAAAGAGCTGGTTTCGTGCGGATCCTGATTGTCCACTCGAACGCGGCAGTGATCGGAGGGGCCGAGCGATATCTGCAACGCGCCATCCCGGAACTTATGCGACGGGGCCACGAGGTCGCCCTGCTCCATGAGCATCCAGCCGGAGGCGCTAGCGATGTCCTGAGTGATGATGTTCCAATGTGGCGCGCCGGCCCGCAGGCTCTGGACGGCATGGCCCGGGAACTCGCTGAATGGGCGCCCGGTTTAGTATACGTCCATCACTGGACTTTGCTGCGAATCGAAAGAGCATTAATTGGGAGTTACCCCGCGATCTGGTTCGCACACGACTATTCCCGTACCTGCCCCACCGGGAAGAAGTGCTGTTCGTTTCCGAAGGTAGAGCCGTGTTCACGCCGCGCTGGACCTGCCTGTCTAATCCTTCATTATCCACGGCGATGCGGTGGCTTGAATCCCATCACTGCTTGGGCGCGATTCCAGCTTCAATCCGAGCAACTCGACCTTGTCGCGCGATATCGCGCGGTGGTGGCCGGCAGCCAGCATATGTGCAATGAATTAGCCAAGCATGGTGTCGACAGTGCGCGTCTGCATCTGGCGACTTTGTTCCCACCGGAATCGCATCCCGATTCAAGTCCGCCCGTGATGCGGCAGCCGACCGGAAAGTTACTGATGGTTGGCCGTCTCGTGGATGTCAAAGGTGGCCGCAACCTGATTGAAGCCTTGCCGCTCGCATCGGCGCGCCTTCCCTATCGCCTAAGTCTTACGATCGCTGGAAGCGGGCCCGAAGAGGCTCAACTCCGTACACTGGCAGTATCCATCGGTGCGGAGATCAACTTCGTGGGTTGGGTCGAAGGCCCACGTATGGATTCATTGATGCGCGAAGCGGACCTGCTCGCAATGCCGAGTCTGTGGCCTGAGCCGTTCGGGCTGGCGGGACTCGAAGCAGGGTGTGTAGGATTGCCGTCGGTGGCATACGCGTCGGGCGGAGTGGTGGATTGGCTCATCGCGGGGGAATCGGGCGAGGTCGCGCCAGCCGATCCGCCGACCCCGGCCGGTCTGGCGGATGCGATTGTGCGAGCACTGGCCGAGCCGTCTCATTATCAGCGTTTGCGCCACGGAGCCTGGGAGATGTCAAAACGCTTCACTATAGAAGCGCACATGGATAAGCTCGCATCAATTATGGAACGAGTGGCGCATGACGCCCGCGTTTGCGTCTGAAACCTTCGTCTCTGGTCATCCGCCGAGCAACGCCGAAATGCTAACACCCAGAGTTGCGCTGTTGTGCGACTTCCATGAGGAACAGTGGCCGAGCATGGACCTGGTTGGCGATATGTTGTTTCAGTATCTCGCGGCCGGATATCCGGGAGAGATCGCGATAGACCAGGTCGTGCCCGCCTGGCACCGGCGTTTTTCCGGTCTACCGCTGATTGGGAACACGCGGCATTCGTACAATGCCGATCGACTCATCAACCGGTTCAGCGATTACCCGAGATGGCTCCGAATCCATTCCGATCGGTTCGACCTGTTCCACATTGTCGATCACAGTTACGCTCAACTGGTTCATGAACTCCCTCCCGAGCGTACGATTGTGACCTGTCACGATCTGGACACGTTTCATTGCTTGTTTGAACCGAAGCGAGAGCCGCGTCCGCGATGGTTTCGCGCCATGATGCAGAGAACGCTCAAAGGTTTTCAGCAAGTGGCACACGTAATCTGCGTCAGCGAAGCCACCAGAGACGAGTTGCGATGTCGCGGCTGGTTCCGCGATGACCAATTGAGTGTCATTCATTCCGGGGTACATCCAGACCTGTCAGCGGACCCGGACGCGGCGACTGACGACGCCGTCCGTCGGCTCGTGGGGGATGACTCGCGCGACCCGCTCTATCTGCTGCACGTCGGAACTAATGTACCTCGAAAGCGCATCGACGTTCTGTTGCAGGTGTTCGCTGCGGTTCTAAAGGAATTTCCGCAGGCCCGCCTAGTCAAGGCTGGAGAAGCTCTCGACGGCGCGGGGTGGGCGCTGGCCCATAGCCTCGGCCTGCAAGGGCACCTGGTCATGGCTCCAAACGTGGATCGCGGCCTGCTCGCGGCGCTCTATAGAAACGCGGCTGTTCTGCTTCAGACTTCAGACGCCGAGGGATTTGGACTACCCGTGATAGAAGCCTTAGCTTGTGGCTGCCCCGTCGTAGCCAGCAATCTTTTTCCTCTCAGAGAAGCCGGAGGAGTAGCCGCGCTCTACTGTCCGGTGGGAGACATCGCCGCCTGGGGCAGCGCGGTGAATGGGATTTTGCGCGAACGATTTGGCGGTCTAGAACGGGAACGTCGGCGCGCTGCCGGCCGGCTACACGCAGCCCGGTTTAGCTGGGTGGAGGCAGCCAAGCAGACCCTTGCAGTATATCGTAGCGTTCTCGACGCCTCTAAGCCGACGAACAAACCAGCCCAGGTTTCCGTTTAACTCGCCCTTCCACTTTATATGCTGCGCGTCCTTCATGTTGGCAAGTTCTACCCTCCTCAAATGGGAGGTATCGAGACGCATCTCGAGACCTTGTGCTCCGAATTGCGGCGGTCGGTAGACGTGAAAGTTCTGGTTGCCGGAGGTTCAGTTCGCCGCACGGAATCCGTCGAGGGCATCCCGGTAATCCGCTTGCAGACTCTGGCAACGGTCGCTTCTACACCGTTCTGCAAAGGCATGGCTGCTGAAATTCGGCAATCGAAAGCGGACCTCGTGCATGTCCACTGGCCCAATCCAGCGGCGGTTCTGGCCTATTTGCGCAGCGGCCATCGCGGCCCCCTGATCGTCACCTATCACAGTGACAATGTACGCCACCGATTCTTGGGGGCGCTCTTTGAACCGATTCTTCATCGATTTCTGGGGAAGAGCGCAGCAATTCTGGTAACCTCACCACAATATTCCGAGAGTTCGCGGATCCTCCGCCGACATCGAAGTAGATGCCACGTTGTTCCGCTTGGTATTCGTGTGCCGGAATTTGCCCGATTCGATGATCGGCAGGTGGCAAGTCTTCGGCAGCGGTATGGCAGCCGGATATTGCTTGCCGTCGGGCGGCTCGTTTACTACAAGGGCTTCAACTATTTGATCGAGGCTATGTCTGGAGTGGATGGCCGTCTGCTGATCATCGGAGAAGGCCCGCTCCGGGCGAAGCTGGAGCGCTTGGCCGCCGATCATGGAGTGCACGAAAGAGTTGTCTTCCTCGGCAGGGTGCCGGACGCGACGCCCTACTATCATGCGTGTGACGTATTCGTGCTGCCATCGATAGCCCGGAGTGAAGCTTTCGGGATTGTACAGCTTGAGGCCATGGCTGCCGGCAAGCCGGTTATAAATACTAGACTCGATTCTGGCGTTCCGTTTGTCTCCTTGCATGACGCGACCGGTTTGACGGTCCCGCCCGGTGATCCGAAGGCGCTGGCGTCCGCTGCCAACCGCCTTCTGGATGATCTCGAGTTACGATCATTCTACGGCGAGGCGGGTAGGGTGCGCGTCCGGACGCTCTTCGGAGTCGAGCCGATGGCCTCTCGCACCCTGGAGATATACGATTCCGTCATGGGCCGGGCAAGGCCCGCCCTTTACGCTGATGTTTCCGGCACTTCTGTTCCCGCCCGCTAAGTATGAGAGCACCAGACATCTTTCCGTCGTTTGATCTCTTTCGAAGCGTCTGCCGGTCCGGACTCTCAGTGGTTCGCCCGCTCGCCCCGACCGCCCGGGAAGCCGATGCTTGGGGATGGAACTTCGGTTCCGCAAAACCTCCCTCCTATTGGGCATATGGGCGGATGCGAGCTCTGCTAGCGCTGGCCGAGGCCGCGAAGGTCAACCCTGGCCGAGTGCTAGAGGTTGCGGCCGGGGACGCCGCCCTTAGCGCCTGTTTGGAGCGCCAGGGTGCCCGTGCAGTGGCAAATGACATGCGTAAGGAAGTCCTCTGCCAGGCTTTAGCCAATTTCACAAACGGTAGCTTCATCTCAGTGGTCCCCGGAAACCTGTTCGACTTGGATCCGGTAGAGCTTGGACAATTTGATCTAGTAATAGCCTGCGAGATCATTGAGCACGTTGCCCATCCGGATCAATTCCTTTCGCACCTCAAGAAGTTCATGGCTCCAGAAGGCAGAATGTTGCTGACGACTCCAAACGGATCCTTTTTTAGAAGCCACCTTCAGACCTACTCAGATGTAGAAGATACGACTGCCCTCGAGCAACACCAATTCTTACCGGACGCCGACGGTCACCTCTTCCTAATTACGCCCGAAGAGATGCTTTCTCTCGCGGCTTCTGCTGGGTTGCGCGTTGAGCGGCTAACGGTATGGGGCACCCCCTTCCTCTCGGGCAGTGCGGGCTTCGCCCATTTGGCGCCGATACTTCCGATGCGACTCAGTTATCTTGCGGAAGCATGTTGCCAACGGCTCCCGGCCGGGCTTCGGAACCGGCTGGCAAACTCTGTCTCCATTTTGCTGCGCCGCAGTGACGTCGAGGATTGATGCTTGCAAGGGAAAAGTGCCATAGTGATTGTGAATGGCGCTCATCGAGTCTGAGACATCTATCAAATATCACGCATCTGGCTCTGACTCAAGGCACCCTGACGACTCCGCTTCCCATTGCTCCGGCTCCGGCCTTAATTCGAAGCGACGGACTGAAGCGATATCAATTTCGGCTACGACGTGGCGCCATTGAAACCTAAGACACAAGAACGGTGCCGTTCGTAGCGTGCCTCTTAACGCTTGCCACGTTATTTCTGGGTTTGGGTTGTACGTGAGGCTTGATCTTTTGTGCGCTGGCCGGATTGCGACCTGCAGACTCCTCTCATCTTCCGATCGTTGCTTCCATTGGCTTTGGCGTTAGTGTATGCAGCCTTCTTCTCTGGCCCTTCCTCTTCCCGGTTGATTCTCCTGAGTCGCACTAATCGGACTTCTACACAGCCTTTGCGCTCCTGCGTCCGTTAAAAAGCCTCTCGCCGCGACGCCGGCTCGCGCTCGATAATTAAGCAAATACTCCCCGCTTCGGCTTTCCGAAGCCTGGAGATGCGCAAGGCTCGTCGCACCTCGATGCAGTTCCTCCGGCAGCACCGAGTTATCGATTTGGCGTTGCAGGTTGCCGAAAGATTTGGCTACACAGTCCAGTCAGGCCCTTTCGCCGGCATGACATATACCCGCCCTGCGATGGCCAGCCTCTTAGGCACTTACGAACGTCAGATTTATCGGTTCTTGCTCGAAGCGGCTGCTTGCTGTGAACAGATTGTCGATATCGGATCGGCTGACGGATATGGGTTTGGCGCGGCTAACCGGTAAACCGGTGACTGCCTTTGATGTCGACCCCAACGAACGGAAGATCTGCCAAGGCATGGCGCAGGCCAATGGAGTCACGGTCTCTTTGCGGAAGTGGTGTAGCCCCGAAGCACTGCAGGCATTGGCTCTCGGCAAGCGCCTTCTCATCCTCAGCGACGTCGATGGCGGAGAAATCCAATTGTTCAGCCCTAACGTAATCCGATCGCTGCGCCACTGCGACGTCGTAGTCGAGTTGCACGGACTATCCGCCGAAGCCAATCGGCTGTTTATTGATCGATGGCGGGGTGGGACGCACGAAGTGAATGTTTTGGCGCATCCACCTGCCGAACAGAATCCGGAGATTTATCGCCTTCCCATTTTTGGGTTCCGACGCTGCCCGGATGGCAGCCGAATACCGCCCCTATCAGGAGTGGATTACATGCCGCGGGATGCGGTAAGCACTGATCCTGATCTCGTCTCCGCTCGACACCACCACGTTCTTGTTGTCCAGATAGTCAATCCGGATAGATACGAGGACAAACTGTCTCGCCCGGTGCTATCCAACGGAGAGTGCAAGTACCAGACCCAGTAGCTTGCCCGGGTGTCAACGACGTCGGCCAAGCTCATGATCGCTTCCGCAAGAGGCAAGTCATACACGTTTTGAGTGGCGATGGATGACCCGATAACCTCTGCGGAACAGACGCTAATCGCGCAACGCCACGGCAAAGGCAAAGTGATCACGTCACTGCATTACACCCCTTCCGAACCCGGACCAGGGAGGCTTGCTTCAAACCAGCAATCTTTCCGGTCGCATCGATAGCCACTACCGGTCCGAAGTGCAGCTTCCAAGACCGCTGCAAGTAGCGCTATTGTTGAGAGCCCAGTTACCTGCCGGCCACAGGCTTGCTGCCCAGGCGGCTATCTGAGATGTCAAAGTTGCGTCTACGCCAACATAACGCAATCTTGGAAGCATGTACCATACCTGCCCCCCGAATTGCCTGACGTAGTCGGATGTGGCGGGGTCTTCCGAAGCGCTCGCCCATGGCGTTCCATTGCCGTCCGCACCCTGATAGTACTGCGTCTTCGTATAACTCGATATTTGAGCAAACCACGCTTGCACGTACGCTTGAGTGAGAAATAAACGTATGGTTTGAGAAGTTGCGGACCAGTCGCTTTCCCAACCCACATGCACCAGAATTACCGGAGACATTGCAGTGGGTTGAAATCCCCCCAAATAGCCCGCATACTCCGGGCCAAATCCATTTAGGGTCTCTTCTTGCAAAGCCTTAATCTGCCAAACCAGTTCCAATGCCGCTTCAGGCGCTCCGCCGGCATTAAGGGATAGATCTTTGACGACCCCTTCCACGTAGGAATAATCAATTGGCCAGTGATCGGTTTGCTTCCCTTGCCCATCGTTTAATAGCAACTGCGTGTGATACCAAATATAGTCCAAGTATTCGTAAGAAACATTCGTGCCGTTACCCAGTCCCGTGCCCGCGGGAATATGGAGCATGAGAGGAGATGTCAAGAACGCTTGACCGCCGAACCAGCCGCGACTATTTGCTTTTGTACCATAAGGAATTCGAGGCATCGATTCAAGTCCGAATTCCTGGTTCATTTCCCAGACCTTAACCATTTGCCAAAGTGCCGCGGAATAGAGCTTTTGGCGATTATTGTTAGAATCCCAGTTCCCAGCCGCCTCTATTGGTGGGAAAAAAGTTTGGCTGGACGCGACACTCCAAGCACTGAAATACTGTATCGCGTTCCCATAAGATGTCGGGTCGTTTGGTTGGAGGCTGCTTCGAAGCGTCGAATAGAGTGAGTTGAACGTACTGCCCGTGAAGCTTGCCCCGTAGGCGTCCACTGGATGGATTGCGGGGAGCCAAGAATTCCAGTCCGGCAGTTGCATCGCGAGTGGCAACTCGCGCGGATTCAGATATTGATTCGCCGCCCACAGGGAGGTGCTGCCGCCAGGTACGAGGTAAGGCTGTATCTCCGAATCGCTGTTCAAAACCGCACCTAACCCCGCCCCAGCCGCCCAGTTCTCTACCGGCTGCGAATCCAACCCCGGCCCCGGCTGATACGGAGGATTCCACGGCCGCCCCGGATTCGGCACATTGAGTGAACGAATGTAGCTCGCGATTTGATCGCCCTGTTGCCGCGTCAACCCGTGGAACATCGCCCGCTGGCGAATTGAATTATTCGAATAGTTGAAATACTTCAGATCCCGACCATCCTGCGCGTGGCACATGCTGCACGTCGCCTGGATCGAGTTACCACTAGAAACGAGACTAGCGGTCTGCCACAATGACTTCCCCGCCGCGATGTCGGCTGCGAGAGTCGATGGCGGCTGCCAGGTAGTCGGATCGTCCTGCACAAAAGTACTTGCATCGATAAGCTGGGTTCCATCCGGCGCCAGGAAATTCAAATTCAACACGCGGAAGCCGCTGGTCACGCCATCCGTGCCGTTAAATCTAAAGCTCACAGTATTCGCGCCTGAAACCAACAGACCATCTGGCACGTTCAACGTCAGCTTTAGCGTCGAGAATCCTCCCCCAATGCCGCCGTAAGCTGAGGCGAGCCCAAGCAGCGTCGAGTTCGCGGTATTGATCGGAATCCACGATCCGCCGTTAATCTGCACACTCGCTTCTGTCTCGTACTTCAGATTGTGAATCTGAAGCCACAGCTGTGTTCCGCTCACCACCGAAGAGACATTGACCGTCACGGTCTGCGTCGTGCCCGCCGCCCCCACCACCTCCACCGGCACCGTGACCTTGGTCACGACGTTTGAAACTGTCACGGTCGTTGTGCTGGTGGCCGTGGTGTTCCCGCCCGCATCTTGCGCCACGCCGCTCAATGTATGCGAGCCATTCGAGAAGGCTGAGGTGTCCCAAGACGCTGCATACGGGCCGGTTGTCAATTTGGACCCAAGCGCCACACCGTCTACCAGGAATTGCACGCCGGCCACACCGACGTTGTCATTCGCCGAGGCTGTAACGGTGACGAGTCCCCCGACAGTGGACCCGTTGCTGGGGGCTGTTAGCGCAACTGTGGGCGGTACCGTGTCGGGCACCAATGAAACAGTAGCTGTCGCGAACTGAGTAGGATCACTCACATTCGCGGCCGTTATCGTGATCGTCTGGGGACTGGGGATCGGCGCCGGCGCGGCGTACAGTCCGGATGCCGTCAGCGTGCCCATCATGGCATTCAGCGACCATGCAAACACGGTAGAAGTGCTTCCACTCATAGTAGCTGTAAACTGCTGCGTCTGTAGATTGCTCAGTGTAACACTTGTGGGGGTGATTGAGATAGTTGCACCAGGGATAACCGCAACCGTATATGCCTGCGAAGTGGATCCGCCACCGGAGTCCAACACCTGCAGTGTGAAGGTGAATGAGCCCGGCGTTGTTGGTGTGCCTGACACCCCTCCTAGCGCGCTCAACACCAAGCCGGGAGGGAGCATGCCCCCTGCGAGCTTCCAACTGTAGGGCGCCAGTCCCCCGTTCGCAACTACATTGACGCTATACAGGGCTCCTGCTTTTCCACCAGGAAGAGAAGTGGTCACAATCGCGAGGGGGCCGGTGATGGCGATGGATGCAGCTGTCTTGACCTGCTGGCCGGAAGCATCAGACGCCTGAACTGTAAAACCATAGGAGCCGGTTTCCGTAGGCGTTCCCGAAACCGTTCCCGTCGTGTCAACTCCAATGATAGACGGGGGCGTCCCGGCTACCACTTTCCATGTGTAAGGCGCTTGTCCTCCCGATGCTCCGAGGGTTGTTTTGTAAGATCGTCCGATCGTTCCCGTAGGCAAGGCAGATCCCGACACCGTCAGCGGCATGACCGTGTTGATGCCTAACGTTTGCGAAAAACGCAAACCTTTTGAGTCGGTGGCCCTGACCGTAAACTCCTGGTATCCAAGTGTCCCTGGAGTCCCTGATATGTTTCCTGAAGAATTCATTGACAGACCGTTGGGCAATTTCCCCGCCGAACCGGAGGCGGTAGCCCAAGAATAAGGAGCCATCCCGCCCGTTGCCGATAGGGTCGCTTTGTAAGCTGCCCCTTTGATGCCGCTCGGCAGGCTAGTGGTCGTGATACCGGAGTTAGAGATCGTCAAAGTGTACGAGCGACTTCCCTGCTTACCATTTGCATCAGTCGCCTGAACTACGATGCTGTAATTTCCGCTGTTCGTCGGGGTTCCCGAGAGAACTCCTCCGCTACTAAATTGAAACAGATTTCCCGTCGGCAGGACGCTACCGGGCAATAGAGCCCAAGTGTAAGGACCTACTCCGCCGCTGGCGTATAGTTTTGCCTGGTAGGCTAAACCGTTAACGCCGCTAGGCAAGGCATTATTCAGGACTTGTATCGCAGGTGTCGGTGCCCCTGCAACGGACATTTGGATCGCCGCGACGCAGAAAGTCGCTACCACTATCCACGGCCGCAACACTCTTGCGTTCGAAAACTGGTTTTTCATTTGATTGAGTAACTCCAAAACTCTGGTCTCCCCAGAGGCGCTAATCCTCTGGTCCACGGCTTCCTTCTATTGCTATCGACCTTGATCGAACTAACGATCTAGGCCCAATCCCTAAGAACGCACCTCTCCTTGCCCTAGGGACAGCTAGAGCAAATCGTATGACCTGCCTAGCGCCTAGGCGGTCAGGTACGTAAGCATTCGGGCAGCAAGCTTATTTACAGCAAGGGTTTGGGGATGGAATTGAAAGGTTGGTAGATCTGTGACTGGCGCCGGCTTCCAATATCCCGGGAGGCGGGCACACGGGCCCCAACAGGATTTTGGTACTTAGTTTTGGCCAAACGTGCCCCCAAAATGAGGGTGCCGTTCTTGCGGGGCGTCCCGCCGCGACCTAGGGAAGAGGGGTTCGGTATTGTGTGTTTTAGTAGTGCGAGCATTAACTGGGAGAGAAGCGATTGGCGTAACTACCGTTTCAACTGTGGCAACAAATAATTACCAAAAGGGTTAAATTTACGCGAATCAATACATTGTAGATGCCGACCCGTATTGAGTGACGAGAGTGATGTTAGTAGTCCGGCGTTGTTCTACAAGTTGACGCACCCGTGAATCCTTTTAAAAAGTGTTCGATCCTTTGAACGGCCGGAACGATTCCGTTGCCGATATTCCCCAGAACGTAGGTTCGGGGCGCCCATCATGTTTCGGGAACCTCTCCGCCTAGCTCCTTCTCACGCTGTCGCCAATAGCAGCAGTTGCGCCGGGAACATGCCATCGATAGCCCGTGTTTATCGGACGGGCGAGCTAAATAAACGCGGCCGGAGAAATATGAAAGAATGCGGCCAGGCGCTTTGCCTGGTCTTTGCTGACCTCACGTCTACCGGAGAGAAGTTCGGACACTCGGCCCTTGGAGCCGAGTACTGACCAAAGGTCGCTAGGAGATAGACCGCGCTGTTCGAGCAAGAAGGCTACCAGTTCGGCAGGGGAGGTTTTCTCTCGCGGGTACACGCGCTTTTCAAACGTCTCGACCAGTTGAGTCAGCAGTTCTAGCAGGGTATCTTCTTCTGGGCTGAGATTCTTCTCCCCCTTCGCCATGAGTTTTTCGATCTCTGCCAGTAGGCGCTCGTTCTCCTTCTCGGTCCGAGGTACCGTCGGGGCCACTTCGGCCAGGAGGCTACTGTACCGAGTCCGGTGCAGCTTGAGTTCCATTGGAGTCGTCATAATTTCCAATCTCCTTTGTCATTATTCCGAATGAGTGAGAACCTGCTTGATGTAGACGATCTGCCGGCGGTAGTGAACATAAGCAATCAGCCTGAACTTATTGCCGCCGATATCAAATATGGTCTTATCCCCTACGAAATCGACCGTACCAAACGTTCGCTTCAGTTCCCCTGGATTCTTCCAGGCAGAAAACTCGACAGCGCTGGCCCAACTGCTCAAGGCGCCCTTCGCTCTAGGAAATCGCTCAACGAACTCCTTGAGCCGGCGTTCGCTAATGACCCTCACACCTCATGTTCCCATATTGGGAACTTCCTGTCAACTGCCCACCCAGTGATTCCATTCGCAGAGTGTTGCTTTTCCACCGAGTTGACTCGGTTACCGGGTGCAGGACGTAGAACCTCCAGCCAAGCTTCTCTCGCAATCGAGGCGTATTCATCGAGCACTAGAAAATCGAGGCTGTCCCCGCGCAGGGAGTCGTAGTTGTCCGCTCCCCGTAAGCAAATCGTTCCACCAGTGATGAGCTCGATCCTCAGATCGGTCTCGTCTCATCTCAGCCATCGGCAACATAACGGAGCGGAGCCCGATGGCAGCGGCACCGAACTAAACTAGACCGGCTACCGCACGTGGTTTGGGGAGCCCTGCAAATTAAAACGTCAGTTTGAGCGCGCCCTGCATCACTCGGGCGGCCAGGGTACCACTAATAACGCCGGCGGAGGTTCCACCGATTTGCGCGTTGGGGTTGTTGAAATTTGCCCGATTGAACGAATTGAACAGCTCCCAACGGAAGCTCATCTTGATCCGCTCCTTTATGGCAAAGTTGCGGTGGATACCAGCGTCCATGTTGAAGTAACCAGGTCCCACCAGAACGCCGGTTCCGGAGTTGCCGAACGTGAACTGCGCGGGGCTGGCGAACGCGGCCGTGTTGAACCACGCGTTGATGGTCCGCTTATCCGACGGCATATTCGGATTGCCAATGACGTTGGGCCGTTCGACTGGAGCCAAAGCCGTCGAACCGATCGCATTGGAAACCGACGACGCCAGCGACGGTCCGAAATGACCGCCCGAGTACATGGTCCACACGCCCGAGATGTCCCAGTTGCCCACGATGTGCGACACCAGACCCTTACTCAAGTATTGACGCCCATATCCAAAAGGCAGCTCATATACGTGGTTGATCACGACCATGTGGCGGCGGTCTTCAGGAACGTTGCCCCACTCGCAAGCGGAGCAGTAACTGTTCTGGGGCCGGGTGGAGGAATTCGCGCCCATGGTGTTGGCCATATTGTGCGACCAGGTCCAAACTACCGCGCCCGACAATCCCTTGCTGTAGCGCTTGGTCACTTTGCTTTGCAGCGCGTTGTACTTGGCCATACCGTAGTTGGTGCGGTAATCGATATCGCCGAGGATCGGATTGATGCCGAACAGCGGGCGGCGCGGTCCCAGCGCACCGGGGCCGGGAACAGCCTGATTGCCCAGGATCGAATTGGTCATGTCTTCGGTCAATGTGCGCACATAACCTACCTCGGCGAGCACATTGCCGGGCAGTTCACGCTGAATTCCGATGTGGAATTGCAGCGACTTGTTTAAGATCATGTTCGGGTCGAAAGCCGTGTATTGGCCGGTGAGCTGCGTCGGATCCTGAAGGTTGGGTGCAACCGGGAGGGGCAAACCCGAGGACAAAATATTGCCCGGCTTGCCGTTTTGATCGAAGGCGAAGGACTGAATCACATTCATCGGCGGGTTGGAGTTCAGCATGCGGTTTCCGTTGTTGGCTTGGAAGTAGGACATTCCAAATCCGAGGCGCAACACAGTTTTCTGATCGCTGGTAAGAATGTGAGCGATGCCAATGCGCGGCGCGAAATTATTTTTATCCAGACAAATCAGCGGGCGCCCGCATGAGTTCTGCGAAGGCGTTCCGGCGGTAGAGAATTTAGCGGTCACCACATTGAGATTCGAGTAACGGTTATAAACTTCGTAGGGCGGCGCCTGCAGTTCGTAGCGCAATCCGTAGGTGATGGTCAGGCGGTTGTTGATGCGCCACACATCTTCGGCGAACGCCGAGGCGTCCCACATACGAAGGCCGAACTGGCCGGCCTGCTGGCTGCGCGTGATCGTAACCGCGGTTCCCAACGCGAAATCCGCCAGCGCGGTGGCCGCGCCAGTGGCGTTGATCTGACGCGTGAAAGCGCCCGAGAAGGAGTATTGGCCGCGCGGGGCGACGCTTGTATGGCCGTCAAAGCGGTGACGGGTGAATCCGCCGCCCACCTTGATGGTATGGCTCCCTTTTACCCAAGTGTGGATATCTTCAAAGGGAATGGACACCGCGCGGGTGAATTCAGGGAAAGAATTGCTGTTTCCGATCTGAGTGGCGAAGCCGCCGATCACCATGTTCGGAATTCCGCCATTGGTGTCGCTGATGTTGATGTTGGGAATTCCCAGGCTAGTGGCAGTGTTGTGGATGCTGTCATCGTTATAGATGGAGAGCCAGTTGCGCACCACGCCAAAATGGAATTCATTCACCTGCGTCGAGCTGATCACTTTTGTAAAGTTGCCGGTGACCGACCAGTTGCGTTGCTCGCTGGGCCCGCCGCCGGTAATGTACTGGCCGATATCGATTTTGTCCGGATTCTGGCCCACCGGCAAAATGCCGGTCCCCAATCCGGTGGTGTTGTCATAGCTGTATTTCAAAAACAGGCGATCGGTGGCGCCGATGTTCTGGTCGCCACGAATATCGAATTGATCGTCGCGTTGGCGTCCCACTGGATTGAAGTTAAAGTTGTTGGATTTCGCGGAATTCGTCGGCACTGGAAATAAGCGCATGGTCTTGACGGCAGCCTGATCCAAACGATTGGCCGGGATCAGATTGTTCACGAAGGGGACACGTTTTCCATCCGGGGCAAGGGTGAAGGGATCGTAGATCTGAGCGCCCAGGTTTGCGAAGTTGCCGGTCTTCACCATGTTCTGCTGGTCCAGCGTCGGAATGCTGTCGGTCTGTCCGCCGGCGGGGGGCGAAGTGATGCGAGTCCCTTGATAGTCAGCGAAGATGAAGGTTTTGTCCTTGCGGATGGGCGCGCCAATGGTGCCGCCAAACTGATTTCTGCGGAAGCCCGCCTTCGGCGTACCGTTACGGTTGTTGAAGAAGGTGTTTGCATCCAGCTTACTGTTGCGGAGAAATTCGAACGCGCTTCCGTGAATCTCGTTAGAGCCCGACTTCGTGAGGACCACCGTGACGCCGCCCGCGGAGTTGCCATACTGCGCCGAATAGTCCGTCGCCATGATGCGAGTTTCCTGAACCGCGTCGATCGGAGGGTTCATCACCAGGCCGTTAACCCAAATCTGACGGTTGTAGAGCCCATCAATTAAATACGCGCTGTTGTTGGCGGTGGCGCCGTTGATGCTGATAGTGTTGTTGGCCCGCATGCCGTATCCGGTGAGTCCAGTCGCCATCCCCGGGGTGCCCGGCGAAGCGCCTGCTGTCAGTTGCAAAAGGTTGGTGAAAGAGCGCTCATTGAGCGGCATCTCCGCCACTTGCTGGGCGGTGATCAGGGAGGAAACGGTCGCATTCTGGGTTTGGATCTGCGATGCCTCGGCCTCAACCTGGATGGTTTGCTGGACATCACCTAATTTCAGTTGAATGTCGACGGTAATCGTGTCGGCTGCCGTCAATTCAGCGCCGCTGCGCACGATCTTCGGGAAGCCGGCTTGCTCGACTGTAATTGTTATTTTTCCTGTCGGAAAGGACTCGGCTACATACCGTCCATTCCCGTTCGTGACGGTGGAACGGGTAAATTGCGTCCCTTCGTTGACTAGCGTTACCTTTGCCCCAGGAACAACCGCACCACCCTGGTCGGTAACCGTACCGACGATGGTCCCCTGTGACTGTGCAAACAGTTGGCACGAGAAAACTGCCGCAAAAATGGCCATGGCGGCAAAGGTTCTGGTCATCATAAAGAAATCCCCCTCGTTGCGTTCAGCCAAGGCGGTTGAAAAGCACACCCTTCGCGAAACCGAATAGGCACATTCTGTCATTGGCCGCAGAGGATGTCAATCAAATAACAATAAAATTGGGCAGAAAACGCGCTCCCGCGCTCTCGGCAAATGGCATATACACAGCGGCCTTAACGCGTTGACAGCTAAGGAATAGCCAGATAAACTCGAATACGGAGGTCGCGCATGCGTCCAGGGTTATATCCGTTGGTTCTGACGCTAGCTGCAACGGCCCACTCGGCTATGGCCCAGGCTCCGGCTTCCGCGGGCGAGGAGCTCTTCGAAAAAAAAATCCGTCCAGTGCTAGTGGCAAAATGCTTCGCGTGCCATTCGAGCAAACTGAAGTCGCCCATGGGCGCTTTTACAATGGACTCCAAGGCAGGCTTGGCGGCAGGTGGCGCGCGCGGCCCTGAAGTGGTGGCGGGCAAACCCGACGAAAGCCGAATTCTGCACGCCCTTAGTTATACGGATAACACTCTTCAAATGCCGCCTAGCGGAAAGCTGCCGGATACGGTCATCGCCGATTTCCGCCAATGGATCGAACTGGGTGCGCCCGACCCTCGTAAGGATGCTCCAGCTACCAGCGCCACCCCGGCACCTCTGCGCGGAATGAGCATCGCGGATGGAAAGAAATGGTGGTCCTTCCAACCGTTGAAGGAACTGCCCGCGCCTGCGGTCAAAGAGCAGGCCTGGAGCCGCAAAAAGATTGACGCTTTTATCCTGGCCAAGCTCGAAGAGAACAAACTGAAGCCGTCGCCTGAGGCCGACAAAAAAACGTTGGTCGAGCGCGCCTACCTGGACTTGGTGGGCGTAAAACCAACCTATGAAGAAGTGCAGGCCTTCGTTAATGACCCGGCTCCGAACGCTTACGAGAAGTTGATCGACCAACTGCTTGCCTCTCCGCACTATGGCGAGCGCTGGGGACGTCACTGGCTGGATGTCGCTCGCTACGCCGAAGACAATTCGACCTCTGAAGCCACCAATCCTCCATTCGCCTTCGCGTGGCGTTACCGCGACTGGGTGATTGAGGCGTTCAATAAGGATACGCCGTACAATCAGTTCGTCAAGCTCCAGTTGGCCGCCGATCTGATGCCCGGAACTCCGCGCGACGATTACCGCGCCCTGGGCTATTTGGGCGTCGCGCCGGTTTATCACAAGGAACCGCGGCTTTCCCAAGAAGTTCTTTATACCTTCGCTACCGACGATTGGGACGAACGTGTGGATGCCGTGGGCCGGGGCCTGATGGGCCTGACTATTGCGTGCGCTCGCTGTCACGATCATAAATTCGATCCCATC
>Ga0163163_10000377_pt1 | contig 42550 bp, 36 predicted proteins | sample S65metaG_FD_119766 | JGI IMG/M metagenome (GOLD analysis project Ga0163163, IMG submission 119766) | Switchgrass rhizosphere microbial communities from Kellogg Biological Station, Michigan, USA - S6-5 metaG | ecosystem: Host-associated > Plants > Roots > Rhizosphere > Soil | place: USA... | reverse complement strand
TGCCTGGCTTGCAAGTTCTTGTTGGCACGAGCTAAAGCTCGCGCCATTTATTTAGAAGTTTATTTGAATTCCTAGACCGGGATTCCCGGATAATTTCACTTTCCCATAATCAAATTCAATCCCCGTCGCAATATCTTCTGCCAGTAACAACGGGCCATCCATATCTACATAATCTAACAGTGGCAACAGTTGACCAATAGCCGCGGAACCAATCGTGCTTTCATTCATACTGCCCACCATCACTTTCATTCCCAGTTCACGGGCCTGGCTGATCATTCTTCTTGCAGGCGTGATACCACCACATTTGGTGAGCTTGATATTGATACCATGAAAATGATCTTTGCACTTAATCACATCCGATTCCGCAACGCAGGCTTCATCAGCGATCAGTGGTATTGGAGATTTTGCGAACAGTATTTTCATGCCTTCCCAGTCATCCTTTTTTAAAGGCTGTTCTACAAACTCAACACCCAGGTCTTTCAACACCGGGAGAATTTCCAAAGCTTCTTCCAGTTTCCAACCAGCATTTGCGTCAACCCTGAATATGGCACTGCTGGATTTTCGCAGCGATTTCATAATCCCGATATCATCAGGCGTTCCAAGCTTGATCTTGTAAATGGGCCAGGGCATTTCTTCCATCTTTGCAAGCATTTTCTCAACACTGTCAATGCCGATGGTATAATCCGTCATGGGTGTTGAATCCAGGTTCAATCCCCAAAGCTGTTGAAGCGACTTCTTTTTCAGTTTGCCATAGATATCCCAGGTAGCCATATCAAGCGCACAAACGAGGAATGGATTTTTTGGAAAAAGATGATGTAAATAGTGCCAGTATCTTTCGGGCTCAGTGAATGCAAATTTTTCCACAAATGCCCGCTTCTGTTCCAGGTCGGCGATCATTTGTTCTACAGAAATATGATAATAGGTAATGGCCGGCGCTTCCCCGAAACCCTTGATGCCATTCCATTCTAATTCCACCACCAATGAAGGCTGATGCGTTTTTGTTCCCTTAGAAATTGTAAATGGATGCCGAAAAGGCAGATTAAAACTGTGGTGGTTGACTTTGATCATGATTCTATCCCCTGCCTGATTGAATGACGGATTGTTTCAATTCCTGGTTAAAATTCTTTTCTTTCATCAATTGCTCAAGAGACAGATGCATGCGGTATCGCCAATAATGCTTCGCGTTCGCGGGTACATTGATGCGTTCCTGTTGCGGAAATTCGCGGCGCAGTATTGCATCCGTGCCCAGCAAATCCTGGATCAGGAAAATGGCCCACATGGCTGGTGAATACAGGTGTTGATCAATGATAAATTTATTGATCCATGGTTCGCAATAACAAGGTGCGGCACCCTGTTGGCCCATTTGTGTATTGAAAAAATGCTGCGTCGTTGTTGGACTTTCCTCCCACCAACCCCTGACTGTGCTCATATCATGCGTGGAAGGTGTTACCACACTGAGATAAGGCGCATCCGCGGGGTGGAAAAATTCCTTGTGGGGATCCTTCGGCATGCGCTGGATCTCGAGACTTAAAATTCCCAACTGCCGCATCACATCTGGAACGCTGTGAGGAACCATGCCCAGGTCTTCTCCACAAATCAACATGTTGGTGGCGCGTTTCAGGTAAGGCAATTTATGCATCGCTTCCTTCTCCCAAAATTCATCCTGCCGCCTGAAAAAGTAATTGACATAAAGATCTTTGATCCTTCCTTTGGTCTCTGCATCAAGCGCCTGGTAGGAAGGCGTGTCTTCCATGGAAATCCGGAAATGATAATTGTGACCATCCTTGCCGTCTGCCGGAAAGAGGAGCACATTTGAAATCAGGTCGTTCAAACCCTGTCTGACAAAATCCGAATTTGATCCGGGTTGTGTTCCTTTGAACCGCGCTTCCACCGCCGCCTGGGTTTGCAAACCCGGCTGCAGCTCGTAGTATCCATTGTTAGTTGGATGCAGGAATGGAATAATGAGTGCCCTGTTTTCACCAAACATTTGTTTGAGGATGCCTTCGGTGATAAAGGGCTCAGTATAACGCGTACGATTAAACGCAATTCCACGCTGCGCAAATTCCATTTCATGCACGGGGAGGGCAGGCACAAAATGCCCCATGATCCCTTCAACCGATTGAACGGGGATGGACCAAATCCTAAAAAACCCAAGAATATGATCAATCCGGAAGGCGTTGAAATAGTCGCTCATCTGTTCAAATCGCTTTCGCCACCAGGAGAAACCGTCCTCCGCCATTTTCTTCCAATTGTAGATGGGGAAGCCCCAGTTTTGTCCCTTTACTGCAAAATCATCCGGTGGCGCACCTGCCTGTAAATCCATCTCGTACAATTCGGGCTCGATCCATGCATCCACACCATAGCGGTTGACGCCAATTGGTATATCACCTTTTAGAATGACCTTCTTTTTGTGTGCGTACTGACTTGCTTCCTCGAGCTGCAGGTGCAGATGAAATTGAATGAAATAGTGCAGCCCGATTTCATCAAAATGTTTTTGAGTATGTGCAGCAAGTCGGTCAATCGATTTCGGATCGTACCTGCTATGCGTTGACCATTTGCTGAAATCAGCGGTTTTATATTTGTCGCGCAAATAGCTGAAAGCAGCGTATGCCACCAGCCAGTGCCTGTTTTTCTTAAGGAACGATTTGTAAGCCTCAGACTCAAATACATGCTGTTTTAACAGGGCATACAATTCGCGAATGATCTGCCACTTCAAATTCATCACGCCTTCATAATCCACCTCGGGCAGTGCATTCAAAGCCTTTTGCTTTTTTCGATAAGGTTTCAAAATTGATGCGTGTTCTTTGCCGGCAACCTTATCCAAATCGAGATAGAGCGGATGCAGGGCAAAGGCCGAAATTGCTTTGTATGGATAGGAATCCTCCCAGGTATGCGTAGACGTAGTATCATTCACCGGCAGAATCTGAATGAGCTTTAAGCCGGTTGCAGATGCCCAGTCGGACAACAATTTTAAATCAGTGAATTCACCCACCCCAAAGCTCCTGTCGGATCTCAAACTAAACACCGGAACAGCAACGCCGGCTCCTTTCCAACTTGTGTTGGAAAGTCGAACAAAGCCATCGTGCAGAATGGTAACCAGCTTTTGCATGCCCCCATCATAAAGCATCCTGTTCTCGCCGCCTTCGAAATACAAAAACGATTTTCGTTTCTGGTCATAGACGCCGTACTTATAAGCGATGGGTAATTGCTCTTTGGAGAGATTAAGTTTTACTGTCCACCAGTTCCCTTCCAATGTCATCAGGATTGGCGTTTCTGTGGCCCAATTCATCAGTGATTTACTGTCGCCCAATAAACAGAGCGTTTGCCCGGGGAGAAGTAAGGGCGCCTTGATTTTAAAAATATGCGTATTGCCGCGATAAGGTTTTACGCGACCATTTTTCCGTGGCTTTGGAAGTAAAACTTCCTGGAAGGGTGAACTGTAAAATGCGTTTTCGTATTCGCCTGCATGGTTCCAGGTATCAATCACGTGGATTTCCTCGGCGGTGATCTTCTCGAGCTCTATCACCTTGTCTTCGCCCCATTCCTCCACAATCTCATTGTCTTTATTTCGTAGTTGGTATTTGTATTTGAGATGTGAAGGAAAGGGCTTCTCTTTTTCATTCAGGCGCAATTCAAATTGCCAGTGATCTTTGTCAAGCCAGGTCATGGGAACGGCATGCTGCTCGTTCATCATTCCGAGGGATGGAATATCACCACTCAATTCCAATCTTTGACCAAAAAAAGTTGTAAAGCGCAGATAGAAATGGATAGTCATCAGCCAGAAGTCTAAGAAAATGGGGAATCAGGTCGCAAAATACATAATGCGTACAATATACACGATGGTGGGAAAGGAAAAAGTAAAAAGGTAAAAGGAAAAAGGTGAAGCTCGACGCGGTGCGCTGTCTACTGTCCACAGCCTGCCCCGCCAACGGCGGTGGTCCAGTCTACCTCAGGGCGACAATAAACACCAAAACCACCAGTCCGATCGCAGCCCCATAGAGCGCTGATTTGCGGGCTCCGGGGTCTTTCGTAACAGTGAAAGCGAGGATTATTCCGATTGGAATAGTAATCAATCCAAGGAGAAACCAGAAAATGTTGAATTTTCCAGATTTCAGGTTGCCATTTTGAAATGATTCCAGACGCTTGCCCTGGCGTATCGATTTCCTGAGCTCCCGTTGCGCCATTCTCAATGCGATGCGCTCCTTGAGCTTCATTCTTTCGCCGGTCATTTCATAATATTGCTTCGGCGTGAGATTTAGAAAGCTGATTGCATCCGGACCCAATAATTTGACCGTCTCTTCTCCTTTGCCCGAACTCGCTTTGCCGGCCATGCTGTCTGTGATGGGTACAACAATCGCCCATGCCGATTGAAGGATCAGCAGGAATGAAAAAGATAATATGAAAATTTTAAGCAGACGTTTCATATTCTAATCAATTTTCAGGCTTTCTCGGGAGGGTTTGGGTATTTGATAGGTGGTGGGACAATTTATAACGCCGGAATTCCTCATTTATGCGCAAACTTTATTAAATTCGCGCACAAAATTTTCTTGAATATGGAGAAAACAACTGCCAAAACACGCAAATCAACTGGATTGTGGTGGCTTTTATTCCTTGTTAGTTGCGGAGCACTTGGATTTGCGATTTATACACATTGGGAATACCTTACGATGATTCTTCCCTTTAACTGTTTTTTCCTGGCCAAAGCGCTTGACTTGTTGGACGAACAATAGGCTTGGATCTATTGAATTTAATCTGACAAATCATCATAGGACCCTCCCCTTGCGGGAGGGTTTAATTTTTACTGGATTGTGGATTTGGGACCCAAATCCACAATCCAAAATCTAATAAAAAAACCCTCCTCACAGAACTATGAGGAGGGCTGTCATCAACGACCCGAGGGTCGTTCCGCTGATCTTATTTTACTTCTTCGAATTCTGCGTCAGTTACAGTATCACCGTTTGCAGAAGCGCCGGCTGTTTGCTGATGTTCCTGCCCGGGTTGCGGACCTGCCTGCTCTTGGGTGGCCTTGTACATCTCTTCGGATGCAGCTGTCCATGCATTGTTCATTTCCGCCATCGCGGCATCAATACCTGCGAGGTCCTGGTTCTTGTGCGCTTCCTTCAATTTATTAAGTGCGTTTTCGATCACGCCTTTCTTATCGGCAGGGATCTTATCGCCGTATTCTTTCAGTTGCTTCTCAGTTTGGAAAATCAAACTGTCGGCCTGGTTCACCTTGTCTACCTTTTCACGGGCTGCCTTATCTGTTGCTTCGTTGGCTTTCGCTTCAGCTTTCATCCGTTCTACTTCGTCTTTATTCAATCCACTACCAGCTTCGATTCTGATCTTTTGTTCCTTGCCGGTGCCCTTGTCTTTTGCAGTCACATGCAGGATACCGTTTGCATCGATATCGAATATGACTTCAATTTGCGGAACACCGCGGGGAGCGGGTGGAATACCGTCCAGGTTGAATGTTCCGAGGCTCTTGTTCTGAGACGCCATCGGCCTTTCGCCCTGTAACACGTGAATTTGTACGCCCGGCTGATTATCACTCGCCGTTGAAAAAGTTTCAGATTTCTTAGTAGGAATGGTTGTGTTTGATTCGATCAGTCTTGTCATCACACCTCCCATGGTTTCAATACCCAGGCTCAACGGAGTAACGTCAAGGAGCAGCACGTCCTTCACTTCACCGGTAAGAACCGCACCCTGGATGGCAGCACCAACGGCTACCACTTCATCCGGGTTCACACCCTTATTCGGTTTCTTGCCGAAGAATTTTTCAACAATTTCCTGAACCTTCGGTATACGTGTTGAACCACCCACGAGGATGACTTCATCAATTTGTGAAGTAGACATGCCGGCATCTTTCAATGCCTGTTCGCAGGGTTTCAAGCACCTTGCAAAAAGATTATCCGCAAGCTGCTCAAATTTTGCCTTTGTCAATTTCTTAACGAGGTGTTTGGGAACACCGTCAACTGCGGTGATATATGGAAGGTTGATTTCTGTTTCTGAAGATGAGCTCAGTTCAACTTTTGCCTTTTCAGCTGCTTCTTTCAAACGCTGTAAGGCCATCGGGTCTTTGCGCAGATCAACATTTTCATCTCTCTTGAATTCTTCTGCCAGCCAGTCCATGATCACTTTGTCGAAGTCGTCACCACCCAGGTGCGTATCACCATTGGTGGATTTCACTTCAAACACGCCATCACCCAACTCGAGGATGGAAATATCGAAGGTACCGCCGCCAAGGTCGAATACAGCAATCTTATGATCTTTGCCGCCTTTATCCAATCCATAAGCAAGTGCAGCTGCGGTAGGCTCGTTCACAATTCTGCGAACATTCAGTCCTGCAATTTCACCAGCTTCTTTAGTAGCCTGGCGTTGTGCGTCGTTGAAGTATGCCGGCACCGTGATTACGGCTTCAGTTACTTCCTGGCCCAGGTAGTCTTCAGCGGTTTTCTTCATTTTCTGAAGAATCATGGCTGAAATTTCCTGGGGTGTATATAATCTGCCATCAATATCAATTCGCACGGTATTATTGTCACCTTTGGTTACATGGTAACTCCAGTGACTGATTTCTTCCGTCACTTCGTCAAAACGACGTCCCATGAAACGTTTTACGCTCATGATTGTATTCCTAGGATTGGTAATGGCCTGGCGCTTGGCAGGATCACCCACTTTACGTTCGCCATTCTTCAGAAATGCCACTACGCTGGGCGTTGTGCGCCGTCCTTCATCATTGGCGATTACCACGGGTTCGTTACCTTCCATAACAGCAACGCAACTGTTGGTTGTTCCAAGGTCAATTCCTATAATTTTTCCCATATGTTTAAGTTCTCTTTAAAATGAGTAATAAGTGCAATTAAGCCTGTCAATCCCTATGCCAACAGGGTAATTATCTGCCATCTATGCAATAATGACAGTCATCGCCATGCGGCGATGTAAAAATTTCATTTTAAAGGAGTTAGGATGCCAAACTTACAGATTGGAGTTTGGGAGTTTGAAGTTTGGAGTTTTGAGTTAACAGCCAACCGCAAACTGCCAACTGTATACTGTCCACTACTCTACTATCCCCAGCACCGGCATCAACGTATCTGACTTCAACACATAATTGGCTGCACAGTCTAATTGCTGATGAGGAGAATTGAAGGCGATACCGGTCCCAGCCATCCGGATCATGCACAGATCATTCAGGCCATCACCAACGGCTACTGTCTGTTGTGCTTTCACCTGGAATTGTTTCAGCAGGTACCTGAACATATTTGATTTGCAGTAATCGTGTTCGCAACCGCTTTGAGATTCCTTAATAAACTGGGAAGGAATCTTCACTTCGCCGGTGGCTACGCTTTGTTTGAATTCAAGTTCATTACCCAGACTGAAATCCAATCCAAGCATGTTCTTAACGTGATTGGTTACGCTGTGATAACTATCACTGATAATGCCACAATGATACCCCTTGGCTTGCAGCTCCCGAACAACGTGCACTGCGTCTCCAATCAGCGGAATCGATTCTACCACTTCAATGATCTCGGCATAGTGCCTGCCCTGCAGCAACTGCGATATTTTTTTAGTGCGCACAAAATCATTCGGCGAATTAAGGATTGCATTCTCTAACGATTTCGAAAAACCGAATTTTTTTGCAGCGGTCTGTATAAAACTGCCACGCAATAAGGTATTGTCCATATCAAACACCACCAGCTTTCCTGGTTCCTGGCTAACACCATTGATGGCCAGATCAAACTGACCTTTGATATTCTTGATGGCTGTTTCACTAGATTCAGGCATCAGTGAAGACAACATGCCTACGCGTTTAAATATGGCATTTGCCACCTGCTTCGCCATTCTGCCCAGCGCTTTCAGCGGCTGCATATCGTTTTCAACTTCTCCGATATTCACTTCAACGATGCGTGCATTCACCTGGTGCATATCGATGAGGAGACCGACGTCAACGCCATAATCATTTTCAAACTCCACTTTCTGGAAGAATGATCTCTTACCGGCGATCATACCGCTAAGTGGCTGTTTGAAATGATTAAGTTGGGGGAAGAAGATATCAAACAGAGGTTTTACCAACAATTCGGTCACCCTTCCTGCCTGTCGTTCGAAATAAGATTTGACGAAATCAGCTTCGTCGCTCAGTAACGGCGTCGCGAGCAGCTGAATAATATCCTCCTGGTAATTCGGTATGTCGGCATCCAGGAAGACCAGGATCTCATTGCGGGCTACCATCATGCCTTCGCGCATGGAAAAGCCCTTACCTAATTGGGTGCTCGTGAGTATGCGCACTCCTTCCTTACGTGCTTCGGCTATTGTTTGGTCGGCCGATTGATCATCCACCACGATGATTTCGCTTACCAATTCGTTTCTCTTTGCAAGCTGGATCACGGATCTGATCGTACGTTCTTCATTTAGTGCAGGTATAATTACACTGATCATAGGATCTAAAATTAATTTTTAATCAGTAGCTAAAAAATCTGCGGGAGGGTTGAAACGTAGTTGCTGACTTGCTGTCGATCTCGGGTAATATATCCAAAAAATCCGTTCTGGTACCCCGATAACGGTTAAGACAATCCTAAAATTGTGCCATCCCCGGGATCTGAAAAATCTTTCATTTAAACTTAATATCCACAAATGCGCAAAATGGCGGCCCAATATGGGTAAAATTTCGCTCAAAAAGCTCATTGTTAATAAATTCAGCTATCTTGGCATCCATAGCAGTTTACATGAAATTTACCAACCCGGAAAAGCTTGATTTTTACGTAGTTCTTAAGCGCAGGATAGACGAATATTTTGTTTCGACTTCCCAAAGTCAATACGCAGATTGGAAAATGATTACCAAGATTATCCTTTGGCTAGGAACCTGGCTGGGGTCTTATTTACTCATTTTGTTCGGACACCTTTCAGTTCTGCAATTCTTTGGCGTTGGACTCTTCCATATGTTTACGCATCTCATGATTGCATTTAACATCGCTCATGATGCAAATCACGGGTCTATTTCAAAACATCCGTTTTGGAATAACCTGCTTAGTCATAGCCTGGACCTGGTAGGCGCAAACGCCTTGCTGTGGAGAATCAATCATAATGAAGTACATCACACATTCGTAAATGTGGATGGCATGGATAACAGTATTGAGGGCTATAAAATTTTCCGCTTTACCAATAAGGACAAAAGAGAGCCCATTCACAGGTTCCAACATCTTTACGCTACCTTCTTTTACGGGCTTTCAACGCTAAATTATGTGCTGACAAAAGACTTCAAGCTGTTCAAAGAATTACCAGAGAAAACCAGGAAGAGAATAAGCAGCCCTAAATTCTGGTTGGGCCTTGTAGCATCAAAATTATTTTACGTTGTTTATATGTTGGTGATCCCGATTTTGTTCACCGATATCCCATGGCAATATATCGTGACTGTTTTCGTCCTCGGACATTTCATGATTGGCCTGGCACTGGCCATTGTTTTTCAGACAGGGCACTTAACAGAAGGCACTCATTATCCTGATGTCAACTCAGAAGGAGACATTGAGGAAAATTGGGCGATTCATATTTTGCAAACAACCGGCGATTATGGCGTAAAAAACCCTTTGATACAATGGCTTTTTGGCGGTATCAATATCCATAATGTTCATCATCTATTCCCGAAAATCTGTCATACACACTATTACAAATTAACAGACGTTATCAAATTGACGGCAAAAGAATATGGAATTCCATACAGAGAGATTCCAGGATTTACCGAAGCTTTGATTTCTCACTACGCCCTTCTTAAAAAATTAGGCAATTCAGATTGTCAAGACATGAAGATGGCGTGATCGTCTGACGATGAAACTTTTATTTGTCTATTTCATATCACTGGTGGCCACGCTATTTCTCCTTAGCTGTTCACACCAGATCATTCCAGAGAAACCTGTTACTGCAGAATCTGCATTTCGCCAGGATACCTTACCTACCAGCGAGATTGACATTCCGATCAAGGTAAACCTGAAGCCGCTCTATCAACTGGCAGAGAAAAATGTTCAGCAGGTTTATACATCTCCGGGTTATCCCTTAGACTATGTGATCAATAACTGCGATACCAAATATATGTATCGTTTCAAGCGCGGACCGCTTGTCATGCACGCCGAAGCAAATGTGATTCAACTCGGTTTTACCGGCTTCTATAAAATTGCCGGCGCGCAAAGGTTTTGTGCCGGCTCGGGTGCGAATCGTGTACCGCTGAGTCCCTGGAGCCCGCCATGTACCTGTGGTTTGACGGATGGCGACAGAAAAGTGGAGATCGGATTCAGGACCTCTCTCAATCTCAAATCGGACTATCGCGTTCAGGCTAAAATCGAAACACTGGAGCCGCAGGCCGTCGATAAATGTTCAGTGTGCATCTGGAATTCAGATATCACACAGACGGTAATGGGCCAGATCAAAGAACAGCTTAATGAATCACGTGCGCTCATACAGGATAGTTTAGACCGGCTCAACCTCAGGCCGCAATTTCAAAAACTCTGGGACAGGTTGAACGACAATCAAAATTTGAACGGACTAGGATACCTGAAGGTTAATCCACAAAAAATCAGGCTCAGTAGCTTCACCGCACACCTCGATACTTTGCAACTCTCCGCAGGAATATCGGCACAGCCCATGATCAGCCTGGAAAAAACGCCAGTGACAAAAACGATTATTCCCGACATCAGTGATTTCAACAGGAGAAGCGGGTTCTCCATTTTCATTGACGCCATCATGAATTATGATTCGTTGAGTAAATTGATTACGGCACAGGTGAAGGGCAGACGAATCGACCTTGAACAGGCGCACAAATACATCATCATCGAAGCGTGTTCAATCTATGGGGTAACAGGTGAAAGACTTATTTTCAAACTTGACTTCAGCGGTTCCGAAAAGGGAATTCTCTACCTCACTGGCAAACCCGTGCTTGACAAGGAAAACAGCAAACTCGATATCCGTGAAATCGACTACGATCTTAAGACACGCAGCCTGCTGGTTAAGACAGCAAAATGGCTATTCAGCAAAAAGATCACGAACGAACTGAGAAAATATTCAAGTTTTGATTTGAAGGCCTATGAGTTGCCATTACTTGATCGTATTAATCATTCACTCAACGGCGATTTGATGAAGGGAATTAAAATGTCGGGCAACGTGGAAGCCATCCATGCCATTGCGCTTTATCCCACGCTTGAAAGGCTGATCGTACGCTGCAGCGCAAAAGGGAATCTTGAAATCCTGGTTAACTCGCTGAATTTTTAGGAGTGCTTTTCACTTTGAACGTGAAATGCCTTTGCGTAAGGTAGCTGAAGCAGACTACGATTACAGTAGTGAGAATCTTTGCGATAGTCGGGTAAAAGTGAAACCCCTCGACAAATAATTTGATAAAGACATAGTTGAGAAAAAAACAAATCAATACCGTCATGAGGTAGCGGAATAGTTGTATCCTGCTATGAACTGTAGACTCGGTGAACACAATATTACTTGAGAGGTAAAATCCCAACGGAAAGGTTACGCAAAATGCAATCAGGAAAGCGCCGATATAAGGACTGATGGCGAACCATGGGAAGTGAACCACCTGCTCATGCAAAATGTAGTGAAAGGAAATATAGAAGATAAATATGTCCAGCAGGGTATTCCCTCCGCCGCATGCAAGGTATCGGAAGCTTTGTTTGTCGAGCCATCCGCTAAATGGCTTGTAAACCAGGTCCAGTATTGACTCGATCCATTGTTTGATCATGACGGAGCGTGCAAAATTAGAGCAAAAATTCCGGATTCACAGACTAACAGTATTGCGTACTTGATTTTCAAGGGGTCTGGCGACCCCCGTTAATAAATAGTTGTTTGAGAGGCAGAAATTTGCCCGTTTTTTAAAAATTTGCAAAATTTGCTACCGGATTTATTAAATTTGACTGGACCCTCCGTCTCTTGGGATTCACATTCGAAATCAAAACACATTAACATGAGAAAAACATTGCCCTTGCTCGCTGTGCTATTGCTAACTCTGAGCACAGGATATGCCCAGGAATACAGAAAAAACGCACTGGGATTTGGATTTTCCATCCTTGATTTCACAAATGCTACGGACGTCGGAAACGCCATCAGTTCCGGCGATATTTACAAATGGCAGGGATCGAAGAAAGGTGGTTTGAATATTGACTATTGGAGAGGAATCACCAGTCATCTTGACCTTGCTGGTCGTCTTACCGGCGCATTTGTGGACTATCCCTGGAAAAACAAAACGCCGTTGGGAGAGAACAAACTCTTCACCCAGCTGGATGCCACGCTAAACGCAAAATTGCTGAAGGAAAAAGCTGTTGTAAATCCATTCCTGACTGCCGGCCTGGGAGGATTTATTTATGATGGAGATTTTGGAGCACTTGCGCCCCTGGGTGTAGGTATCCAGGTTAACATCTCCAATAGCACTTACATCATGCTGCAGGCGCAGGACAGAATTGCAATTACAAGCAATGCAAATGATCACCTGCAATATTCCCTCACATTACTGCAATCGCTTCATGAGCCAAAAGTGGAAGCACCGAAAGTTGTTACACCACCGATCGTACAGGCACCCAAAGATTCTGATGGCGACGGTATCCCGGATGATAAGGACGAATGTCCAACACAGGCCGGACCTCCCGCTTTGAATGGTTGTCCTGACAAAGATGGAGATGGTATTGCCGACTAGAATGACAAGTGCCCGGATGTGGCTGGTCTTGTTAAATACCAGGGATGCCCTGTTCCTGACACAGACAAGGATGGCATCAATGATGAAAACGATAAGTGTCCAACTGTACCTGGTCTGGAAAGATACCAGGGATGCCCGATTCCTGACACGGATGGTGATGGATTGAATGATGAGGAAGATAAATGCCCACAGGTGGCAGGTAGAGCAGCCGACTATGGATGTCCTGCTGTTTTGTTTGAAGCCAAGAAAATTCAGTTTGCCACCGGTAAAGCAACGCTTTTGCCAGTTTCGTTTACCCCTCTAAATAAAGTGGTTGCGTTTATGAAAGAAAATCCAGAAGTTAAAATCGATGTATTGGGTCACACGGATAATACCGGCACCGATGCAGTGAATGAAAAACTCTCTCAAAAACGCGCCGAAGCGGTTGCACAATATTTCACGAAGAAAGGAATCAGCGCAGACAGGATCAGTTCGAAGGGTTTTGGTTCTACCGAACCAATTGCCGATAACAAGACTGCCGCCGGTCGCGCTCAAAACCGCAGAACGGAATTCCTGTTCCATCGTTAGTATGTCAACAACATGAGAAAAATAGACGGACCCCCGGACACGGGGGTTCTTTTTTTGGATGCTGGATACTGGATACAGGATGCTGGATAGTGTAAGGGTGAAAATAAACGTATCCAGTATCTACTACCTAATTTTAGAACTTATATACATAAGTAATGTGCTTCTTCGAAAACTTTGCGCCGGTCGCTTCGTGGATGGAGATCATTTCCTTATTGAAATCTCCTACCCATGATAGTTCCAGCTCAACATATCGATTAAGCGGTAACACGTAACCGCCAATGGAGATAAACGTGGCGGACTCCAGGCCATGCTTTTGAAATTTCTTTTTTGTACCGAAGACAATTGCGCGCATTCGCGTGTTTTTGACGACATGTTTATTGTATAAGAATTTCAACTTGCTCCAGAGATGCAATTTCCCGTTCAGGCCTCTTATCAATTCGTTTGCATCGGGCACACAAACCAGGAATGAAGCGGGCTCGTCATTGACATACGCAAACCAGATCATCCGCGGTTCCATGATGGGTTTCATTTTTCTGAAACTTTCGCGCATGGTTGCTGCAGTAATGGGCGTGAATCCGTCGAAGCCTTCCCAGGCATCGTTGTAGATTTCCATGAAATCATTTGCATACTTATCGAACTGTTTCGTATCGAGCGATTCAAACCGGTAACCCGGCTTCTGCGAAACCCATTTGGCAATTTTATAAAACCGCTCCGGGAACGGCACGAGCAGATCCACTTTGTTTGAAATCTGTTCATAGCTTTTCTCAAAGCCATAGTTTTCGAAGAGCAACTGGTAGTACGCGTGGTTATAGTTCATGCCATAATAGGGAGTCACAAATCCTTCAACCAGCAACCCCCACCACATATCGTTTTCGCCGAAATTGATCGGGCCTTCCATGGCTTTCATGCCGTGATCCTTCAACCAGTCCTTCGCCGTATCAAATAAAAGATTCGCTGCATCCTGGAAATTGATGCATTCAAAAAAACCGCAACCACCTGTGGGAACTGGATATTTAAATGCTTTCAGGTCGTTGATGAAGGCCCCGATTCTTCCAATGGCCTTGCCCGAATCGTCACGCAAAATCCACCTGGCGGCTTTGCCATGCTCAAAGAAATTATTCAGATTGGGATCGAAAACGGCCTCGATATCGTTGTCGAGCGGACAAACCCAGTTGGGATCATCCTGGTATAATTTTCTTGGCAGATCCAGGAAAGCTTTTCTGGTTGCAGCGTCTTTAACTTCAACAATTTTCATGCGATAGCAGGTAAAATGACCACGCGCAATCTACAATAAAAAAAGATGTCCAAATACGCCGAGGTTCTGCAGGTCAGATCATCAGGCCTTCCATAGTTGCCTACCTTATCACGTTTGGGTAATCCGTTATGATACCGTCAACACCTAACTGCTTTTGCACTTCAAATGTCTTCTTATCATTAATCGTCCATGGAATGATTTTCATGCCGTGCGTGTGACAATAGGCCACCAACTCCGCCGTAACGAGTTCATGGGCCGGACTATAAATCGACGGCGTGAACCCAAGTGCGGCAACTTGAACCGAAATTTCGCGCTTGTCAAAATCTTCAATCAACAGTGAAGTTCTTATATCCGGGTATTTTGCGTGCATGGTCTTGAGCGTGCGTATGTCAAACGACTGAATGATGACTCTTTTCTCAATTTTCCTGGCAATGATCACGTCCATCAGTAGCTGCACAAATTTCTCAGGTTCGGGGTGAAATTTGTTGTCTGTTCCGGGTAGGCACTTTGTTTCAATATTGTAATCAACGGGCTTCAATTTATGTACCCTGATGTAATTTTCAACCGAATCGATGAGATCGGTCAGCCTCGGCTTCACAGCCGGCTGCTTCACTTGATCAGGGAATCTCGGATGCGGCTTGAGTCCCACGTCCCACTTTACCACCTCCGAATAATCCATCTTGTAGATATTGTACTTACCGTCGTCAGCTGCTCCAAACCGGGTGCCATCGGGACGGGTGGCTATTTCGTGATTAAAGAAGGGTTCATGAGACAGGATGACCTGGCTGTCTTGCGTAATCACCGCGTCCATTTCAAGCGTGGTGACGCCCAGGTCAAGGGCGTGCAACATGGCAGCAACCGTATTCTCAGGCATGAGGCCACGGCAGCCGCGATGGCCCTCGAGGTCGAATGTGTGTTGCATATCTATAACCGAAGATTTTGTGGTATGGCATGAAACCACGCACAGGAGCGCAATAGCGCCGCAAAGCAATTTCATAATACAAATGCTGTTATAAAAATACACTATCGTATTTTTGCCGCTCATTAAATTTTCATCATGGCGGTTACAGATCAGCTTGGCGAAGTGGTCATCGGCAGTTTGAAAGCATTGTATGGACAAGATTTCTCAACATCGGATTTCCAGATCAATCTAACCAAACCGGAATTTACGGGAGACTACACCATTGTTTTGTTTAGCCTCGTGAAGAAATTGAAGAAATCGTCGGAAGCGCTTGGCCAGGAGCTGGGAACTGCCATCCGCCAATCTCATCCACGACTCATTTCAGGCTTCAATGTAATCAAAGGTTTTCTCAACCTTGAGATAGGAGATGATTACTGGTTACAGGTACTGGACCAGGATTACAAGAACGTAGATTATGGCAGGAAATCAGAGGTGGGTCAAACGGTGATGGTGGAATACTCGTCCCCCAACACCAATAAGCCTTTACACCTGGGCCATCTTCGCAATAATTTCCTGGGCTGGAGCATCGCTGCAATTCTCAGGGCCCGCGGTTATGACGTGGTAAAAACCTGTATTGCCAACGATCGTGGCATTCACATTTGTAAGGATATGGTCGCATGGCAGCTTTATGGCAACGGCGCAACGCCGAAGAGCACGAATATGAAGGGCGATCACTTTGTGGGTGATTACTATGTATTGTTTGGCCAGGTTTATAAGGAGCAGGTAGCCGCACTCGTGGCAGGCGGCATGCGCGAACAAGACGCCGAAAAAGAAGCGCCGATCATGAAACAGGCACAGCAGATGCTGGTGGATTGGGAAGCGGGGAAACCCGAAGTGATCAGCCTTTGGAAGAAAATGAACGATTGGGTTTATGAAGGCTGGGATCAAACTTATAAACGCATCGGCAGCGATTTCTACAAAATTTATTATGAAAGTGATACCTATCTCCTCGGCAAAAATCTTGTTGCAAAGGGATTGGAAAAAGGTGTATTCTTTCAGAAAGAAGATGGCAGTGTGTGGATTGATTTAACTGCCGACGGCCTGGACCAAAAAATTGTTCAACGTAAAGACGGCACTGCTGTTTACATCACCCAGGATATCGGTCTTGCTGTTCAGAAATACGAGGAGTTCCATTACCACCAGAGCATATACGTAGTAGGTGATGAACAGAACTATCATTTTAAGGTTTTGAAACTGATCTGCCAAAAACTCGAACTACCTTCTGCAGACGGGATCTATCATTTAAGCTATGGAATGGTGGAATTGCCTTCTGGAAGAATGAAGACACGCGAGGGAACCGTAGTGGATGCAGACGATATCATCGACGAGATGGTGAATGTGGCGCAGCAGAAAACTGAAGAGCTTGGGAAGGTGAAAGATTTCACAGACAAGGAATTGAAGGAATTGTACGATACGATCGGGTTGGGTGCGCTGAAATTTTTTATCCTGCGCGTCGATCCAAAGAAGAGAATGATCTTCAATCCAGAAGAATCCATCGACTTCCACGGATTCACCGGTTCGTTTGTACAGTATACGCATGCCCGGATTAAATCGATTCTCAGGAAGGAATCCGTATCAAAACATAAAATGGAATTCCCTTCCCCGCTTCTCAAATTGGAGAAAGATCTAATTGTTTCGCTGGAGCAATATGGCACCATCATGGAACAAGCTGCACAGGAACATAATCCATCGCTGCTGGCCATCTATGCTTTCAATCTTGCCAAGACATTCAATTCATTTTACGCGGAACATTCCGTTGCCAACGCGGAATCGGAAGAAAAGAAACAACTTAGATTGAGGATATGCACTATGACGGCGAATATTATTGCGTCTGCCATGTCGTTGTTGGGAATTAAAGTGCCGGAGAGGATGTGATGCTACAGCCCCATACCTTGTTTTTCTGTCTTGAGATATCTCAAAGAAGGATCCATCTCAATCGCCTTATCACAAAGGGCTACGCCTTTATCCTTATCACCCTTCTTCTGATACGACATGCCGATCATGTAAAGCGAACGGGCGTTCTTGTTGTCGAAGTAGAGAATCTTATCCCAGGTATCTATTGCTTCCTGGTATTTATTGATGTGGTAGTAAGTCTCAGCGAGATTATAAAGCAGGTTGAGGTCTGCGGGTTTTTTGTCGAGCAATTGTTGCATCAGGGTGATGGCCCTCTCAGGCTGACCTGCGCCAATACAGGCAATTGACAAATTCTCGATATAGTCATTGTCGACCTTATATCCTTTCGCTGCAGCAAGCTCATAATATGAGATGGCCACCTTATCATTTGGTATTGCAGAAACCACCATGGCCATTTCATAAATCCAACGTGCCTTGGATGAATCAAGACTAATTGCCTTTTCATAAAACTGCGCTGCTGCCCTGTAATTGCTCATATCTACAAAAGCCCTCGCCAGCAAATAAGGTATCTCCGCATTTTGCGGTTCCTCTTTCATTACAAGCTGGAAATATTTATAGGCTTCACCATAATTTTCCAGTTCATAGTAACTCTTTCCAATGAGGTAATTCATTCTTGTCCCCAGGTTCATCTCCATGCACTTCTTGCCATACTTCACGGCGTTCTCCCATTTATGAGAAAAGAAATTCAGGTTGGCGAGATTTTGGATCGCTAACGTATCACCATTCCTCATGGAATCAACCTTTTGAAAATTGATAAGCGCGAGATCATATTTCCTTAACTCCACTTCACAAAGTGCAACCTGTGTGAGGTAATCAGCATCGTTTGATTTTACGGACATAGCTTTCTTCATGTCGTTGTAAGCGACCATGTACCTTCTTTCCATTTTTTCCTGGAGGCCACGTTGAAAAAAGTAGTCGGCACTATCTGTGCCTTGAGAAAATCCTGCAGTGCATATCAGCACGAGGACGAGAGAGAGACTCTGGCTTTTCATATCCTACGGTATTTGGGAATCCTCAGAGAAATCATTTGAGCACCAATGCTCCTAACGCAGGCAAATGCAAGTTTATTTCAAAAAGTTTCTCCTTTTTATTCACCAATATCGTGCCGGGATCAGGGTTATACACATCACCGGTTCCCCAATATTTCTTATCGTCGCTGTTGAAAATCTCTGTCCATACGGGTTTGCCATGAACCCTGATCTTCCAGTCCCTTCTCACCACAGGCGTCATGTTCAATATAACGAGGACGTCGTCATCAGGATTTTTGCCCTTTCGTCTAAACACGATAACGGATTCCGACCTGTGATCAAGGTCAACCCACTCAAATCCGGTGGCTTCAAATTGTCGTTCATATAATGCCGGTTCATTTCTCAACAAGAGGCAGAGATCGCGGACGCAATCTTTTAAGAGCCGATGTGCGTCGAATTGGAGCAGGTCCCATTGCAATTCGCTCTTGTAATTCCACTCGCTGGTTGCTCCAAATTCATTACCCATAAAAAGCAGTTTTCCACCAGGGTGAGTGAACATATAACTATAAAGAAGCCTGAGGTTTGCAAATTTCTGCCATTCGTCTCCAGGCATCTTGTATAGCATGGGCGATTTACCATGAACCACCTCATCATGACTGAGCGGCAACATAAAATTTTCGTCCCCATAGTACATCATACTGAAAGTGAATTGATCTTGTTGAAATTGGCGGAAGAAAGGGTCCTGCTTGAAGTATTTCAGCGTATCATGCATCCACCCCATCATCCATTTCATTCCGAATCCCAGTCCACCCGCATAAGTAGGTTTTGATACCCCAGGCCAGTCGGTTGCCTCCTCTGCTATTGTTTGTGTTTCAGGGAAATCCCGAAAAATGGTTTCATTAAGGTCCTTGATAAAGGCAATGGCTTCCAGGTTTCCATCACCGCCGAATTCATTCGGCTCCCACTGTCCTTCCTTCCTCGAATAGTTTAATTTCAACATTGAGCTTACAGCGTCAACGCGCAACCCGTCGGCGTGAAACTTATCAAGCCAGAATCGGCCACTGCTGATCAGAAAAGATTTTACCTCGCCGCGCTTATAATTAAATATGTAGGAGTTCCAATCGGGGTGATACCCTTTGCGCATATCACCATATTCATAGGTGTGCGCACCATCAAACATGAAGAGACCATGAGAATCGTAAGGAAAGTGCGACGGCACCCAGTCCAGCAATACGCCGATACCTGCCTGGTGAAATGCATCCACCAGTCGCATAAAATCCTGTGGTGAACCAAAACGGCTGGTTGGCGCAAAGAAACCCGTGCCCTGGTAACCCCAGCTTCCATCAAAGGGATGCTCCATAACCGGCATAAACTCCACGTGCGTGAATCCCATCTCTTTAACATAAGGAACCAATCGCTCGCGGATTTGATCGTAAGTATTGTAAGTTTCTTCGTCAGTTTTATCCGGTCTCATCCAACTGGCCAGGTGTACTTCATATACGCTCCAGGGTGAATGCAATGAATTTCGGTCTGCCCTTTCTGCCATCCATTCATCGTCATTCCATTGATAAAACATATCCCAGGTTATGGAAGCGGTTTTGGGACGTTGCTCCCAAAAATTAGCGAAGGGGTCTCCCTTGTCCAACTCCCTGCCTTTATACCCTTTAATATGATATTTATAAACTTCACCCAGGTTAAAATGAGGAATGAACCCTTCCCAAATACCACTGTTGTCCCACCGGGGCAGTAATACAAAATCATCATTGGCCCAATCGTTGAAATTACCTTTCACAGAAACGCCTGTGGCGTTTGGCGCCCACACAGCAAAATACATTCCCCATACCCCATTCACCTGGATGGAATGAGAACCCATTTTTTCATACAGGGTGTAGTGCGTCCCCTGCTGAAAATTCCTGATGTCTTCTTCAGAGAGTAAAGAATAGTTCCAAACTTTTCTGGAAGAATCTACAAAATGTTCATCCTCGTATTTGTAAGGATTGGAGACTTCCGGAATTGAAACCTTCGCAGTCGTCTTCTTGCTCCCGGCGGATTTCGGCTTAGACTTTTTTTCAGTGGACATGATGAAGGTTTGAATAAATGAGTAAAATTATTTGACGAGCTCAAGCACCAGGCTTGATTTTGGAGCGACCGTGAAATCCTTTAATTCGAAGGTTTCATTTGTAACAATATTCCTGGCTTTGGAAAATCCTTTCAGGCCTTGTTCGAAGCGATCAGTTTTGATTTCATATCCCTTTTCCCCTGCATTCAGAATCACCATCACTGATTGCGCAGCACTCAATCTGAAATAGGTATATGCACCAGCTTCAGGAACATATTGAAGCGTCTTACCTTCCTTTAGCGCCGAAGAATTTTTTCTGAATTGGGCCAGTGCCTTTACAAATTCAAATGCCTTATTTTCCTGCTCGTTTCTGCCTCCCGCGTTAAATTTATTTTCCGGATCACCTGGCCACCCTCCCGGAAAATCTCTGCGCACTTCAGCATCAGTCGGATTCTTCCTGTTTTTCATGAGGATCTCAGTTCCATAATAGATTTCGGGAATGCCGCGAATGGTGAGCAACATGGTAATCCCCAATTTGTATTTGTCGAAATCTTCACCGATGACAGAATAGAACCGATCGAGGTCGTGGTTGTCGAGGTAGATGCAATTGCGCATCGGATTCCTGTACAGAAAATCCTGGGCCAGCGTTTGATAAACCCTGTTCATCCCTTCAGACCAACCAAAAGGCTGCGTCAGTGATGCCTTTAATGCACCATATAGAGGATGATCAGTAACGCCCTGAAGGTTATGTTTGAATGGTACGTTCAGGTTGTTTTGGCAGAAATAAGCTGCATTCACAACATCAGGCACCAACGCTTCACCAAAAACCGTGACAGATGGAAATTCTTTCAGCAGCGCGTCATTCATTTTGTTCAGGAAAGCTGGATCATTATAAAAGTAAGTATCGACCCGCCAGCCATCGATGCCGAAGTTTTCTGTAGCCCAGATCGCATATTGAATCAGAAAGTTTGCAACGAAAGGATTTTTTTGATTCAGGTCAGGCATAAACCTGGTAAACCAACCGTCCAGGCTGATCCTTCGATCAAGGTCAGACGCATATGGATCCACAATGGGCTGCTCTTTATACGATGTGTTGGTGTACTGACGCCACTGGTGCACCCAATCCTTCATTGGCATGTCAACAATGGACCAGTGTTTATCGCCCACATGATTATATACCGCATCCTGGATCACTTTCAACCCTTTTGCGTGCGCAGCGTCAACCATTTTTTTGTATGCCTCGTTGCCTCCCAGCCGGCGATCAACCTGGTATTGATTTGTGAAAGCATATCCATGATAGGTGCTTCTTTTCGTGCCATCCTCGTCGGTGAGGGGCATGTCATTCTCAACCACCGGCGTGAGCCAGATTGTTGTTACGCCAAGGTTTGAGAAATAATCGAGATGATCTTCTACGCCTTTCAGGTCACCGCCATGTCGCGCAAAGGGATCAGTTCGATCACTCACCGGATTCTGCATGGTGGGAAATGCATCGTTGGAAGGATCACCGTTTGCAAATCGATCAGGCATGATGAGATAAATGAAATCTGATGAGTTGACGCCTTTGATTCTGGATTTGGCGTCTTCACTATTCTTCCTGCGCAATTCATAAACGATCTTCGAAACAGGTGAGGCATTTGAAACCATGATCGACATATTCCCCGGAGGCGCATCGGGAGCAACTGTGACGTCGAGGATGGCGTAATTTGGATTCTCTACACGGTTTACTTTTTCAATACTAACGCCCGGATAGTTGAGTGAAAACATGCCCTTGCCAATTCCTTTGGCGTGTACAATGATCTGCAGCTTCGGATTTTTCATGCCGGTAAACCAAAACGTAGGATAACAATCCACGGTTTGCGTAACCGCGACCAGGGAAATACACAGCGCGGAAAATATCGTCAACAGCTTTTTCATCAGGCAGCAGGGGTTACAAGTTGCTCCTGTCGTTTTTTCGGATGACTGACATCATAAACGAACAATACGCTTATGGCTGCGGCCATCAGGCAGAATCCTGCAAGTAAAATGGCATAGATTGGTTGTCCGCCATACAAATACTTCACAATGGGTCCACCGAATATTCCATTCACAATTTGTGGAAGGGTAATGAAAAAATTAAAGATGCCCATGTAGATGCCCAGCTTGCCGGGAGGAATGGAGCCGGAAAGAATCACATATGGCATCGCTAAAATGCTGGCCCACGCGAGCCCGATACCCACCATCGACAGGGAAAGATAAGCGGGTTCTTTGATGAAATAAATTGAAATCAAACCAATACCGCCTGCAATCAAAGAAAGTGCATGGGTTAATTTTCGTCCTATGCGCCAGGCAAGCAGGGGCAACAAAAGCGCGTAAAACATGGCCACCAGGTTGTAAGTTCCAAACGCCGAACTCACAGCATTTCCTGCCTCATTATATTTCACGGATTTTGAATAGTCTCCTGTAAGCCCGTATACATGGGTTGCAACAGCATCAGTTGTAAATACCCACATGGAAAATAAAGCAAACCAACTGAAAAATTGTACCAGGCCTAATTGACGCATTGTTTTAGGCATGCGCTTAAAATCCTTTAAAATTTCACCGAGTCCCGATTTATGCGCGTGTTCATTTTTTCCATGGTATTTTTCATAATCTGCCGGCGGATATTCTTTCGAAAAGAATATCGTCACCAATATAGCCGCCAACAACACTAATGCGCCGATGTAAAATGAGTATTTAATATTATCTGCAATACCTCCGTTCACAGACTCCATGCTAAATCCGCGTTTGGCCAGAAAACCAGGCAGTGCCGATCCAGCCACGGCACCCATCCCAATCAGAAAGGTTTGAATGCTGAAACCTGTAGTTCTTTGACTGTCGGGCAGATTATCCGCAACCAGCGCGCGGAAAGGTTCCATCGCAACATTGATAGACGCATCCATGATCATCACCATTCCGGCTCCAATCCATAAGGCCGGAATAAAGCTTGCCAATGCTCCTGAATTCGGAAGGAAAACAAGCGCGATTGCAGTGAGGATGGCACCCGTCAAAAAATAAGGTTTTCTTCTGCCCAGTCGATTCCAGGTTCGATCACTGTAGTGACCGATGATGGGTTGAACAATCATTCCCGTGAGGGGCGCCACAAGCCAAAACATGGGCAACTGATCAACTTCGGCACCAAAGGTTCTGAGTATTCTGCTGGTATTTCCGTTTTGCAGGGCGAAGCCAAACTGGATGCCAAGGAACCCAAAGCTCATGGTGAAGATCTGTGCGATCGAAAGCTTTGGTTTTGGAATCGTACCGGCTTTGTGTGATGATATTGTTGTGCTGGTAGCCATTGGGGTTAGTTAGTCACTAAATCACAAATCCATCCGGAAAAATAGCACCTTTCTTCACGACCACGATTCCATCTTTTACAGTATAAAGAGAATGATCGGAATCGGGAAGATGAGACCCGCCGTTGATTCGAACATCATTTCCGATGCGGCAGTTTTTGTCAACGATAGCGTTGCGAATATAGCACCTGTCGCCAATTCCTACGCGTGGTATTCCTTTTTCAAGTGTGAGCCGCATTTCTTCAATTGTTTCAAAATAGTCGCTACCCATAATATAGCTACTCACGATGGTGGTGCCATTGCCGATGCGTGTACGAATGCCCACGAGGCAATTCTCGAGTCGGGATGCATTGATGATGCAACCTTCAGAAATCACCGTTTTTTCAAGCGTGGTGCCGCTGATTTTTGCAGGCGGCAACATCCTTGCCCTTGTGTAAATCGCCTTGTTATTATCGAATAAATTGAAATCCGGAATATCGTCGGTCAAGCCCAGGTTGGCTTCAAAGAAGGAATGAATATTTCCGATGTCTGTCCAGTAGCCTTCGTATTGATAGCTCACCACCTTATACTTGCCAATCGACTGTGGAATGATTTCCTTACCGAAGTCGGTGGCTTCTTTGTTTTCTTCCTGCAAGAGGTCAAAAAGCAATTGACGACTAAAAATATAGATACCCATTGACGCGAGGTAGTTTCTTCCTGCATTTTGCATTTCAGTGCCAGTGTCACTCACCCATTTTGGAAGCACGTCTTTCTTGGGTTTTTCAATGAATGAAGTAATATATCCCTCTTCATTTTTTTTCATGATGCCGAATTCCGGCGCTTCGCGATCGCCTACAGGTATGGTGGCGATGGAGATGTCAGCACTCATTTTAACATGGTTGTCCAGCATCGCCTGGAAATCCATTTGGTAAAGCTGGTCACCGGAAAGGATGAGGACAAAATCACTTTCAAATGGACCGATATGCCGAAGGCTTTGTCTTACCGCATCTGCAGTACCCTGGAACCAGGTTGGGTTATCGGGCGTTTGTTCCGCGGCGAGTATATCCACGAATGCGGAACTGAATGCACTAAAATGATAAGTGTTTTTGATATGCCTGTTGAGAGAGGCAGAATTAAATTGCGTCAATACAAACATGCGGTTAATGTTTGAGTTGATGCAATTGGAGATTGGAATATCCACCAATCGGTATTTACCGGCAATGGGAACAGCAGGTTTACTTCTGCTGGCTGTTAGCGGATACAATCTGGAGCCGGCTCCACCACCCAGGATAACTGCAAGCACTGACTTTGACATAATGAATTGATTGTGGATTGTAGATTTTTGATTTTGGATAAAGATTCTGGATACCGGAAACTAGATACTGGATGCCAGATACTGGATACCAGATTGCAGCTAACTATGAACTCTGAACTCTGAACTCTGAACTAAGTACGAAGTACGCTAGTACTTCGTACTTTCGTATATCTCAATATAATGCTTTGCGCTGGTATCCCAACTAAAATCCAGCTGCATCATCCTTTTTCTCACAGCTGCAAGCATCTCGGGCTGATTGTAAAGTTCCATGGCACGGAAAACGCCTTCAGTCACATCGCCCACGCTGGCGTGATTGTACACAATTCCGTATCCTTCCGGATCACCATAATCCACCACCGTATCTTTTAGTCCTCCCGTTCTCCTCACCATCGGCACGGTGCCGTAACGCATCGCATACATCTGGTTGAGGCCACAGGGCTCCACCCGTGACGGCATTAACAAAAAATCGGCGCCTGCATACATCTGGTGACTCAATCTTTCATTGTAACCAATATAGGCGTTGTAGTCTCCCTGCGACAAGGCTTTCAAAGCATTCAATTCATTTTCGACTTGCGTTTCACCGCTGCCGAGAATCAGGAAGTTCATCTTCCGCCCCATGTAATAGAAGGAATCACCAACAACGCCCGGTAGAATTTCAGCCGCCTTCTCCCCCACCAGCCGGCCAATGAAAACAAAAAGCGGTTTGGCGGGATCGAGATGAAAAGTATCACAAAGAATTTTTTTGTTCGCCTCTTTCCCTTTATCAACACTTCGCTGGCTATAATGTTTGTCGAGATAAGTGTCCTTTGCAGGATCCCAGACTTTAGTATCAATGCCATTCAGAATGCCAACACACTTGCCCTTCTCATATTCGAACAAAGCCTCCAGGCCATTGCTCATGTATTTGAGTTCGTCGAGGTAACTTGGACTTACCGTTGTCACTTTTGACGCGCACTTGATTCCACTGGCCAGTGGGTTGATCATATTGTTCCAGTCAAGCAAACCCCAACGCCATCCATCCCAGCTTGGAATCCAGTTGGCCTTGTCCCATCCGAGCCAGCCCTGGTATTGTGCGTTGTGAATGGTGAGAACCGTAGGTATGTCGGAAAGTGAATTATACGCATGACAAGCCTTGCACATGAAAGGAATCAGTGCAGCCTGGTGATCGTGCACATGGATAACATCTGGTTTGTGGTGCCACTTACTGATCCAGTCTACTACCGAAGTTTGAAATGCCGTAAATCGTTCTGAATCGTCGTCGTAACCGTATACCTTTTCGCGGTCAAGCAGCCCATTGATGTCGAGCAGGTAGAGGTCGAAGCCAAGCTTGTTTGTTTTTTCCTTGATGATGGTATATTCAAACCACCAGAAGCCGAGGTTGGCTCCTCCCTTATGAACAACTTCCCATTCATTTTCGTAAAGGAACTTGCTGCGATACATGGGCATCACGACCTTGGCTACATGCCCCATTTGATTTTGATACTTGGGCAGAGCGCCCACCACATCTCCCAATCCTCCCGCTTTGGCTACCGGGTAACATTCGGCACTAACATGAACTATCTCCATCAGCAGGTTTTGAATGATTGACAATCAATTTAGGAAGGATTTTGCTTTGTTTCAAAGGTTACGAAACAATTTTTTTGATGCGAATTTCTTTATACTTTGGGCACTCAAACCAAAACGACTCTGTAATGACCGCATCCAAACAGCCTACCAATACTGGTGCTCTGGCGACTCTGGTGATTGTTTTCTTTTTCTGGGGATTTATTGCTACTTCGAACAGCATCTTCATTCCCTTTTGTAAAACGCATTTCCAACTCAACCAGTTTCAATCCCAGTTGATCGGTTCGGCTTTTTACGGTGCTTACTTCATAGGCTCTTTGGTGTTATTTCTCATTTCAAATTTCATCGGCTACGATATCCTCAATAAGATCGGATATAAGAAGGGAATTATCTATGGTCTTTGGATTTCAGTTGCGGGTGCCTTGTTAATTATACCTTCTGCCAACGCAAATTCATTTCCTGCCATCCTGGTTTCATTTTTTATAGTTGCACTTGGTTTCTCTTTGCAGCAAACTGCGGCACAACCTTTTGCCATTGCCCTGGGTGACCCGGCTACCGGTTCTCACCGCCTGAACCTTGGCGGCGGCGTAAACTCCTTTGGTACCACACTTGGGCCGATCATCGTGAGCTATTTTCTTTTTGGTACACCTGGCGGCGATTATAAAGAAGTGACCGTTACCAATATCAATACGCTTTATATGATTGTAGCCGGCGTGTTTGCGGCGGTTGCACTATTCTTTACTTTTTCCGGATTACCTGAAGGCAAGAACGATGAGAAATTTGAACAGGCGAATAAAGCAGCCATGTCTCTTTCGATCATGACTTTGCTGATCGGACTGGTCATTGTGATCGGTCAATTTACCAATATCTCCAAACCAGTTCTGCTTATACTCACCATGGTTTCCGTGGTGGGCGTTCTTTTTTATTCAAACCAGCGTGCTGTTGCCAGCGGCGAAGGTTGGGGTGCAATGAAATACCAACAACTAATTTTCGGGATGCTGGGCATCTTTCTGTATGTTGGTGTGGAAGTGACCATCGACAACAATTTCGGAGCCCTGTTGAAAACGCCAGGCTATCTCACTGAAGCCGGATTGGATGAAAGTAAAATTTCAAAATATATTTCCTTGTATTGGGGAAGTTTGATGATCGGACGCTGGACAGCCGCTATAAGTGTTTTCAATCTCACTGAATCCAGGCGAAAAATAATGACGGTGATTGTTCCATTCATCGCCTTCGGAGTGATACTTTTCGTGAGCCATCTTTATGGCAATGACATCAACGACCTTCTTCCATATTCAATCTGTATTGCAATTGCAATAGCTGCATTCTTCTACGGACAACAGAAACCCGTTAAGACGCTTCTTACAGTTGCAATCCTTGCATGCACGGCCATGCTCATCGGCGTATTTACCCATGGACTCGTCTCCGTTTACGCTTTGATGGCCGGTGGATTGTTCTGCTCCGTGATGTGGCCATGCATTTTCGCATTGGGTGTTGGCGGACTTGGCAAGTTTACAAGCCAGGGTTCGGCATTCCTGATTATGATGATCCTGGGTGGTGCAGTAATTCCTCCTTTCCAGGGTTCAGTTGGCGACCTTACAAAAGACATGCACAATTCCTACCTGGTAGCCGCACTTTGCTTTGCATGTCTTGCATTCATAACATTGAAATTAAGGAGTGTATTAAAGGCACAGGGCCTCGACTTCGACTCCCAGATCAGCGGAGGACATTAATAAATTTTCATGGGCGATAGCGTCTGCCTTCGCCCCATTTTTAATATTTGACTTATGGCTACATCAACACCTGCCTCACTTGAACCGCTTGCGATAGGCATTGATATAGGCGGAACCGGAACCAAGTTTGGAATTGTGGACAGACACGGGAACGTTCTTTTCAGTAGTGAAATCTCAACAAAGAAGCACGCTAAAGTAGAAACCTTCATCATAGATTTATATGACAGCCTGAATCCGCTCATCGTCAAATCTGGCGGCATCGGGCGCATGAAAGGAATCGGCGTCGGTGCACCTAACGGTAATTACTATTCGGGCACCATTGAATATGCGCCTAACCTTCCCTGGAAAGGAATTATCCCGCTTGCGAAACTAATTGAAGACAAATTCAAGCTCCCCGTCGTACTCACCAACGACGCCAACGCTGCAGCGATTGGTGAAAATATGTATGGTGCTGCGCAGGGCATGAAAGATTTTATTATGATCACCCTGGGTACCGGCGTGGGCAGCGGAATTGTTGCGAATGGAAAACTGATCTATGGTCACGATGGATTTGCTGGTGAACTGGGACACACCATCGTCATCCCCGACGGGCGATTGCACGAAGGAACAGGCAAGCATGGCTCATTGGAAAGCTATGCAAGTGCTACCGGTGTGCGGTTGACGGCACTGGAAGTTTTGGGTAACAGCAAAGAGCCGAGTTTGCTGAGAAAGATCAAACCCGATGAAATGGATTCAAAAAAAGTTTTCGAAGCCGCAATCCAGGGCGACAAACTCGCGAAAGAAATTTTTGATTTCACCGGAAAGATCCTTGGTCTTGCACTTGCAAATGCAGTGATGTTTTCAAGTCCGGAAGCAATTATATTATTTGGGGGCTTAACCAAGGCCGGCGATCTGATCCTAAAGCCTACACGCGAGCACATGGAAGCAAACCTGATCCAGGTATTTCAAAATAAAGTCAAGATCCTGGTGAGTCATTTGAAGGAATCCGACGCAGCAATTTTGGGAGCCAGCGCATTGGCGTGGGATATTAGTGGCTAGTTCAAAGTTCAGAGTTCAAAGTTTTATTCCAACTTACTCTGAACGCTGAACTTTGAACTTTGAACTCTTCTCCCACTCTTCCCGACCTTTACCAGGAAAGATGTGCTTTTCTGCGTGGTAAGATGAGCGAACAAGCGGACCGCTTTCTACATAATCAAATCCCATTTCATAACCGATCTGTTTCAGCTCCCTGAATTCATCAGGATGAACAAAGCGCAAAACCGGCAAGTGTTTTGGAGTGGGTTGTAGGTATTGTCCCAGCGTGATTACCTGCACGCCATTGTGATAAAGATCCTGCATGGTTTGCACCACCTCAGCTTTTTCCTCGCCAAGGCCCAGCATGATCCCGCTCTTGGTGCGCATACCACCTTCGCGAAGAATCTTCAGCACTTCCATGCTTCTCCAGTATTTTGCCTGGATGCGCACTTGTCTCGTGAGACGTTCTACGGTTTCAATATTGTGTGAAACAACTTCAGGAGCTGCGTCGATAATGCGTTGAATATTTTCTTTCTCACCCTTAAAATCGGGAATAAGTGTTTCTAAGGTTGTATCAGGGTTCAATGCCCTCACAGCCTTAATGGTATTATACCAAATGATACTCCCGCCATCCTTCAATTCATCACGGTCAACCGAAGTGATTACCGCGTGTTTCACTTTCATCAGGTGCATGGCTTCGGCTACACGTTGGGGTTCATCCCAATCCACAGCTTCTGGGCGGCCCGTAGCGACTGCACAAAATCCGCAGCTGCGCGTGCAGGTGTTGCCGAGGATCATAAAAGTGGCCGTGCCAGCACCCCAGCACTCACCCATATTTGGACAGTTCCCACTTTCGCAAATCGTATGAAGCTTATGTGTGTCTACCAGGTTCCTGACATGCTTATAGTTCTCCCCAATAGGAAGCTTTACCCTTAGCCAGTCTGGCTTCCTGGGCTTTTGTGTGACTACCGGATCGATTACCGTTAATTCTTTCATCGCCTCGAAATAATTTGTAAAGATACGCTACTTGCGGCTACCAAAAAGAATGGAGATATAGGCGTTGGTGAAGAAGTTCTTACCAGGTACATTCACCATCTGCACGATCTTTTGGGTATAATATTCAAAATTGAACCCCAATTCAACTGCTGTGATGGTATTGTTGAAACGACCCCAATCGAACCTGATACCGGTTTTTCCATGAACACCTGGCACAAACTGAAGTTCCCCCCAGCCTTTTGCAAGACCCGTTCCACCCACAATCGATTGTCCCAGGAACATAGCACTGTCCTGCTTTGTGTATTTTATTTCACGCGGCACGCCCGTTCCATCATCTACCTGGATGTAGTATGGACGGAGAAGGCCCGCCGAGAAACCGCCGGCATAAAACCCATAAACGCCAACACCATTCTTGTTGCCCTTTCCTCCAATCATGTGTTGCTGGCCGATTCCCAATTTCAATTGGTAGAAAATATTTTGTTTTCCGTAAACGAAGGGATTGCCCAAAAGAATAAAACCGCCGACGTCCTTTTGAGAACTCTGTTTCTCTTCTTTGGCGTGCTTTTTTTCGTTGAATTCGAGTTGATAAATGGTGGCGCGGTACGGCGATTTGATGCGACCTAATTCGTAAGATGCACCCCAGCCGTCTGTATTCAATTTAAACCCGAAGATGGAATGCTTACTGAAGGCGGGCTCACCTTCCTCTTCTAGTTTTAAAATCCTGTTGATCTTTTCCTTCTTTTCGCGCTTCTTGTCTTCCTTCGTCTTCCTCGTTGAACCGCTCGTTGGCTGGTCCTGGGCAATAACCCAATTGGACACGAGAAGGATGAGGGCGAACAGAATAAGTTTCTTCACGCTTTGCAAGGTTTATAGATTATCTAACGCTAATTTAGCACAAAAATATACAATGACCTCAACAGTAGTTTACGATGGAGAATTGAGGACGGTTGGTACCCATCTTCAGTCGGGTACGGTCATTCAAACTGACGCACCCAATGATAACCAGGGTAAGGGGGAAAGATTTTCGCCATCCGATCTTGTTGCCACTGCCCTCGGAAGCTGCATGCTAACAATTATGGGTATCAAAGCCAGGGATTTAAATATTGACCTGAAAGGCACGCGCATTGAAGTTCAAAAAATTATGGCGCCAGATCCCAGGCGAATCGTTGGCGTAAATTTAACATTCCATTTCCCCGAGGAACTTGACCTGGGCGAAAAAGAGAGAACAATTATGGAACGTGCAGCGCATACTTGTCCAGTGATCTATAGCATTCATCCAGACATCAAAGTGCAAACTGAATTCAACTGGAAGAAGACGCTCGCCTGATTCATTTTCACACTGATTTTTTAAAAATTGAATTGCCAATGCTGCAATCGAGACATCTTTTTCGGTCGCAATATTGAATTCTCAATTCTAAAAGTGATTGTGTATCCGCGGCCGATTGCGGGATGAGGCCAAATTCTTCCCAACAATCAATTAGCGCGTTTTGCTCCGGGTCAATCAGCGTCAACCATTCGATTGACCTTTTTTGGAATTCTTCCTGTTTGAAATGATGCCCATAGGTGAATAATGCAGGTGCAATAGTATTAATCAGAATATTATTGATCATATCATTGCCGAGTTTCTTCTTGCATTCTTTGCTGAGCTGGTCAAATAAATAATGTTTATTCCAATATTCACTTGCTTCTATTTCCAGCATTGATTTTACGTCCGAAACTTTGCGTGCTTCAATAACACGTGTAAACAGGTGTTTTGAGTTGTTCAATATTGAAGCCAGCTGTGCTAGCCTGATGGTGGGAAAATTACCAGGCCGCATACGCAGGAAGTGAAGCGGCTGACGGATGGGGACGAATGCGTGCTTACATTGCGCGTGCCGGTATTCCCGCTGCAATTGCTGCGGATAATCCTCCAGGAATTGCTTCTCCAAAAGGCGTCCCTGACCAAACAAGATTGACTCCAGCTGAAAGCGCTGTTTCCTGTGCCGCGTCAATAGCTTTAGCGGAACGGATCGAGCCAATTCTTCGAACGCATCTTCATTCACCCGCGCTCCGAAATTTCGCGCCAGCAACCACCAGAATGTTTCTTCCCAGTCTCCCCGGTTTTCTTCCAGCCAGCCTGAAATGAAGCTCGATTTACGGATCAGCCTTTCGATCAATAGCCTTTCCTTCCACGCAGTCATCACCAGCGGTGAAATTTCTTTCAGCATGGCACTACATGGAATAGGCTGCCTGGTACGCATCCATTCGCCATATTGTTTCAGAAATAATTTCGGCACGCGCTGACCCACGACCAACACTGGAATTTCGTTCGATTTGCAATCGTCTTCCCAAACAACGTGCAGGATCACATTCTTGTAGTTTATGTCCTCCCCGTGACCATGGCTACCCCACATGGAAGATTTGATGTGCAGTTCAACCTGTCCTACCCATTCAGCCTCTCCTATTCTGATTCTTGCATTTATAAAATCGGGGCCCTGGTTGTTATTTAATTGACCGGGATAATTCACCAACACAGATTCGCCCGTCTCTGTCCGCAGATCATGGTGATTATAGTATTGCATCTGCCAGAGAAATTGCAATAGCCTCTCGGTAATCATGACTGGTGTTTTCCCAATCACAATATATATTCAGATGAAAGTGGGATCAAGGGGTGATTTACAGATTTCTCAGCGCCTGAATCACACGACTAACGGGGAGACCCATCACATTATAGAAATCGCCAATTATTGATTTGATGCCCACAACCCCAATCCATTCCTGGATTGCATAGGCTCCCGCTTTGTCGTAGGGCTTGTATTGATCCACGTAGTATTCAATTTGTGCTTTGCTCAAGTGATGAAACAAAACACGGGTACTCTCTGCAAATGAAAATTCATCAGCATTTCTTTTGATGACCACGCCAGTGATGACTTCGTGCTCTTTTCCCGAAAGTGCAGATAGTATGTCGATGGCGTGCGCACGATCAGATGGCTTTCCAATGATTTGGTTGTTTAATACCACAATTGTGTCGGCTGCCAGGATAGGGGTCTCAGCATTATAAGTGTTAAATACGGACGAGGCATATACTGCTAATGCTTTATTTTTTGCGATATAGATCGCGACTTCCGTTGGCGACAATCCGGATGGATAGGATTCATCCGTGGGTTGAAGCAAAATGTCAAAATCCTGGCCCGCCCATTCCAGCAATTGTTTTCTTCTAGGGCTTTGCGATGCCAGGATGATTTTTCCCATGAATCATTTTGATTTAATAATAGAATTTAAAAAATATCATGGACAAAATACCGGCAAACATTATCCATTTGATCAGGCTGCTCAGGCGGTGATAGTCCGCCGGGATTTGAGCCGTGTAAAGTTTTCTCAGCACATAGAGCAATGGAAGAATAATTAACAGGATGCAATAAATGGCGCTCCACCACCAACCCATCTGCAGAACGTATAATTGAACGATGACCAGCATCGCAATCAGGACGACAAGCCAGACGGCAGCAAAGATCTTTGCCGCGGGCACGCCCCATACAATAGGCAGGGTTCTACAACCATATTTTTCATCGCCTTCCATGTCTTCAATATCTTTCACCACCTCCCTAACCAGTGAAATGATGAATGCAAATCCTGAATAGAGAAATGCAAGTCGCATCAACCTGCGAAGGGTTTGTGGATCATGATTGACGATCTCCGCCCATCCGGGAAGCGGGATGAAAAAACGACGATACATGAAAAAGAAGACCGCCATCACAACCCATGCTGTGAGTAAACTGATAATTACGTTGCCAACCAGTAATTTCTTTTTGAAAGTGGTGCTATAAAACCAAAGCAGGATGACGCAACCGAGGTTGGCAAATCCGATCACCCAGTTTCGCGTAAGAAAGGAAATGAAGAAACCGGCCACAACGCCACCGGTTGAAAAAAACCAATGCCAAATGATGGCCCAGCGTCGACGAATTAATTTTTCGATAACGAGCTTATCGGGCTTGTTAACCAGGTCTATATTGAGGTCGAAGTAGTCATTGATGACATAACCGCCTGCAGCAATGAATAAGGAAGAAAGGACGAGCAGAAAAAAGAGTGCACCATCATTGTAAAAGGGAACGCCTTGTGGATATACATTCGGAACAATGATGCAGTAGAAAAAAAGGAGTTGGGTGAAGGCAATGAAAATGAGGTTGGGGTATCGAATCAATCTGAGAAAGGCGCCAATGAGTTTCATGTAAGTTCAGAGTTCAAAGTAGGTATTGGGGTATTGGGGTATTAGGGTATTAGCGAATCCAGCATCCAGTATCTGGTATCTGGTATCTAGAACGCCTTCACTTCTGTGCCCAGGCTCCAATGCCCATTCAATTTTAATACCTTTTCAATGACGTCCCGCACACAGCCCTTGCCTCCTGCATAAGGAGAAATGTATTTTGCTCCATTTCTCACTTCAATCACTGCATCGGAAGGACAACAAGGCAATCCTGCCACCTTCAATGCACCGTAATCGGGAATATCGTCTCCCATAAACAAAACCTCGTTGACCGACAGCTGGAGGGATTGTATGCAGGATGCTAATTGAGCAGCTTTGTCTTCAACCCCCTGGAATATCTGTTTGATACCCAGCTTCGATAAACGATCTGCAACCGGTTCTGATTTCGCTCCCGTCATGATGATCACCTCATATCCCTTTTTGACAGCTAACTGTAACGCGTAACCGTCCTTGATATTCATCTGGCGCAGCCATTCTCCATCTGGCGAAATCAGCAGTGAGCCATCAGTTAGCACGCCGTCAACGTCAAAGACGAAGCATTTAATAGGTTTGAATTGTGCGAGCAGGTTCATGGAGGGCGTAAAAGTAGAATCTTGCATGGCAAAAAACAATTAATTATCTTAACCCCAAACTATTTGTCATGAGATTCCTTAAAAGACTGCTGGTATTCCTGGTTGTACTGATCGTCCTGCTGGTGATCGTGGCATTTTTCCTGCCAAAGAATGTACACGTTGAAAGATCCGTAACATCGAAAGCAAGCCCTGAGGCCGTTTATGGCTACCTGAACAATCTCAAAACATACGATGAGTGGATGCCCTGGAACAAGATCGATCCCAATATGAAAAAAACCTGGGGCGACAAATCCGAAGGGCAGGGTGCTTGGTATAGCTGGGTGAGCGACAACAGCAACGTCGGCAAGGGAAAGCTTACCATCACTGAAAGTCAACCGGCGACTTCAGTAAAGACATCGCTAGACTTTGAGGGTCAGGGAACTTCGCAGGGTGGTTGGACGATTGCACCGGAAGGCCAGGGTTCAAAAGTGACCTGGTACATGGATATGAACATGGGGAATAATCCTTTTGCAAGATGGGCAGGATTGTTCATGGGCAAAATGATTGGGCCGCAATTTGACCAGGGTTTGAATGAAGTTTCAAAACTCGCAGAAACCGCGCCGCCGGTTAAAGCGCCGACAATACAAATTGAAGAAATCACAACCAAGCCTATGTCCGTCATTTATGTTACGGATTCGGCAAATAGCACAACAGAAATCGGAACGAAGCTGGGACAGATCTACGGTGGAGATTTGGGTGCGTTTATGAAAAAGGCCGGCTTGAAAATGGCCAGCGCTCCCATGGCATGGTACAATGGTGACAAAGCGCCTTTTGTTTTTGACGCGGGAGTTGCTGTAGACAAAATGCCCTCAAAAACCGAAGGACGCGTAAAATCAAAACAGGTTGCAGGAGGAAAAGCAGTGGTGGCGCATTTCTATGGTCCATATGAATTGGCGCACAAAGGATATGCGGCTGTTGAATCATGGCTCAAAGAACATCCGGATAAAGTAAGCACCGGTGCGGGCACAACTTATGAAGTCTACATCGGCGACCCGGGTGTGGAGAAAGACCCTTATAAGGTTCTGACAGATATTGTTTTTCCAATTAAGTAAAAATTCAAAAGTCAAAAGTCAAAAGATAAAATTCATTGCGCGACCCGCCCAGGCGGGTCGTACCTTTCGAAATAGTTTTTACCAGGCGCGAGCTAAAGCTCGCGCCATTTATTTTCTATGAAACTCCCGGATACTCCTTGAAAAGGCCTTATACAGTTTCTTCAACTCCGGGTATTCTTCAAGCATCGCCACGTGTTTACGCAGGGTGTCCCTGTCATTTCGGATAGCCGGTCCCGTTTGAACTGCTGCTGGCGAATAGAATTGCATCCGGTCCATGGTCTCCTTGATTAAGGGCAAAAGGAGCGAAAAATCAAGCCCTTCTTTATCGCAATATTCCTGCGCGAGCGAAAACAGGTGATTTGAAAAATTTCCTGTAATCACCCCTGAAAGATGGAGCTTGCTACGCTCCCGGTCCCCAACATGGCGGACGCGATTCGACAGGGTTTGCGCAAAATCAGTAATCAGGGTAAGCGCATCTGCTGTGTTCCCGTCAACCAGCAAGGGCAAATCCGGAATTTGTTCCATACCAATCCTGAGACTTTGCAGCGGATACAGCACGCCATAATTCATTGTCATCTTCGAAAGCACGTCTTTGGAAACCGAACCCGCTGTGTGAACAGCAAGGCCTTGTTTCAACTGAACATAATCGCCTAGTTGCGTCAGGGTTTTGTCGGTGAGCGCCAGCAGGTAGAGGTCGCCGTTAGGATTAATCTTTTTCCAGTCGTTCGTCGCCTCGCAATCTAAAATGCTCGCAAGTACTTTGGCATGTTGAAGGTGCTTACTCATCACTTGCAAAATGGTATGCCCGGAAACCTGGATCTTTCTTCCCAGCACGGTGCCTACATTGCCAGATCCGATGATAACAACTTTCATAATTATCTTTGAAGCGATGAAATGGGGTCAAAAGTTAGTGATTGGATTACTAAGAGCCAAACTAAATATGCTGGCTGTGGTGTCTCCGAAGCGGGCTGCGGCGCAGGCATTCCGGCTATTTACGACACCTTTTCGCAAGTCGAAAAAGAAAATGCCGGCCATTTTTGACGAAGCTGAAAGGGTTGCATGTAAGGTTGACCGTTATACGATACAGGGATTCAGATGGAATCACAACGCCGGAAAAAAAGTGCTGATCCTGCACGGTTTTGAATCAAACGTTTTCAACTTTGAATATTATGTAAGACCCCTGCTTTTAAAAGGATACGAGGTACTGGCATTTGATGCACCCGCCCATGGTGGCAGCCCTGGCAAATTTCTAAGTCTGCCACTGTATGTGAAGACCATCAACAGCATCCATACCTTCTTCGGACCGATTGACGCTTATATCACCCACTCTTTCGGTGGATTGGCGATCACTCATTTTCTTGAGCAGGGTCACCATGACCCACACACAAAACTGGTATTGATTGCGCCCGCTACAGAAACCACCACCGCGATTAATAGTTTCTTCAAATTTCTTCAACTAGGCGATAACGTTAGAAAAGAGTTCGACCTGCTGATCAAGGATATGGGCGGGGAATTCCCCGACCATTATTCGTTGCGGAGAACCATGCGGCATATTCACGCACAAACGCTGTGGATACATGACGAGGACGATGAACTCACGCCACTAAGCGATGCACTTCGCGTGAAAGAACTTAACCTGCCGCAAATTCATTTTATGATAACCAAGGGACTGGGACATAAGAATGTTTATCGGGACAAAGACGTTAGGAATGCCATCATAGGTTTTCTATAGTTACCAGTTCTTTGTTCTTAGTTCAAAGTTCAAAAACAATGAACTATAAACTATGAACTATGAACTATGAACTTTGAACTAAGATCCATTGTCCCCCAAATAAACTAATATTGCAATGCTCGAAAAGCCCTATCAGGGGTAGAGCACTTAGCAATGTCGCTTAAAATCAATGATTTAAATATTAATCTTATATCTCCCCAAATCATTCCGGGGCGGTGGTATAAGGCTTGCTACTGATAACACAAATATTGTTAACCCACTGAGTTTGGAGTACGATGGCAAAAAACCTATTGATAGTTGAGTCTCCGGCCAAGGCCAAAACGATAGAAAATATCCTTGGCGAAGACTTCGAGGTTAAGAGTTGTTATGGTCACATCCGTGACCTGGAGAAGGATGATATGGGTATTGACGTTCAGAATAATTACAAACCCCGCTATATTGTTCCCAACGAAAAAGAGAAAGTGGTTAAGGAATTGAAGAGTCTCGCGAAGAAAGCCGATGAGGTTTGGCTGGCAACGGATGAGGACCGCGAAGGGGAAGCCATTAGCTGGCATTTATGTGAGGTACTGGGACTGGATCCAAAGACGACCAAGCGTATCGTCTTTCACGAAATTACCAAGCCCGCTATTTTATCTGCCGTCCGCACACCGCGTACACTCGATATGAACCTGGTCAACGCCCAACAAGCTAGAAGGGTGCTCGACAGGATTGTGGGATTTGAATTGTCGCCTGTGCTCTGGCGTAAGATGAGCATGAAAAATAATCTCAGCGCGGGAAGAGTACAGAGCGTTGCGGTAAGATTGATCGCCGAACGTGAACGTGAAATCAATGCATTCAATCCGGTTAGCAGCTTCAAAATTGAGGCTGTTTTTGTTGCACCAGATATTAATAAAAAGAATGTCAGCTTCAAGGCAGAGGGCGCAAAATATTCCTCAGACAAGGACGCCGAGACTTTTTTGAACTCTTGTATAGGCGCGAATTATGCCGTAAGGGATATCATTGTAAAGCCTGCAAAAAAATCTCCCGCTGCGCCTTTCACTACTTCCACGCTGCAGCAGGAAGCAAGTCGCAAACTCGGCTACTCTGTCAGCCGAACGATGTTACTGGCTCAAAAACTGTATGAAAGTGGAAAGATCACATACATGCGTACCGACAGCGTGAACCTAAGTGAAACCGCATTAACGGATATTCACGGGCAGATTAATCGTGCTTACGGTAAGGAATATGTGCAGCCAAGGAAATACAAAAACAAAAATGAATCTGCCCAGGAAGCGCACGAAGCCATCCGCCCCACCTACATGGAAAATGCCAGCGTAGAGGATGCCGATTGCCGAAGACTTTATGACCTGATCTGGAAAAGAACAATGGCTTCGCAGATGTCGGATGCAGAACTCGAGAAGACGGTTGCGAAGATCAGAATATCCACGAATGGCGAGGATTTGTCGGCACAGGGCGAAGTCTTAAAATTTGACGGGTTTCTCAAAGTTTACATGGAAGATCGCGATGAAGAAGATATCGCGGATGAAGATAATACTGAAGGCATGTTGCCTCCGCTCCAAACCGGGCAGCAGCTGGAGTTCCGTGAAATGCGGGCAACTGAAAGATTTACGCGACCGCTTCCCCGCTACACGGAGGCATCGCTTGTAAAGAAACTGGAAGAGCTTGGAATTGGCCGCCCCTCCACTTACGCCCCCACTATCTCCACAATCCAAAAAAGAGGCTATGTGGAAAAGCGCGACAAGGAAGGTGTGAAGCGTGATTTCCGGATCCTTGTTTTAGAAAGTGATAAGATCAAAAAACTCACCGAGCAGGAAACAACGGGTGCGGAAAAATCAAAACTTTTTCCTACTGACCTCGGCCTGGTGGTAACTGACTTTCTGAAGATGTATTTCGATGATATCATGGATTATGGCTTCACTGCGAGAATTGAAGAGGAATTTGATGAAGTAGCCCAGGGCAAGATGAAGTGGAATGAGATGATCGATGATTTTTACAATCCTTTCAAGAAGGATGTAGAAAATACGATTGAAACTGCTGAACGCATCAGCGGTGAAAGGGAGTTGGGAACTGACCCTGCAAGTGGCAAGCCCGTCATTGCGCGTATGGGCCGCTATGGCCCGATGGTGCAAATCGGTAGCCAGGACGATGAAGAGAAACCTCGATTCGCAAAACTCAAACCGACTCAGAGCATAGAGACCATCAACCTCGACGAAGCGATGGACCTCTTCCGCCTTCCCCGCAACCTGGGATTGTTTGAAGACCTGGATGTGGTGGTGAACATCGGTCGCTTTGGTCCCTACATTGCCCATGACAAAAAATTTTATTCACTGAACAAGGAATTCGATCCTTATAGTGTGAGCCTGGAAGATGCTATTCCGATTATTAAGGAAAAGAGGCAGGCAAAAGAAGAGAGGACGATAAAGGTTTTTGAAAAAGAAAAAATTCAGATCCTGCGCGGACCCTATGGGCCCTATATCAAGCAGGGATTACGCAACTATAAACTGCCGAAGGAAAAGCAGGAAACAGCGGCTGATCTGACTATTGAGGAAGTGAAGGCGCTGATTGAAGAAGCTAAGGCGAATCCGCCTAAGCGGGTACCGCGCAAAAAGAAAACCAGTTGACCAGTGGGCCAGTAAGCAACTGGTCTACTCGTCCACTGGACCACTGATCCACTCTATCCACATCATTATCACCTACGTGGATAAGTTTCCTTTCCTCGTTTCAACGCATGCACCGATATTTATTTTGCAATACGCTAACAATAATTTGCATTGTTTAAGCGTCATATAATTGATTAACCCTTTATCCATAACCCTCAATGGAAGAAACAAAGGAAATATCGGCCCTGCTTCACCTCATTGATGATCCGGACGAAGAAGTATATACTACCGTCTGTAACCGGATTGTGAGCTTCGGAAAGGTGATCATTCCAAACCTGGAACACCTTTGGGAAACCACGCCCAATGAAGAGGTGCAGGAACGCATCGAATTACTCATTCACCGACTTCACTTCCAGGACCTCCAACAGGATTTTACCCAATGGGCAAAGGCCGACTACCCCGATTTGCTTCAAGGCGCTTTGCTCGTTGCCAAATATCAATTCCCTGATATCAATATGCACGCCATACACAGTGATATTGAAAAAATTAGGCGCAATATCTGGCTTGAATTGAACAGCTATCTTACTGCGTTGGAACAAATCAACGTCGTGAACAAGATCCTCTTTCAATACCACAAGCACAAAGGCGTAGAAATCTCCTATCAAAACACAGAGGAATTTTTACTGAATAAAGTATTGGAAACACACCGCGGCAATTCAATTGCAAATGGTATTCTATACATGGTACTTTGTGAATTGCTGGATTTGCCCGTGCGCGTAATTAACATTCCCCGCCAATTTATTCTCGGCTATTTCGACACGACCCACGAATACTTCAGTACTGCCAAAAAAGGAAGCAACAAGATCCATTTTTATGTTGATCCCATGAGCGGCCAGGTATACACGCAGAAAGACGTTGATAATTATTTTAAGAGAATTGCGGTCCCTCCTACTCCCTCCTATTTTAAACCCATGGGTCCGAAGGCTATCATTCGATTTCTGCTCGAAGAATTTTCAAAATGTTTTGACGACGACAAAACTCGCTACAAGCAAGACGAGCTGCGCATCCTGGTTGATATCGTTTCTGCCTAACTTCTCAACAATTTCAAGATCGAGCTGTTTTAATTTGTATATTCATTTTCCTCAAAATGAAGAATAACCATTAAAACCAAAGATCATGAAAGCGAATATCGGCCTAAGCGATAAGACCAGTCAACAATTAGCCACCTTACTAAACAAATTACTCGCTGATGAATTTGTGTTATACACGAAAACCAGGAACAGTCACTGGAATTACGAGGGTGACAATTTTATGGAAATGCACAAGTTTTTTGAATCTCAATATGAGGAGCTGGCAGAGGTCGTTGATAGTGTGGCCGAACGCGTTAGAAAGATCGGCCATTTTGCAGAAGGCCGGTTGAAGGAATACCTTAACCTGACACAGTTGAAAGAACAAGCCATTACCAATGACCAGCAAAAGCTGGTAAAGCACCTGCTTACAGATCACGAAACAATCATTCGTTCTCTGCGCAAATCAGTAGATGAGGTTGCAGACAATTTGAAGGATGCCGGTACAGCAGATTTTCTTACCGGGATCATGGAAGACCATGAGAAAATGGCGTGGATGCTCAGATCATATCTGAAATAAAAATTCAAAAGTCAAAAGTCAAAATTCAAAAATAATGAAAAAGGCACGAGCGGATGCTCGCGCCAAATACTTTTGATTTTTGACTTTTGAATTTTGAATTTTCACTTTGCAACCAGGCTAATCTTCTGCTTCCCGCCCTTCAACACAACCTGGTTTCCCTTCCACCTTAAATTTCCGGTAACGCCTGCGGGCAGGCTCACATCACCTTCTATTTTACTTCCAGTCTGTTCAAGGTTAACCAGGATCTCTCCTTTGGGATGAGGAACACGACCCTCAATTTTTTTCAACGGTCCCAGCCAGGGCTCTATTTCAACCGTGGCAAAGCCGGGAGATGCCGACTTAACGCCACAAACCAAT
>Ga0163163_10000375_pt1 | contig 42824 bp, 29 predicted proteins | sample S65metaG_FD_119766 | JGI IMG/M metagenome (GOLD analysis project Ga0163163, IMG submission 119766) | Switchgrass rhizosphere microbial communities from Kellogg Biological Station, Michigan, USA - S6-5 metaG | ecosystem: Host-associated > Plants > Roots > Rhizosphere > Soil | place: USA... | reverse complement strand
TGTTTCGGTGTTTCGGTGTTTCGGTGTTTCGGTGTTTCGGTGTTTCGGTGTTTCGGTGTTTCGGTGTTTCGGTGTTTCGGTGTTTCGGTGTTTCCCGTTTCTCGCACCCATGCCCCATCACTCCAAGACTCCACCACTCCATTGCTCCGCAGTGCTGCGGAGAGATCACCCCATTTTAGTGTGACTGGACTTGCGCCAGAGTCTGTCGCGCATGAAATGCCCTGATGTATTCCGACGCATTACGTTCACGTTGATTTGCTCCTGGTGCTGTTCAACGATTGCCCAGGTCAACGTTCTTACTTATCACAATAATAACGCGCGAACGGGTGAAAATTTGCAGGAAACCACTTTGACACCCTCGAACGTTAAATCAAGGTCGTTTGGAAAACTGTTCGCTTACCAGGTCGATGGTTATGTGTACGCCCAGCCTTTGTACGTGTCAGGGCTGAATATTCCAGGGCAAGGCACAATTAACGTTGTTTTCGTCGCGACCCAGCACAATAGCGTCTATGCCTTTGACGCGGATCATAATACCAACACAGCCTCTGGGTTGCTTTGGCAAATTAATCTCGGACCTTCCGCGGCGACACCAAGCACCGACTTTGGAAACCATTTTGGCGCATTTGACGATATCGTGCCCGAAGTGGGAATAACCAGCACTCCCGTCATCGATTTAGCTTCAGGAACAATTTATGTCGATGCTTTCACATACGAAGGTCAGTCTTATTTTCACAAAATTCATGCGCTAGATATTCGTACTGGAACAGAACGTTCCTTTAGTCCGGTGACCGTTAGCGCTTCCGTTTCCGGAAGGGGCATCGGGAGCACTAATGGAGTGCAGAGATTTCAAGCCAAACAACAGATTCAAAGAGCGGCTCTAACGCTTTCGGGTGGGATCTTGTACGTTGCCTTTGCAAGTTATGCCGACACCGACCCATATCATGGGTGGATCATCGGGTATAACCCGGCAAATCTTCAACAACTCCCAAATTATGTCTTTAACTCGACTGCCAACAGCACGGAAGCAGAATTTGGTGATAACGCGGGTGGGGGAGGAATCTGGATGAGCGGTTGCGGTTTGTCCGTGGATGCGAATAACAATTTGTATTTTGCCACCGGGGACGGAGCTTTCAACGCGAACAAAAAGGGGACCGAAATCGCCAATAGCTTTGTGAAACTCTCAACTTCCAGCAGACTTGCTGTCTCGGACTATTTCACTCCCTGGAATCAAGAATATCTGGCGAGCAATAATCTCGATCTGGGGTCAGGAGGAATCATGCTGCTCCCCGATCAACCGGGCCGCTTCCCCCGGTTAATGATCGGCGCGGGAAAGTCCGGATTGGTCTATCTCATGAATCGAGACATGATGACCACGGGCAATAATCATTTTAATACCAACGGCCCAGTGGATTTCGTGTTGCAGACCGTTTCGCTGCAAGGAGGCTCTTTTGATACCCCCGCATATTTCAACGGCACTATTTATTACGCCGCAACCCGGGATGTTTTAACCGCGCTCTCGTTAACAAACGGGGTGTTGCCAACGGTTCCAAGCTCCCTGGGGCCACGCATTTTCGGTTTCCCCGGAGCCACACCCAGCATTTCGGCCAATGGCAACGTCAATGGGATCGTATGGACCATACAACGCGCAAATCCAGCCGTGCTGGCGGCTTATAACGCTACAAACTTATCGAAAGAAATTTACAACAGCGCCCAGGCAGGCACGCGGGACAGACTTGTTGATGGAGTAAAGTTTGCCGTGCCGACCGTGGCGAATGGAAAAGTGTATGTCGGAGGTCAGTATGCATTAGCTGTGTTTGGGTTATTACCCGAAAAATCCAGCTCGCCATTTTCAGCCTCGACTTATAGTGGCTTATTTTATCAGCAAAACGCGGTGCAACATGGCACTTCCGGCGCAATCAATGCCAGAACAACCAAACGCGGCACGTACAGTGGCACGCTGCAAATAGCGGACCGCCGCTATTCCTTCAGCGGGCGCTTGGATCCTCTGGGGTTAGCAACGAACGTTATCAGCAGAAGAGGGGAAAACGCTCTGACACTTAATCTCCAGCTTGATAACACTGACAATGGTTTCATCGGGGGCACGGTAAGTGATGGATCATGGGTTGCGGAGCTCACGGCTTATCGCGCCGTCTTCAATCTTCGTACGAACCCTGCTCCCGCAGCCGGAAAATACACCCTGATTTTGCCAGGAGGAACAGAAGCCAATGACCAAATCCCAAACGGGGACGGCTTCGGTTCGGTAAATATCAGCGCGGCCGGCCAGGTGAAGTTCAGCGGATCTTTGGCCGATGGCACAAAGGCTACTGAAAGCGGGTTCCTTTCGGAAAACAATCAATGGCCACTCTACTTATCCCTGAATCAGGGCCGTGACCAACTGCTGGGCTGGATAACTTTCACTGCATTGCCCACCAAAGATTTAACGGGAGAACTTAGCTGGATCAAATCGCAGAACCCTCAGAAAAGCCTCTATCCTGCTGGGTTTGAAATTGACCTCGCCGCCCGCGGTTCCGCATACGAGGAGCCTGGAAAAGATCTCAGGGTATTACAATTTTCCGATGGTCAGGTTAAACTGTCGGGTGGCAGCTTGACAGCCAGCCTTGTCAACGAAATCACACTTAATCCCAACAATAAAATAACCAACTTGGGCAGTAATGCTCTAACTCTGTCGATTGCGCCCGCTTCTGGATTATTTAAAGGTAAAGTGCTGAACCCCGAGGATGGAAAAATGATCAGTTTTGGAGGAGCTGTGCTTCAAGACGAAAACGCGGGCTTTGGCTATTTCCTCAAAAACAATCAAAGTGGGGAAGTGAAAATAGCCCCGCGCTGATGCGCGCCACTCAATAGCTACTTTGCAAGCTTCGAACGATAAAAACGCCGCGGCCGGTTACTCGATTCCATATCAATGTATTGGGCCATCCCACTGACATTTGTGACCTCAATCCAATCCAAAAGATTACTCGAGAATTCGATGATATACCGGTCATTGAGATTACCGACGATGGTGAATTGAGGTTGTCCCCCAGGCAGGAACCTGAAAAGGCCGAGGGTTGCAGGGACTGCTTGTGGCAGATTGACTGTCAAAACAGCATTCGCACTGGCCGCAATGCCCAACACGTTTGTCACAACCACAGAGTAGTTCCCTGCGTCCGAAAGCTGCACGTTAGCCCGAGTGTAACTACTGTTTGTTGCGCCGACGATTGAGGAACCATTGAGTCGCCATTGATAAGCCAGGAGCGCGGATCCGGTTGCACCCACGCTAAAAGTCACATTGGAACCCACGCTAATAGTTTGACTCAAAGGTTGCGCCACAATTGATGGAGCATTTGGGTCACTGTAATTCGCAATAAAACTAACGTCGGTTGCATTAGGTCCTACGGTGATTGGGTTAAGAAAAGTGCTGTTGGTAATGTTGTAATTTTCAAAACTCGCCTTGACCGTATATGAGCCCCCTGCAAGGCCGACGATTGCATAACTGCCATCGGAGTCTGTATATGCCATCTGCGTGGGCGAGACGTACACTCGGACTCCCTGCAGAGGGCCGGTGCTGGAGTTCACAACGCCGCTGATTCTATAAGTAGAAGGCGCTCCAATCGTGATAATCTTTGACTCACTGGCGATTCCTCCCTTCATATCGGACACAGTACAGCGGACAATATATTCCCCCGGCGAGCCCCAACTTTTGAAAACTGCCGGGCCATTTGTCCCAAAAGCATTATCACCGAAGTCCCAAAAGTAAGCCAAAGAATCACCGTTATAATCCTGGGCAAAAGCATTAAAACCCAAGGTGTCGCTGGGAGCGGCGGCTGTAGAAACAGCATTCACATGAAGGACCGGAGGTTGATTCGTCGCGAACAGACCCAGGTTGACCACTACATCCAAAGATTCCGGAATAGTTCCGCCTTTGGCCACAGGAGTGATGTGTATGCCTGCGGCCTTGTCGGAAAAGGTTCTGCCAATCACGATGCAGGAATCGTTCTTGCCATTAGATGATCCCGCGGTGGTATCCAACAATTGGCTTTGCTGGTTACCATTTCGAGCGCGCCGCAATCCAGCGCCGGCCATAAGCCATCTGCTGGCGATCTTTTGACGAAATTCAACCCAATAATTCGTATTGCTGTTTTGGACGATTTGCAGCCCTCGAACACCGCTTGAAGCAGAGTCATCCTGTGCAAAGATCCGGTACGTGCCGTTGCTCGTCACCTGGATCCATTCATTGGTTTTGAGCCAACTCAAATAAGCTTTGTTGCGCACATTGAAATGTTTACTGGAGCTGGCCGATGAGCCCATCGTGTCATACGGGTCGCCGTACTCGACGCTCGTTCCAGGACCAATGACACTCTGGCCTGAAGTGTCCCAAAAATTAGCGTGATTCAGGCCCAGGTTGTGCCCCAGTTCATGCGCCGCGACACCGGTGGAGAAATTATCATGCAACCACGCCCCCGAGGCGCCCACGTAAGCCAACCCGGACCAGTTAAAATTCGGCACAGCCCCAAAGCAAATCACATCGCGATCGTACTCGGCCAAATTATATCCTGCGGCCGCGGCCGCGCTCCGCGCATCTGCTCGCAACTGATTATAATTATTGTTCGTCCCGTACCATTGCGCGGTTTGAGTCAGGCGAAACGTGGGTGTAACATCAGAACCCTGGCCGGTTGGAGCGATACCTGCCCGCCCGTAGGACATCTCGGCATAAAAAGCATTGACGTTGCTGAGCAGGGCACTCGCTGTACTTTGCTCAAGGGGAGCACCCGGCAAATCGGAGAAATCTACACGAATCAAAATCACGGATTTGAGTCCTTCAGTCCACGAGGAAGGCTCAGCAGCCGGATTATCATTCAAAGCCCCGGCGACACTGCTTTCCTGAGCGATCAATTGACTATCCAATTCGACTGCGTGCTCGGAACCGCACAAAAATACTATCGTTCCGCCAATATCTGCCGCCATTCGCTCATTGCGCGCATCCGCGGACTTCCCTGAAACAGCACAGATCGGATCCGGCACTTTGGAACTTGCCGTGCTGACTTCGTCATTCTCCAGAATGCGTAGTGGATGTTCATTCACTGCGAATAGATTATCCACGGCAATTCCGTTCAAGGGGATGTTCTGACAGGTAGGCTCTCCCAATCGCCTTCCATAGACGAACGCCTTGAATTCCGAGTGTCCGATTGTCGCCGTCCGAAATGTCGGGAGAAAATCCTTTTCTTTTCCCGGTGCGGGCAGTGCTCCGAAAACTGCCAACTGGCCGCGCCCACTCACACGTTCCTCCAATTGACTCCTGACAGAAGGCGGCATTTGAGGTGGGACATGGATGGGAACCGACAATTGTAAAGCTCTCTCCGGGTCCGATTGAATCAACCGGGCAAGGGCTTTTCGCCGAGAACGGCATAGTTCCACACCTTCAGCTTCAAGTAATGCCTTTTCGTTTTCTGAAGCTGAGAGGTACCGCTGAGTCCAATCACGAAATTGGGCGAATGGCTCCTCGAAAATAGGTTGGAGCCAGCGTTTGTCTGCAGTTTCGAAAAGGACATTGGTGTCCGGTCTCATCTCGGTTTGTTTTTCACGCGGAAGGCCAATCGAGTGACTTGGCTTCAAAGCCTGGCCCAAAATGGAATTTGTATTCACGGGCGCAACAGTAGGGGGCGAAACATCTCGCTTGGAAAACGGTGGAATCTGTTTTACCAGCGCCACACCTGCGAAAACAAAGAGAACAAATGCTATCGCTAAAGTCCGGATTCGTATCACTTAAGACGGTCGTTTTAGATCAAAGAATCATTATTACATGATTCTGAACCGTCCGGGCAAGCTTTTATCTGGCAAATCGCCTGCCAACGAGGCGGGTTATTAATGAAAGTTGCGCAGGACCCGTGTTCTTAGCGAGATCCTCATGAAGAATAAGGTGCTCCTCGGCTCGCTAGATTCAAAGAGGCGGCTCTTCGGGAATTGAATTCGCTGTGGTCACAAATGCACGATACTCCACTCGAACAGTTTTGCGGGCGGGAATCCAGCGGTAGCCAGGTACTCCAAAAAGACTGCCCCGTTCTATCATTTGCCGGCGAGTCTCAGGCATGGGCGATACGCCGAACTCCATGCCGCGGGTAATAGTCTTCTCATTCCAGGGCGGCGCTGTGCGACAATGGTTCTCTTCCCAGATCCCCAACCACGGAAAATCTGCCCTCTGCCAAACGTAACCAATCAATACTTTCGATTTTGGAGACCAGGCCATAAAAAATGCGTCCGGTCGGTGAGGATCCATGAGGTGGGTCGAGAATGCCCCTGAAACGGGCATGTCAATGAACGTTCGCATGTCGATGGTACCGCCTCGAATTGCAGGCACGTGAGGCCAGTCAAAGTCAGCACCAATTTTCATGTAGCCTTTTCCGCCAGTGAAGTCAGATTCGATTACTTTAGATCGTGTGGCAGAAGCGCGAAACTGAGTAACGCCCGGTTCGACAAAGGGGTCGCCTAAAGTAACGTGTTGTGTCCAGGCGACCGGCCGGTCCAGCGCTGCTAAATTCTCCACTTCCTCAGTGGTTCGGACCACGGACGGCCCGTGAAAGGAAATGGTTCTGGCAAATCGCAGTTGCGCCTGAGGGAAAACAACACGTTGGGTAAGCACTTTTTCCGCAACGGTGATGTCGTATTTGGCAACCGACGCTTCACCATGGACTGTCATACCCGCGGCGGCTTCAGACTCGGATGGTCCGCCAAAAATATCCATGCATAAATTGTGCCCCATGATTCCGGCTAACAGTTTACTCTCGGCATTACCGCCGTATTCGGGATGTTTTTGCGGCTCGTAAGCCGAAGGCTCGATTGAGGGCCAGGGAGGGCTCCAAAGTGGATTGATCCCGCTCGGTTTGTGCAGGAGCTCTGCAATGTGCCCACCTTCATTCAGGACAGATAAACGCAATGTGTCGTTCTCGATTTGAACGGCGCGGCGGTTTCGATATATAGCCATGAGTAATTTGAGAGGTTGGATAGCTTCCTTAGTGCTATCAAGTTCTATCTACCTCTTATCATCGCTGCGCTTTGCTCACCACATATTCCAATAAATACCAGCCTGGAAGGCCCAATAATTGGTCATGGCACGGATGTTCTTCCAATGAACTGATCCGTCCAGGAGAGCCACGTTGCCTCCCTTTGCCCCTACATCGATGGATTTGGTAAGTTTAGAGACATTTATAAAGGGGAGCGTGCCCTGGCGAGCCGCGCCCCCCTGGCAATGCGGAGCAATCACCCAACCGGACCCGCCTGAAGGTTCTGCCCAGGCATTCAAATCACAAGCTAAAGTCAAAAGCGGGCTATCGGTAAATTTCTGAGGGGAAATCCATTTCGGATTGGGTTCTCCGGACCATGGTTTTTTATGTCCACCGTTGTAGCTGTAGCCAATCACATATCCATAGGGAGCCTGATAATATTGAAACGTGCCGGCGAGGCTTGGACAGGTGCTCATGTTCGTGGCGCTGTACTGTTTGATCGCGTTAAAAGTATTGGTGCTGATCCAGATCGTATGAGAAGCACCATCATCGCGATAACCTTGTGGAAGCCGATCCGCGTTATCTATGCCATACATCTGCAAAGCGAGTGTCAGTTGCCTTAAGCCGCTGCGGCACGTGGTGCGATTGGCTTTTTCTTTGGCTGTGACAAGAGCGGGCAAAAGCATTGCCGCGAGAATAGCTATGATAGCGATGACAACAAGCAGTTCAATTAAGGTAAAAGCACGAAACTGGCTGCGTTTTCTTTCGCTTTGCCGGGAGGAGGGCAGAAGCGAGGCGGCTCGTGGCATATTGAGTACCAAACCATAGCCTTTTTGCGCGCGGCAGGCAAGGCAGCTATTCGTCCGACCCGGTCGGACGTGTCGGACCTGTATAAGGGAGCGCCGTTCGATGCTCGACAAGGCGGGTAGAAGGCGTTTCGGTGCTTGCCGGAGGCTTGATAAACCCATAATACCGGCCCATCCAATAATCCTCCAACCACCCTATAGGCGGCGTGACTGACCGGCCATTGTCGCTGCTATCATAATCGAAAGGCCAGCGATCACCCCATTTGGCATCAGTTTCGCGAGGCGAAATCGCTCGGGCATGGGCGCCATAAGCAATGTAGCCGCGTTGCGGACCGAGGTCACCCCGGTGTGAATTGGCGTAGCTGTAATTCACGAGGTCCAGGGACCACTCTCGCAAGTGGTTCGCTGCCTCCGGAGCCTCACAGTCATTGCCCGTAAATGCGCCGTAGGTGAAATTGTAAAAAGGTATCTGATGCAGGCGCAGAATTTCCCAGCTCCGCTCGAGGCTACGTAAATAGATGGAACGCAGTTCAGGGTCTTGGGCGTAGCGTAACAATGTATGATAGCAGAAGAAGGCCAACTCATCGTCCCAGGGAGCGATTTGATCGGGAGGAAAAGTGATTCGTTGGCGCACAGTGTAAGTCTGATAACGCCACCGGAGCAACTGACTGAGACCCTGCTGAAATTTCGCATCACCGGTCAGGGCATAGGCAGTATGCATATAGGTCTGTGCTTCCATACCATTCAGCCCCCTGGACTCGAAGCCATAAGGACGCTGCAGATATTCAGGGTCCCAACGGCCCCACCTTGTTGGTTTGCCATCGACATCACGCAGAACCCAACCATTCTCGATGATGTGCGATGCGATGTTCGCAAGGTGCTGCCGCGCACGGTTTTTCTCCGCTCCTTTGGCCGCGAGGTCGTGAAATAGCGATATCGCGAAAAAGTGAGCGTTTACTTCATCACTCGAAGTATCGCCTTTCCATAACCAGAGCCCATCATCTGTCGGATACCATTTCGCCGGCAAACCGCCCGAGCCCCGATTCGATTTTTCTCCTTTATCTCCTCTGACTGACCAGATAGCTCGAGCGATAAAGCCGGGTTTTTTGGTGATATCACCCAGCCAAACCATCGCCCGGAAAGCCTCGACAGCTTCCTGACGGGCCTGCTCATCTCCTGTAGCGGCATATTTGAAAGTCATCGCTGCCAGATAGTGGGCGGTATGTCCGCCATCGTTATCACTGATTTCCCGCAACCATCCTTCGTTATCGCCAGCCCAATAAAGTTTGTGAATGAACCCCAAACGTTTGAAGCCCCATTGGGTAAGTTCACGCTCAAAAAAGGCGGCCTTCTTTGCCAACGTGTAAGGTTCGTATCGGATCAAAGCCAGACCTCCATCGGTTCCAATGCACACCAGGTTATCCCCTGCCGCAATGTCATTTACTCTCTCGTTTGGAAGCCAATTGTTCGCCCCGAAGTAATGATACTGCTCGTTTAATTTGCGAATTGCACCGCGGGTCGTACCAATCCAAAGGTCGCCATCAAATCCTTGTGAAAGACAAGTTGTGTCTTCGTACGGCAGTCCATCGGAACCGCGCAAGGCGGTCAACGCCATGCCGCGCAACACTCCCACCCCTCTATCCGTCGCGATGCATAGCCTGCTGCCAATCGCAACCATGTCTCGCGTTACCCTTGAGGGCAAACCTCCCCAATCCACGGTATCGGTTGAAAAAGTTTTCCCCTCGATCAAAGCGACTCGTCCCGGCTGCAACACGTAAAGTGTCCCGCTATAGGAAGCAATTCGTTGCACTGGACCAATCTCTACCGGGTCTGCCAGCACCTGCGTAAAATCTTCCATGACCAGCGTGCTATCGGTGGATAAATATCCGCCTTCTGGGCGAATGTTCACAAAGTGGCCGTTTTCGAATCGAAATAGTGCATTTTGACTTGTTCCGTAAATTTTGCCTAAATGCATGCAGAGATCGACCAGGTGGTCCGTGCCCACCTGCTCCCAATTCCCTGCGAACCGGTACACTCCCTGATCGGTCAAAGCCCAAATATCACCCGCCAATATTCGCAAACGTCTGATGCCTTTTGGAGCGCCGCTAAAATCGGAAAGATGGGCTCCCTGGACCCGTTTAAGTTCTCCGTCAATGACCGCACAAATAACGTTGCTATGAAGCGCCACTGAAGTGACAGGTTTGTCAGTCACAATTTTTTCGCCGACCTCCTGAAGATAGACGCCGTCCGGAACCGGTTTCCACAATCGCTGCTCTACGTTTCCCGATATTGGCGCGGATTGCCCTGTAACCGCACCAATGATCATCACCAATGAGACGGTGGGGAGGGCATCTTTGTGCCAGGCAGGGAACCCAACACTCTCTCTGACAAACAATGTGAGAAGCCAGTGGAAGAATAATTTGCTCATTTTCACGTTTCTGCAGTGTCAAAAAGGTTCAGCGGGTGGGCAACTTAAAAAGTGATTGCCGCAAGAACGGCTGGGGGACATTTTCGGATATGAAGCAGAGCCAATCGATTACCGATAATTTTTTACCAAGCCGAAAGAGTCTGTGGCGAATTGCCTTAGTGGCTCTGGTCAAATGTCTAACTTTGCTTGTTCATTATGAGGCCGAATGTTCCTTGCCACCTGGCTGCAAGCCTCCAGAACTGATCATTTCACGCGAGCATCCCCTGATTATCCTTTATGGCCCTGGCAGCGGAGAGCGCACGGTGAAATGCTGGCAGAATCTCCCGCCAAAGATTAAACCGTATTGTGCTGTGACGATGGATCCCTCCTCCCTCGATGTCAAAGAGCGGCTGGAAGGGTGGCGACACCTGCTGCGAATTGTCCAACCTCATAATATTCCGATCGTTTTGCAGGTTGCCGGTGACGAGCCGGAATGGACAACACCCTTGGCGTTCGTGGAAACCTTGCTGAAGGAATTCTCCTGCATCAAAGCCGTGCAGGTGGTCGAGTGGCGCTGTGGTTATTACACCCGATTTGGCGGGGACCTGGACATGGCGATACCACCCAATCTTCGTTACCTGGACGAAGCGCTCAAACTTTGCGGTAAATACGGCAAGCATCTTTCACTGCAAATTCAAATGGATATGGTGCACCTGTGCACCGACCAGCTGGCCGGTCCCTTGCGGAAAACTTTCCGCGCGTATAGTGATTACTTTTTGCCCCAGAACGAGTGCATCCCTCCCAACTATTACGCCACCCAGACCGCGGCTTTGGGACTATGGCTGGCCGGATTTTGTAAGAATTGGGGTATGGAACCTCAGTGGTGGTGGTGGACCAAAGGAGAGTCATATTTCATTCGGCCCGGAGTTTTCGGAGTGGAGGCCGGGATGGAGACCGATGAAGACAGGTATGCCCGTCTTTACCGAGCCTTTATTATCGAAGGCGCCATCGCTGGGGCAACCGTGTTCTCGATCGAGCCGCCACAAGATGTTTGGCACGAAGAATCCACCGATAAAAGGCACTTCGATGAGGTAATCTATCCGACTCTTCTTCAAATCATCGAACAACGGTTGATTGCCTCTCAAGAAGACGTTTTCATGAAAACCAAGGCTGCCTATCAATTGAGCGAGTGCAAATCGCTCCAGGATTTTGACGCGCTATTACAGGATCTGGATCTTGAACTGGCCCAGGGAAATCTCGAGCGGGCTGCTTATGGCGTGCTCCTCCCCCATCTCATGAAGGAGATGATCCCGGACACAGGGGGGAGATTTTATTTTATTCCGTTGTTGCCAGTTGGAACTCCTCAAAGCGTTACGAGCCGGTTTACAAAGATCATCCGACCAGGCGAATTCTCCACCGAGCAAGGCTACCGGCAAATGCTCGAGAACATTTACCCAGCAACTGAAAATGCCGACGCGAATTCGACCAACCGGGCGTGTGTGTTGAAGTGCGGAAATGCAATCGCCGTGATGCAATCGCGGGAAAACTTATTTGAAAAACAACCCTATACCGTTGAACTGCCGCGATGGATTACAGGCCTGAAAGCGAGCAGAACAATGGAGGGATAACCCTGAGCTGGGCGGAAGATTCGGAAGCAACAAGCTTTTTGGTTTGGAAGCGGATTCCGAATGCGAAGGTTTACCCGGAATGGGAATTGATCAAAAAAGGAATTTCGGCGACTTCCTGCCTTTTGTCTGCCGTGCAAAACGGCACGTTCACTGTGACTGGCGCCACTACAACCAAAAAACGTTTTGAAGGTACAGTCAATTACGGGGAGTATCTGCTGTTTAGGGCGGACGAAAGCCCAGTTGTCGAACAGGTGACTGTAGAAGGCGATGAGATTCGAAATGAAACAATTTCATGGACCGATACCACATTGCCCGTCTCGCAGGAAGTATGGCGTATTTTTTCCGGTGTTCAAAAAGGGCACGAAAAAGAAGCAGACGCTGTTCTCGAAAGCTTTCGCGGCCTCATCAGAGCCTTCGAGCGAAAGGATCTGGACGGATTAATGGATCACTACGCTGCAGCTTACCACGACAGCAATGGCTACAGCACGGAGTACGTGCGGCGTGCCTGGCTATGGTGGTACCAGCGCACTGTTGTTCCCTACGTCGTCGCCCAGGTCCGGAGTTGGGATACGTCGCGAATCTCGGATGGCCTGGTCAGTTTTACAGCCTGGAACCGTTTCCGAGGAACAATAGTTTGGGATGAACCATTTGGAAATCATGGGCGCGTTCGTATTCCGCGGCACGAGGGCGATTTAGTCACATGGACGTGGCAACGCAATGAACACGCCGAATGGAAACTCATCCGCACCGAGCCAGCTCTGCCCAATTTTGGAGAAATGCTTTGGATCGGCCGCGGTCATGACGTGAAACATACCATGGAGGAATTTGCCGATTCGCCTGCGTCAAAAACGGGCAAACGGGCAAAGTGATGTAATTACAAATAAAAAGACCGTGGCGCCACAGGCGACACGGTCATTACGCAAAGCTGTCAATTCACCGAATCACTCACCATCGCCAGGTGGAGGTCCTGAGTTGCCGTTTTGTCCGGTAGTTGGCGAGACGAAATAAATTGTGTGATCCACCGTAAACATTTTTGAGGGTGTATTTGGGCCTACCCGGGATTCTTTTGCGATCTTAACCAAATCCTTCTGCACGAAATTCGCAATCGGGGTGATTTGACCGGTCTTAGCATCAAACTGTTGCCCACCCATCACTACCTGGGTCACCACGTTGCCATCAGCGCCGACGTAGGCAAGCACAACGGAACCGACGAGCACCTGGACCACCCCGGAAGCTTCCAGGTTATAAATTGTGCCGCGAATCCCCGCGACACCATTAGGCAACTTGACTTCATATTTTGAAGCGGCGGACATTTTCTTCACGTTTCCAAAAATCCTTCCGCGCTGCAAATCAAGTTGGGTTTCACTGACGGTATCAGCGCCCGTTTCCATTGAGGATAGTTTGTCCACTTGCAAAATAGTATTTTCGAAAAGACGAACGATGTTCTGTTCCACGTTGGGAGTGTAGGAACGCGAATCAGAAGACGACACGGAGGCAGCGGCGGCTACCCGGCCAGGAAGCGGGGCATCGCCATCACCCAAAACTAAATCGAGATAGGCGCCTTTCTCTGCGGAAGTCTGGATGAGTGTCCCAGGCTTCACCACGGCACCCACCGAGAGTGGCTGCCAAACATTGTTCCCTGTGGTGTATCGCGCGGAGCCTTTGATGCGCACTACTTTTGCAGTGCCTCGCCCCATGTTTTGAGCGGCCAGCGGAGAAACCATTGCCAGCGCCAGCCCACACACTGCCAACGTCTGAACTATGCTTTGAACTCGTTTCATATTTCTTTGTGGTCAGTTGACTGCATCAAGTTGTTGCGATTGTAAAACTGCGGTCCGGATTGTCAATCGGTATTGCAATTAATATTTTTACGCTTACGCAGGTCTATCCGCTGCATATTCCGCGCCAAACTACCGCCAATATCATGACTTGACAAGTGGTTGTTTTTCAATTTCTCGAGTTTTTCCAATTCTCCCTTATGGAGGAGGTCAAAAACAAGGCAGTCCTACCTCGACACGGCCCATCAGAATCTGGACACTCGGTCCATGTTTAAGTCGATCATCGATTGGTACATGGGCGCCCTGGAGACAGGAGGCTATCCTTTGGTCGTGTTATTAATGGCCATGGAGAGCTCCGTCATCCCTTTGCCCAGTGAGGTGGTGATTCCGCCAGTGGCACATTTGGCTCATACCAACAAGACGCAACTGAGTGTGGTGGGAATTGTGATTGCGGGCGCCATCGGTTCCTGGCTGGGAGCCACGATCATGTACGTTGCGGCAAGGCTGGCAGGCCGGCCTTTGCTACTGCGTTATGGAAAATATTTGCGCATAACAGCCGACAAAATTGAAGGAGCGGAACGGTGGGCGGCCCATTATGGCTGGATGGGCATTTTCATTTCGCGGCTGCTTCCGGTCGTGCGACATCTAATAGGTATTCCTGCCGGGATCGTGCGAATCAATTACACTCTGTTTTCCCTGTTTACATTCATCGGCTCCGCTATTTGGTGCGCTGTGCTCTGTTATGTTGGCATCAAAATGGGGCAAGATGAGAAACTGATGCAAGGCGAGTTGCACCGTATATCCTTGTGGCTGGGTGGCTCCATGATTGTTCTGGCTGCAATGTATTATGTTTTCGTCCGCAGACAGATGAAACATCGCGGGCCTGGTTCCGAAACTCAAAAGCCGTAAAAGTTTTCAACCACGGATCGCAAACCCTTTCAAACGATCCTTGCTTTCGGCTCGCCATAGTGGCGGGGCTTTAAAATTTTGAAATCTTTCTGATTCTTAAGGTAAGAGAGGCAGGTATGATGGGCGATCGCCTTAAACGGAGTTTGCGCGCCACCTTCATTGGTCTGGCGGCAAATACTCTACTTACCCTGGCCAAACTGGTGGCCGGCATCGTGGGACATTCTCATGCCCTGGTGGCGGATGCTGTCGAATCACTGGCGGACATTTTCAGTTCAGTGGTTGTCTGGCGTGCGCTGGTTGTAGCGGCGGAACCTGCGGATGAAGATCATCCTTACGGTCATGGAAAGGCCGAACCTATCGCGGCGGCGATTGTTTCCGCGATGCTGCTGTTGGCAGCGGTCTCGATTGCTGTCCAGGCCTTCGGCGGAATTGGCCATCCCCGTTCTGCGCCCGCCCCATTCACGCTGCTGATATTATTGGCCGTAATTGCTCTTAAGGAATGGTTGTTTCGTTTTGTTCTGCGTGAATCGTCTCAGGTGGACAGTTCAGCGGTGCACACGGATGCATGGCATCACCGAAGCGACGCGATCACATCTTTCGCGGCCGCCATCGGCATTACCGTTGCCCTTATTGGAGGGAAAGGTTACGAGGCGGCCGACGACGTCGCTGCCATCGTGGCGGCTTTGATCATCGCCTGGAACGGTTGGCGTCTTATGCGTCCCGCAGTAAACGAATTAATGGATCGGGCACCGAGCCGCGAGTTGATCGAGCGCATGCGCCGAATTGCTCAAACAGTCCCAGGTGTCGAAGCAGTGGAGAAATGTCTGGTCCGAAAAATGGGTTACCTGTATTACGTGGACATGCATGTCGAGGTCGATCCCCAGATGACAGTGCAGCGCTCGCACGAAATTGCTCACGATGTGAAAGACAAAATTCGACAGGAAATCCACCCGGTGCGGGATGTACTGGTTCATATTGAACCGTCCACGAGAGAGGTAAAAAGCAAATCGCAATAAGCCAACGAAGCTAGTTTCCCAAGAGATATCGATTCAGCCATTCCAATGTTTTCGCCCACATTTCAGGCGTATAGACGTGGCCCTGGCCGGTATAAACAACGCTCTGGAATTCGGGGTCTTTGCCGAATAAGCGGTAAACCGGGCGCACCGCCGATTCAATAACGCGAATGCCGTCCACGGGCGAGGTCCGATCGTCGTCTCCGTCCAGGAACAAGACTGGTCTCGGTGCAATCAACGCTACGACGGCTTCGGTGTCGAAATAATTGAGCATTTGAGGCACGTAATAATAAATGCCATGTGCCTTGAGCCAATCATGCTCAATTAAATTTTGATACCGTGTAAGGCAACAAATAGGGACACCTGTTTTGATTCGTTCGTCCAAGGCCATGAGCCACCAGGCGCGCGTTGCGCCCATGCTCATTCCCATTACACCGATTCTTTTTGCATCCACTTCCGGGCGTGCAGCCAGGTAGTCCAAGGCCAGTAAATCATCCCGCAGAATCATGCCCCATAAAGTGCGCCCCACCCAAAGATTGAATTTGCTGACAGATAACTCCCCTGCCCCACCTTTCTCGGCTGGGCCATGGCCGTTGCGTTCACCAAAGCAATAAGCATCAATTCCCAAGACTACGTAGCCGCGTTTGGCAAAGGCGGGTCCTGGCGGTTCCGGGGTATGGGCCGCCTGGAAAAGCTCCTCCTTACCGATGTCGTACTCCCCGCCATGCCAATGGCAGTAAAGAACAGCCGGCGCGCGCTGGCTCGCGTGTTTAGGTAATAGCAAATAACCGGGCACGACGGCACCGGCTCCATTATCAAACTGAAACTTTTCGAGCACGTAACCTTCTCGCTGCTCGTGAGAAAGTGTTTGAACCTGCAGCCCTTTCGGACGAGGAGGCAACTTGCCCAACAATTGCCACACACGCGACCGAATCTCTTCCCGTTTGGTCATCCATGCTTTGAGGGACGGTGGCGCGGCAAAAGGTGGCGCCAACTCCGCCTTCGAGAGCCACTGAACGATTTCGATTTCATTGGTTTGCCCCATGAGCAGCCGGGGCAAAGAGTATATCGCGATGAACAGAATCCATAATTGAAAATGAAAATTTAACAGAGTCAGGCTCGGGGCATTTTTGGGCTGCATGCTTCAGAATTCTCATCTTGCCGAGGAATATTTCAACTTTCATTTGAGAGCTTCCGGAGAAGCGTGGGCTCCGATTTCGCGAACCATTTGGACTGCGCAGGAGTTCAGCGCTAGTTTAGTAGGAAAGGTCAATAAGATCGAAAGCCCCGGGATGCGGCGGACCCCAAACGCTTCGCGAGTCTCGGGAGCCATTCGTTCGCCGGCGCATCTCTGCTTGACGGCCCGCTCTTTTTTCGACAGGGCTGTGGTGTATACATGCACATACGTTTGCTTGGAACAGCAGCCGGGGGAGGAGTACCGCAATGGAACTGTAACTGCCTCGTTTGTAAGGAAGCGCGTTCGGGCAGCGGCCGTGTGCGCCATCGCACACAGTCGTCGGTGGCCATTAGCGCGGACGAACGGAATTGGTTTTTAGTCAATGCGTCACCGGATCTACGCGTGCAAATAGAGGCCTTTCCCCCGCTGCAGCCACCGGGTGATCGCGCTCGCGGGTCCCCTATTCAAGCCGTTTTGCTAACCAACGCCGATTTGGACCATACCTTGGGAGTATTTCTTTTGCGCGAAGGCGAAGCGTTTCCGGTTCACGCCACCGGAGCGGTTCGTGAATCCTTGCAACAGGGTTCCGGGTTGGCTCAGACGATGTCCGCCTTTTGCGGCCTTACCTGGGTGAAACCGCCCCTCGAATTCTCGCCTCTGTCCAATCGAGATACCTCCGACTCCGGCTTGCTCTACCGGGCCATCCCGCTGGGGGGAGGGCCTCCGCGGTATGCTGCTGCAACTTCGACAGCATCGAATCATGTGGTTGGCTATCACTTTTTAGACCAGAAGACTGGCGGAAGGTTGCTCTGCCTGCCAGATGTTCCCACGATAAATCAGGAGATAAAAACTCTGCTGAGCGACTGCGAGGTCTTACTGTTTGACGGGACGTTTTGGTGCGAGAATGAAATGCAGCAGCGCGGCGCAGGAGAAACACCCGCATCGCAAATGGGACATATGCCCATCTCCGGTCCAAATGGCAGCCTGGTGCTGCTAAAAGCTCTGAACGTGAAACATAAAATCTATTTGCACATTAATAATACAAATCTCATTTTGCTCGAGAACTCGAAAGAGCGAGCGACGGTGCTGGCAGCAGGCTGCGTTGTGGGTGAAGATGGAATGGAGCTAACATTGTGAGGTCTCTCGATGGTCATGAAACCCCTCCGCCGAAGTAAAACAGTTTTCGTCAGCCAATTGCGCAGGGTGGGCACCGAGCGTTATCATCACAACCATCCCTTTCACCTGGCAATGAATGCAGGTGAACTTTCACCGACAGCTATCCGGGCCTGGGTTGCCAATCGTTTTTATTACCAGAAAAATATTCCCCTGAAAGATGCGGCGATCATTTCCAATTGCCCGATTCGGGAAGTTCGCCGGTTATGGCTGCATCGCGTGATCGACCATGATGGAGTGCGCGCGCGGGAAGGAGGCATCGAAGCATGGCTGCGGCTGGCATCAGCCTGCGGAATGACTCGCATCGCGATCATGGATGAACGTCACGTTTTGCCAGGCGTCCGCTTCGCTGTGGATGCCTACGTCAACTTTGCCCGCTTTCAACCCTGGCCAGTTGCTGTTGCTTCTTCTCTGACGGAATTGTTTGCGCCAGACTTGATGGCGCAACGGCTTCGGGCTTTCGAGAAACATTATTGCTGGGTTCGCCCCGAAGGCTTCGACTATTTCCGCCGGCGTGTGTCCCAGGCGCGGACGGATTCGGAAGAAGCGCTGAAATTAACCACCCTTTACTGCAACACCGAAGTGTTAAAGGATCAGGCCGTGAGCGCGCTCTCGTTTAAGTGCGATGTGTTGTGGTCGATGCTCGATGCAATTCAGGCTGCGTGTGGAACTGCTTCTATCAAAACCAGCAACCCCAAACACTTATCCTTTTTGCCCAGAATCAAACGTCGAGATAACTGATCTATGAACACCAAAAAGCGGATTCCAATTGGCTTTCAACTTTGGGCCGTGCGTGGCGAATTTTCGCGCGACGTGGGAGGCACTCTGCGCAAGCTGGCAGAAATGGGTTACCAGGGGGTAGAGTTTTGGGATTACGCGGGAACACTACAACTGTACGGGAAATATTCCGCCGCGGAATTGAGAAAATTACTCGACCAGAACGGTCTCAGATGCTGTGGCATCCATGTCAAATTAGAAGCCTTGAACGCCGCTAATCTGCGGCAAACCATCGAGAACAGCAGGATTTTGGGCAACGAATACTTGACCCTGGCTGGCGCCAAAGAGTGCACGGCTGACAAAAATCAAATCGCGAGGCTTGCGCGGCTCTTAAACAAAGCCTCGGCTGCTTGTCTGCCTCACAAAATGATCGTCGGCTATCATGCGCACCCGTTCGATTTCAAAAAGATTGACGGACGTTTTGCCTGGGAACTCCTTTTCGAACAATTAAAGCCAAAGGTCAACATGCAGATGGACGTTGGCAACTGCCTTGCGGGAAAAGGCGATCCGCTCGCGATGCTGATTAAATTTCCCAAGCGCACCTGGACGATTCATCTGAAGGAACACAAAGACAAAACGTTCGAAAGCGATTATTACGCCGAAATATTTCAACGATGTGAAATAGGTTCCATGACCCGATGGTACATTGTCGAAGTGGGAGGAGTTTTGGGGAAAGGTTTCCGGGCGACGAGAAGCGCGATTCAAAAGCTGACCAGGCTCGGAAAGTAGTGCCAACAATTTTGGAATTGTGCAGCGCGCCTTTCCTCAGTAGTGAATAGGCATGAACCCGCCCTCTGCCAGCCCCAGCGGCTACAACAAGAAGCGCTTGTTTCTTCTCAGCGTCATTGCCCTGACCACGACAGGGATTGGTTTCAGCATCCGCGGAAATATTGCCAGTGAACTGCAAGCTGATCTTTTCGATCCGGTGGATAAATTGCACTCGGCTGAATTGGTCGCTACCGCATTGGGTGTTGTGTTCCTTGGCTTTGCTTTCACCATAGCGATTGGCAGTCCGCTGCTCGATTATATTGGCATGGGACGGTTACTCACACTGTCCTCGCTTTGTTTTCTGGTTGGTACTGCGATTGTGCTTTGTGCCCGCACCTTGGCCCAGGCACAGGGAATGGTGTCTCTCTTTCGGATTGTTTGGCTGGGAATGCTCATTATCGGTATTGGGCAAGGACTGGTTGAAACGGTGATCAATCCTCTGGCAGCGAGCCTTTATCCTGATGATAAAACGCATCGGCTGAACGTTCTGCATGCCTGGTGGCCAGGGGGAATCATCATTGGCGGCCTGCTTGGGATAGCTCTGGCCAGGTTCCATTTCAATTGGCAGGTGCAAATGGCATTGGTCCTTCTTCCCGCTTTGGTGTTTGGAATCATGGCCGCGGGCAGCAAGTTTCCCCCTACGGAGCGGGTTGCCGCTGGTGTTCCGGCCGGAGATATGTTGAAGGAGGTGCTTAGGCCTTTCTTTATCCTTTGGTTTCTCTCTATGTTTCTAACGGCAGCATCCGAACTGGCTCCCGGTCAATGGGTGGATATGGCCCTGACTCGCACCGTTGGGATGAAGGGTATCTGGCTGCTGGTTTACGTCAGCGGACTGATGTTCGTTATGCGGCATTTTGCGGGACCGCTCTCGCATAAACTCTCCCCGGTTGGATTGCTTTGGATTTCCTGCCTGCTGGCATCGATAGGGTTGGTATTGCTCAGTATTGCCAATTCGAAAATCAATGGATTGCTCGCCGCAACGGTTTGGGGCGTCGGTGTCTGCTACATGTGGCCGACTATGTTGGCGGCTGCCTCCGAACGCTTTCCTCGAGGCGGCGCTTTATTAATGGGATTGATGGGCACTGCAGGAACCTTATCGATTTATTTCGTCCTGCCTCAAATGGGAAAAGTTTTTGACACAGCTAAAATACGCGCGGCGGGAGGGGAAGAAGCATTCAAAGAGCTTACCGGCAACAAGCTAAACGAGGTTTTGACTTATGCTTCGCAATACTCGTTCCGTATTGTGGCAATTCTGCCGGCGATTTTGCTTATGGTATTTGGCTCGATTTGGCTTTACGATAAAGCTCGAGGGGGCTACAAGCCGGTCAAAATTGTTTCGGATCCTAAGACCGCAGCGAGTTGATTTCGTGAGGGTTAGCGCGAATTTTCACTCAGTTTCCAAGATGTAATTCCACTCTTGACCTGCTCCGAACAGGCCCTTAAAGTAAAAGCCATGATAGATTGGATTCGAGAAGCGATTCTGCTGGTTGTCGTTGTAAGCGATGGCGCCGCGGGACCTTGTCGAATATAAAACGAGTTTCGACAAAGACCCACGGCTGGCAAACGGTCGTGGGTTTTTTTATGTATCTGCGGCCGACAGTCGGACAACCGCAAAGCGCATATGAATAAAGTAAAACAACCTGATACCAAAAAGACTCCAACCTCCAAACATGGCGAACTTGGCCCAATGATGACCGGAAGTGAAATCCTGGTCGCGGGCCTCGAACGCGAAGGAGTCGATACGATTTTTGCATACCCAGGCGGGGCGAGCATGGAAATTCACCAGGCGCTGACCCGTTCAAAAAAGATCCGTACCGTCCTTCCGCGTCACGAACAAGGTGGCGCCTTTGCTGCAGAAGGCTACGCGCGGGCCACGGGCAGGGCCGGCGTGTGCCTGGCAACAAGCGGTCCAGGCGCGACTAATCTCGTGACCGGTATAGCCGATGCCTTTATGGATTCAGTGCCGCTGATTGCGATCACAGGTCAAGTGCCGCAACACATGATCGGAAAGGGAGGGTTTCAGGAGACGGACATCTACGGCATGACATTACCGATCGTGAAGCATAGTTACTTGATTACCGACATCAATGACATCCCCCGAATCGTCAAAGAAGCTTTTTATATTGCCCAGTCAGGGCGTCCCGGTCCCGTACTGATCGACTTACCCAAGAACGTGCAGCAGGCGCGCACTCAGCCGGTCTTCCCAAAAGAGGTTCATTTGCGTGGATACCATCTGGACAACCTCGCCAGCGACATCGAAATGAATGAAATCATTGGATTGATCGCGAAATCCGAGCGGCCTGTTTTATATGTGGGCGGCGGAATCATTACTGGCAATGCCAGTGAGGAATTATTCCGTTTTGCCGAAGCCACACAGATTCCGGTTACTACCACCATCATGGGTTGTGGGGCATTTCCCGAAACGCATCCACTCTCATTGCGTTGGCTGGGCATGCATGGAACGGCGTATGCGAACTGGGCTGTCAACGGTGAGTTCGAGCATCGTAAGAGCAAAAACGATCCTATGAAGAAGATCGCCTCGGGTGCCGACCTTTTGCTCGCGTTCGGGGTGCGATTCGATGACCGGGTGACGGGTATGGTCCAGAAGTTTTGCGAAACGGGCACGATTGTCCATATCGACATCGATCCATCGGAAATCAACAAAAACAAACCGGTCCACTTGCCGATTGTTAGCGACATCAAGTACGCGCTGAAAAAGCTTGTGGCGATGCTCAAGGAGCGTCCCTTACGCAAAAACTTCACCGCATGGCACGAACAAATTGCCGCCTGGAAGGAAAAGGCCCCTTTCGCATACCGGGTCACGGAGGAAGTAACCAGCTCTCAACACATGCGCGAGCATATGAAAGGAAAAGAAAATGAGTTGATCCTCCCGCAGATGGTGATCGAGATGTTGTACGAATTAACTAAGGGTGAAGCCATCCTTACTACGGGCGTCGGCCAGCATCAAATGTGGGCCGCGCAATTCTATAAATTTAAGTACCCACGCCAATTGCTCACCAGCGCTGGACTGGGCGCGATGGGATACGGTTACCCGGCGGCTTTGGGAGCTAAGGTGGCTTTTCCCGATCGGCAAGTTGTGGATATCGATGGGGACGGCTCATTCCTGATGAACGTGCAGGAATTGGCCACCGCACACATCGAAAAGATCGCCGCCAAAGCTATCATTTTGAATAATCAACACCTGGGGATGGTAGTGCAATGGGAAGATAAGTTTTTCGAAGGCAATCGCGGACATACCTACCTGGGAGATCCGGAAAACCGCAAACAAATTTATCCTGACTATATTGCCATGGCCCGTAGTTTCAATGTCCCCTGTGAACGGGTGATGTACAAAAAGGACCTGCGCGCGGCCATGCAACGGATGCTCGACTGCGATCAACCTTTTGTCCTGGATGTGATCGTCCCGTACACAGAACACGTGTTGCCTTTCATCCCTGCAGGGCAGACAGTAGCGGACATGATTTGGAAACCGTAAGCATAATGCAACGACGCTTCATCTGGGCGCTGGTCCTCCTGACGCTGCCGGTTGTCGCGGCGGAGCGTAAATTCGACTTTTCCGAAGTCCCAACCGGTCAAACGCCACCCGGTTTCCGAAGCGCTGTCACGGGCATGGGCAAGCCGGGTGAGTGGAAAATCCTGCTGGATGAGACCCCTTCTCAACTGCCCCCTCTGACACCACAAGCTAAATCCACCGCTCGCCGGGCTGTCCTTGCACAATTGTCGGAGGATCAAACCGACGAGCATTTTCCTCTGCTGATTTTCGAGGAGGAACTGTTTGGCGATTTCACCCTCAGCACCCGGTTCAAAACGGTCAGGGGCGTGAAGGAGCGGATGGCCGGGATCGCATTTCGGATTCAAAATCCTACCAACTACTACGTCGTCCGCGCCAGTTCGCTCGGCAACACGTTCCGTTTCTACAAAGTAGTCAATGGCGAGCGCAGCCAACCCATAGGCGCCGAGGTGCAAATCCCCAGCGAAGTTTGGCATGATCTCACTATTGAATGTAAAGCTAATCAAATTCGTTGCCTGCTCGACGGCAAGGAAACTATTCCAGCGCTGACAGACAATTCATTTTCCCGAGGCACTTTTGGTTTTTGGACGAAATCGGATTCTGTCAGTTACTTTTGCGATACAAAAATTGTTTATACCCGTCGCGAGATGCCGGCTCAAACCATCGTGCGCGAAACCTCGAAAAAATACCCGCGCTTGCTGGGCTTGAAAATTTACGTGCCTGGTTCTGACCCGCAGGCTACGCGTATGATTGCGAGCAATGATGAAAGAGAAATCGGCCGGGCCGGAGGCAAAACGGAAAAGTCCGTCATCAGCAGCGCGCAGGTTTGGTACGGGAAAGAAAAAGATTCCGTTAGCGTCATTATACCTTTGCGGGATCGAAACGGCGACGCCATCGCCGCCGCTCGAGTGATGATGAAACCTTTTTCGGGGCAAACCGAAGAGAACGCCATTGCCCGGGCGTTGCCTATAGTGAAACAAATGCAGGCTCGTGTGCAATCCATGCAGGACCTGATTGATTGATTGACTGACCAGACCTTGGACATTCCTTCTTAGAGCCTCACCAAATCATCGAGGTAAACGTTTGTAATATGGGTAGAAGACGTCTGGGAACATTTCGTGCCCGCACGACTCTCATTTTTGAGACGAGATTTAACAGAAAATGAAAGGGTTCATTGGGCAAAGTCAATATTTGGGACATAAGCGCCCTCTCGGCGAGCTTTATGCTGTAGTGAAAATATGAAACTGGGTGTATTTATCGAAAGAGATGGGGTCCTAAACTTGGTAAAAGTGGAACGACAGCATCAGGTGCTCCCTTCCACGCTTGAAGAACTCCAGCCGAATCAGGCCGCCGTGCCCTTGCTGGAGAAACTGAAAAACGCCGGTTTGATATTGATCGCCACTACCAATCAACCGGGAATTTCGCGCGGATACCAAAACCGGCGCGAATTGGATCGCATGCATGAGCGGCTACGTCGGATGTTCAATTTGGACGATTTCATGGTTTGTCCCCACGACGAAACGGATCGTTGTCCGTGCCGCAAACCAAAACCCGGATTGTTAGTCGAAGCGGGGTTTAAGTGGCACCTCGATCTGGACCGATCTTTCGTGATTAGCGATAAGTGGCAGGACGCAGAAGCGGCGCGGACCGCGGGCTGCACTTCTCTACTGATCAATTCACCGTTTGTCGGAAAGGTCCACCGTGATTTTGTCCTTGCGGACCTTGCTGCAGTGGTTGAAAAAATCCTGCGCCTGAAAAGCGCTGGAAGAGTAATGGCGGCGTAGGCAAAAGTGCCAGCCTATGGTTTAGGTTTATTGGGAGCGGCAAGAGGCGCGGGATTGGCGGCGCTCTCAAGGCTTGCTGTTCCACGGCGCGCACCGCCAGTGACAGAAATCTGTCCTTCGTCATCGACCCGTAATCTCGGTCTCGACGCTGTAAACTCGTAAGTATCTCGCGCGGTCAGATCCCCATCGGGATTAAAAACGTTGTAACTGAACGAGTGCGGGCCGTTGGCGTAAAAGACATGTAGATTGCACGACTTATCCACCTGCGCCTCGGGGCGGCTAAAGGAAATCATTTGTCCGATCGGGAAAACTCGGAAGGTACGCCCGCCAGAGCCGTCGGTAACACGCAAATACATTCGAAGCTGGCCTTTGAGATAGTTGGCTTGCTCGAGAATATATTTACGAACTTCCGGGACACCAGTGGCTGTTTCACTACGAGGCACGCCAAAGTCTTGTTCCCAAAGCTTGGCCCCATGAATGATGTCAAACGGCCTGGGCGAGCTGGCCAGCTCACGATCCCATGCCTTAATCTTAACTGTTGCGGTGATGGAGTAACGCCCGAGCTGACTTACGTTAAAATGAGGAGCTAGATCCACCCTTTTTGTCGCTACCCTCATCGAGTCCAGATCAAACTCGCCTACTACCTCAGGCTCACTTACTTTGGCTACAACAGAACCATCTTTCGATTCCACGTCAAATCGCAACCAATCTTCCTCGGCTCCAAGGTGAAGCTTTTGTCCGGAACGATTGGTAATCCGTACCCCGGCAACGAGACTTTCCCCAGGCAAAAAATTGTTTTGCGGCAGGGTCACCTCAACAGTCACCTGCGCTTTAGCAGTAAGCAGCATCGTGGAAGCCAGCGTCAAAGAGAGGAGAAGGTTTTTCACGGCAGCATTATTGGTCAACGTTTTGACTCTGGCAAGGCTCAAAGCCAGGGGAAATCTTGGTCAGATGACGTTCGACAGCCTGGAGGACAAAGTCCGGGGAGATGCCCCTCAAACACTCGATGGGCTTCGGGTAACTGCAGTGTGGGCTTAGGCAGGGTATGCAAGGCAGATTAAATTGTAGCACATTTTCGAGTTGGCCATAGGGGCCAGTGCGCCTGGGTTCTGTTGGACCAAAAAGGGCAACGACAGGTTTTCTTAATGCTGCCGCGACATGCATCGGTCCAGTATCGTTGGTAACCATGAGGTCGCACATTCGAATCCATTCCACCATTTCCGGCAGCGATGTCTGCCCGGTCAGATCGAGGCATCGCTCCGGAGCCGCAGCTACGATGGTTTGAGCAAGAGGCCGATCCTCCTGAGAGCCGAGAATGGCGAAACGCATTGAAGATCGAGCGGTTGCCAGGCGGGAAACCAGTTGAGCATAATACGCCTCTGGCCACCTCTTATTAGCCCAGCGCGCGCCAGGTTGAAGAATAACCCAGTGCCCATCCTTGATTGGCCATTTGCGGCGTATGTTCGCCGAGATCTCCGGCTGCTCGGGCATCCAGGAAAACTGCTCGGAATTTAAAAATGCACGGGACCCATTCTGGACATGCGCGGCGTCGTTGCGAGCGGGCATCGAGGAGCGGAGTGGGCCATCCACACCCAGGAGAGGGAGCACGCCGAGATACCAGTCAACGGCATGGGTGTAAAAGGAAGGCCGCGCCACAATCCGATCGTAAAATCCTCGGGCTCCTTCGCGAGGTTCGTCCAAGCCAATGGTAAGTTTTCCATTCGCAAGCCAGGCAAAAGCACCGCTGCGCGCCAGACCTTGCAGATCAATGACCCAATCAAAAGCCTGCTGGCGCAACCAGCGAATACTTCGCCAATGTTCTGCCCAATGCCCCGGAGAGGTCCAGCGATCCCGATGAAAAGGCACGACGCCTTCGAGGTCAGGATCTCGTTCCAACAAGGGCACGAGATTGGTTTGAAGCCACCAATAAATTTTGCTTCCGGGCTGGGCTCGTTTCAGGAATCGGAGCACCGGCAAGGCCTGGACCACGTCCCCGAGCGAACTAGGCTTGAGAATGAGGATTTTCAACTAAAACTAAGGATTTCAAAAGCAAACAAAGCCTCACGAGTTGGACTCTGACCAACAGGAGGTAAAGCGCGTCACTCCGTGCACGCCGTTTACTGATCCAAATGGGAACGGCGCGCACGGAGTGACACGCCCTACCCTGTTCCTGGGATTTACCATCCGCGCTCCTGAAAAATCGAAGCTATTTCCCGAGCGCCAACCGCTCGGCAAGCCGCGGTGGAAGTCCAGCATCCAGAATCTTTTTTTGCGCCTTGCCGATGTCATAGTCCAGCCGGCGCAACTCGATCGTTCCTTCATCCATATCGAAGACCACATATGCGGCCTTTGGATTATTGTCGCGGGGTTGGCCGACTGCGCCAACGTTCACAAAATACTTCTTGCCGGCTTCGGTTTTGAATTTTGAATAAGTACCGCCACGCACCACGGTGTCACGGATGAAAGCCACGGGTACATGGGTATGACCAAAGAAACAAACCGAGGTATTTTGGTAGGTAAAGCTAGCTGCAGCAGCCAGCTTATCGAACACGTACCCCCATCGCTGCGGGCCATCGAGAGTGGCATGAACGATGGTGAAACTGGTGATCATCCGCACGTATTTCAATTCACGCAACCATTGGCGGTCTTCAGTGGTTAACTGGCGGCGGGTCCAGTTCACCGCCTCAGCAGCCGCAGGGTTAAACCCGTCGAGAGGTTCATCGGTCGAGCAATATTCGTCGTGATTTCCCTTCACGACGGGAATGTTCATCGTGCGCACGATATCGAGACATTCCTTGGGGTTTGCGTTATACCCTACGACATCTCCAAGGCAGGCAACATGGGTACATTTCTGCTGTTTAATATCCTCCAAAACCACTTGGAAGGCCTCCAGATTGGCGTGAATATCGGCTATAATCGCAAACTTCATTATGCTAACCTAGAATTTCAAACCCTCTGAAATCATTCCGGGGTTCGCACCAAATAACTTCTTCATTTTTGATAAAATGGGCCAGACCAGCCTCATGGATCGCTTTGCGGAAGGCATCCAACTCGCTTTCATTTCCTTCGGCCAACAATTCCACACGTCCATCAGCCAGGTTACGAATTGTCCCGGTCACTTCGAAGCCATTAGCAACATTCCGAACCGTGTAGCGGAACCCAACGCCCTGCACTCGGCCTGAGTAAAACAGGTGCATTCGCTTGCGCGTCACAGCATCAGTCATGCTACATTGTGCCACATTTACCGCTTCCCGGGAGGAAATTCGTTTCTCCGCCACTTTAGCTGGAGGGATAAAGCCACACCGTTGCGGTGTGCGCAAATCAAATCTTGCAGCGCAAGTCACTGGAACACGGAATCACGTCCATTATTTCAATGCAGAGTTGCAGAATTTGCAATGAATAATCTCAGCTCTTGCGCTTTTGCGCACGGCGCTTCGCGTCAAGCAATCGGCTGGTGGTGCTTGGGGCAGGGGCGGATTCCTCTGTGGGCAGTTCGCTAACAGCCGGAGTCGCTGCCGACTGAGCTGGGGCCGGTTGCCCCTCCTGTCCAGGTAGAGGCATCGTAGCTTCCATTTTTGGTCGGAACAGGTCTGGTTTAGGCTCGAGGGGGGAAACCGTTTGCTTTGATCGAATTGTCTCTCTTCGCGCTAATAATGCAGCAAGGGAAATTTCAGCTTCGGCAGGACGTGCCGGCACATTCCAGAAAAATATCCACCGCCTCAGAGTCTGAGTGGCCTTTAACCATTCTTCCCGGTCAATCTGAATTCGGCGAACAGCCACATCCACGGTGAACATAATAATGGCCATTTTCAGAAGCCATTCCCAAAGATCCCGCGGTTGATAAGTTTTCACTCGATCATGCAGGAATGGATTCATCTCTGGCTGTGAGGGGTCCAAAACTTTGCCTCGCCCACTGTCGGCCAAACGCTGGAGCAGGTTGAAATTAGGCTCTGATGCAGTGAACTCAGGCGAATAATTAACACTGGCGCCCACGACCTGCGAACCACGCACTTGCCCTTCTTTGATATCCATCAGGTTGAGCAGGTACGCCCCAACGTCCTTGGTTGGAAACCGCCCTTCATAATGGCCCGGACCCGTTTGACTGAGCCGCACGGTCTGCCGTTCGCCTTTGGGGCTAACGACGATGGTTTCAAGATTAAGGAAGTTTTGATAGTCGCCTTGAGCGTCCAAGGCCTCGACATTGATTAAGCCCTCTCCTTTGTCTACGGTGACTTCAGTCGTGAAATCCGCATTTTCCACCCGGCGCAAACTCCATTGGCCGATCTGCGACCAAAATTGACGGTATTTGTCCCAGTTCAACCATATCTTTGCCCAACGAGATTTCGCATCGGAGGTGAAGGCGACGGCGCGACCTAAACCATATTGCCAATGAGCCAGCAGCGGATCTCCCTTATCAGTCCAAAGCGGCGTTTCCGCTCTGGGTTTTGGAGTCGTCGCCACATAACCGAGCAACGTGGGATAATCCGCAGCGCTGATTCCTCTCACGACCTCGCTGGCAGCGCGCACCTGGGGCTTGAAAGGATCCTCATAAATTGCCGATTTGAGGATTACGGCGGTTTCTTTAATAAAGATTTGTGGCAAATCACTAGGAGAAGTTACGTTATAAAATCGTCCTTTGCCCTGGTCCGCTATCCAGATCATGGTGTCGGGTCCCACATGGCCCGAAATCAAAATCGTGCTAACCGTAATGCGATCTCCGACGATCGATTGCATCAGTTGTTGCGAAGGTGGAGCAGGATCTCCGTCGCTGAAAACAATGATATGTTTTAGGTTCGAAGTGGATTTCTTCAACGCGCCCTGGGCCATTTCCATGATATTCTGAAAGCTGCCGAGATCTCCCTGGTTCATTCCGGCGATTTGCTGAGCCAACACTCTTTTGTTGCCTACTTTTTGCAATTCGAAAACCCAGTGTTCGGTGCCATCCCAAAGCAAAACGCCCATTTCATCGGTTGGGCCAAGAGCGGCAAGAACGCCTTGAGCACAATCTCGCGCCACCTGGTTGCCATTGGCAAACTCCATGCCATGCATGATTAGAACGACCGCGCCGCTGGGAAGAACCTTTTTGCTGTCCAGTTCCATGCTCACTGGCAAGGTGGATTCCAATGGCGTGCCGCGATACCCACCCGCCGCATAGGTCTGATCTCCACCTACACAGACCAGGCCTACACCAAAATCTCGCACCGCGCTCTCCAGTAATTTTTGCCTTTCGCTGCCTAGATCCCCGGCCGCAACATTGCTGAGAAAAATAGCGTCGTAACTCTGTATTTCGGCCAAAGTGGACGGAAAATCTTTGATTTCACCGTGATGTATATCGAGACGGGCGGTTTTCAGGGAGGTGGCCAGTTGCCGATCTTGTTCGCGGTCCGATGACACGATTAGCACCCGTGGTTCGCCGCGCACCGTGGCAAAACCGCTCGCGCGATTGTTTTGCGGCAAGGGATCCCCCGGAGCGTCCACCCGCACATCATAACTATAAAATGCCTCGTCCTGCAGTGTTTGGGGAAAACTAAACAAGTTCTTGCCCGCGGACAATTCCACGGGCTGCTCACCTAACAATTGTTCGTTGCGATAGAGCCGCACTGTCGCAGTTTGTGCCTGGTCCGCTTGAACAAATATCTTTACTTCAAATGACTGCCCTTTCTTCAAGCGCGGAGGAATTTGAACCTTTTGGACAGACACATCATTGGCCCGCGCGACTCCGAGAGGCCAAACATCCACTGTGACCCCTAGATTCTTCGCTGCCAAAACTGCACTCATCGCGTCCCCGACGTTTTCGTTACCATCGCTCAAGACCACCAGCCGTTTCTGGCCCGTCTCAGGAAAAGCCGCGGTTGCCAGCCTGATAGCGGCCGCCAAATCGGTCCGTTCCGTGTTGACAACCGCCTGGATTTTTTGAACGTCCACAGCCGCGCCGGGCGAGGTCTCAATGCTGGCGTCGCTGCCGAAGACAATCACCCCGCCTTTGTCGATTTTTTTCTTCTGCTTCGAAATTTTGTTAACAAAATCCCGAGCGGCTTCCTGCTGCGAGGAGGGAATACTGTCAGACCGGTCCAACGCGAAGAACACATTCATCCCCTCGAGAGGGCGCAACCATTGAAAGCCTGCCAGCGCAAAGACCAAAGCTGCCAACACAGCGATTCGAATTGCCAGCGCGGCCCACCGCCGCCAATGGCTCACCTGGACGTCAGATTTCCAGGCAAACCAAATCACCCATGCCAGCGCTGGAATCAGCAGCAGCAAATAGATTGGATGCGTGAATTGAAATCTCATGGCGCGCGATGGACGAGCAGCGGAATATTCCTGGTGATGGCAGCTTGCAAAGGCATTTCGACCGATTTTTGAAAGTGGGCGTCGGCCTTCGGATTCTTTATTAACTTTTGTATGCGGTGATTTTGCGAATCGGCGACGTACAAATTCCCCGCCGAATCCAGCGCGACTCCCCAGGGATTGCTGAAACGACCCGGTTCGGCCCCTGCCCCGCCGATAATTTCAATGGATTGATCATTCGCATCAAAGACCTGAATGCGACTGTTACCGAACTCGCAGACATATTGCCGTCCCGCTGCGTCCACACAAATATCATAGGGATAACTCAACTCGCCTTTCTGCTTCCCGGCCTTGCCATAAGTTCGGATGAATTTGCCTTCGCTCGAAAAAATCTGGATTCGATGATTACAAGAATCGGCCACATACACCTGATCTTTGCTGTCGACACAAAGTCCCTCCGGACGATTGAAATAGCCGGGCGCAGTTCCTGGCATTCCAAAACTGTCCACAAACTCGACGCTAATTTTACCTTCCGTGGTTAAGGATGTGGAGCGTCTCGGCGCTGAGTTCGATTCGGTTAAGAATCTAAATCGCTGAACACGCTCGCACGCCCCATACTCGCTCACATAGATTTCCCCTCGTGAATTTATAGCCACGGCACGCGGCAACATGAATTGTCCTGCGTTGGTTCCTTTGATTCCCCAGCGGATAATCGGCGCTCCGTCCGGGGCAAAATGATTCACCCTTTGATAATGCGGCTCGACAACGACGATGTTTCCGCTTTTGTCCCTGGCCATTCCTTTGGGATTGCCGAGGTCAGTTTGAGCTAATTGCCAGGAAAGCAAAATCTGTCCCTGTGGGGAAAACTTTTGCACCCGGCCGGTCATATCAACAACGTAAAAGTTATCCTGCAAGTCCACTGCAACAGATCTTGGCTTATTTAATTCGCCCACTCCCACGCCACGGCCACCGATCACTTGGACCCTGCTGAAGATGCGGCTGTTCAGCGATGCTCCGTTGCTGGATTCTCTCATCGAGCATCCGCCCCCAACCGGGAACACCAAAATCCCAGCAACAACGTTCCAGAGTTTTAGTTTCGATCTAAAAAGCGCGCGAATGGGTGCGACGTTGATCAGTCGCCAAATCACCAGGGGCGTCAACGCCAGAATAAGCAAGGTGAGGCAAAGCGCGTTGACCTGCGCATTATGGCCGTAATGCAACAAGTTGAAGATGGACAAAGCCAATGTTTGCCCCCCTGGCGGCCACACCAGGACCATCGATTCCACATCCCAAAGACAAAGTAAAAAAATAACGTAACCGACGCTGGCGACATGCGGCGCAATGAGAGGCCAAACGACAAACCGCATCAGTTGCCAACGGGTTGCCCCATTCAATCGCGCGTCATCCATCAAATCCCGATCGAAACTTCTCGAGGCCTGTGCTACGCCGTTCCAACCTAAAGCGAAGTATCGAATCACAAACGCCAGAATCACCACTGCGGGAGTCTGATAAAGGCCCCAGAACCAGGAGCGATTAAAAACAAAGATCAAAGCTAACCCGAGAACGACCCCAGGAACAAGAAGCGGCAACCATAATAATGTTTCGTATGACAGGCGGCGTCTTTTCCCCGTGGGCTGACTTCGAAATGAGCTGAAACATCGCCGGGTTGCGCGAACCAATCCCAATCCGATTATTGCCGATGATGCAGCCGTTGCGAACCAAAAGGAATTCCAGGTCGCCGTTTGGTTGGCGACCAGCGCGCCAGGCAATTCTGTCCAGGTGCGTTTCAACGAAATCAACTGGAATAATGGCAATCCCGCAGAGAGCAAGCAAAGGCAGATGGTCGCCAGGCCACAAACTCGGAACCAGGAGCGCCCAAGTTGCCGGCGAAAAAGAGGGGACTGAACGGGCGCTTCCAGTCGTGGCCAGGTGAAATCTGAACGTGCAAAACAGATCAACAATAGCAACGGGAGCGCGATAAGAGGCCAGCTTCGCAACAGCATGGACCCAGGCGAAAGTGTAGCGTTGTATCGAATCCAAATCTCCGCGGGCATGACTTTAACCTGTAGAATCGCCGGAACGGTGAAATTGTTTATGGCAAGGACGAAGGTAAGCACAGCGCTTTGCGCAAGCGCCGCGCCGGCCATGGGAAGGAGCAGGTTCAATATCAACTTCCAGCCGGTCAAAGCGGCGTCGCTTTCAAATTGGGATGGTTGTAGACGTGCCCAGGAACTCAGAGCTGAAAATAAACCGATGGGCCAAAGCCATAGGCTGAGAATCCATATGGTCCCACCTAGTGAAGTGATATCGAACGGAAACCAGCGCCTCCAAACGCCTGTGGTGCCGAGCAGGTCCAGCCAGCAATTTGTCACCAGAAAGGGTGGCAACGCAAAGGATAGAATGGCGATCCCGAGCAGAAGCATTCGATACCACCGAGGCAAACCCATCAGCCACAATGCCGCAATCAGGCCATAGATGGTTGCCAGCACCGCGGTGAATCCGCTGATGAGCAAACTATTTTTGAGCAAGAACCAACTCATCGCAGAAAAATTTGGTTAAGATTTTCTGTGACAGTTTGTAAATCCCGGAGCGCGAGAGGCCAGTCCACTTTAAGCGAAGGCGTTGCCACCTCGCTCATCGAATAACCTTCCAAAGCATTGGCCGCGATTAAGCGCGTTGCGACACCAGGTGTTTGGAGGTAATCAAAAAACCTCTGTGCTGGAGCGGGATGCGGCCCATTGGCTGTTATTGCCACCGTATTGGGAATTAACAGCGTTTCCTCATCCATAGGGCAGGCGGCGACGGGTAAACCTTCCCGTTGTCCGCTGGCTATATCATCAGAATCGGTCAGGCCAGCCCACGCGTCTCCTTTGCCAACGATTCTTACCACCATGGAATTGCCATCCAACAAAAACGGTTTATTACTTGCGAGACCGCGACACCATCGTTGCCATGCTTGATCGCCCCAAAGCTGGCGAAGAGCGTGAAAATGCGCTGCGGTGGTTCCAAACTGTGGGTAAGCCAAAGCCACTTTGCCACGCCAGATTTGATTCGTGAGTTCTAGCAGGGAGTGAGGCGCTGACTGGAATGTCAGATGATTTGTATTGATGACCACTCGTCGGCTGCGATAGCCGAACGCCCTCCATCCATTGGTCTCTCGAAAGACATTCTGGCTAGCCAATTGCCAGGTGCGCATCTCTTCATTTCCCCAGAATACGTCGCATTGTGGGTGAGCACGCTCTGCCAGCAAACGGTTTGCGAGTCCAAGAGTTTTAGTCGCTTCGCTATCATAAACAGCCCGGATTTTCAGGCCGGTTTGTTTTTCAAACTCAGCAAAAATGTCTTGGGCATAAACCTGGTCCTGTGCGCAATAAACGATGACTTGATTTGATTTACCGCGTAAGCGGCTGGCCAAAATCGGGAGGAGCACAGCCGAGATAACACCCGCCACCAGGAGAGCCCACAACCATAACTGACCGAAAACCTCGCTTCGGCCAAATTCGTCTTTTGGCCAATTGCTTTTTTTCGCCTGTTGGGATTCTTCACTCATCGATGCTCTTTGTGTGGCTCTCCATGGACAGGATCCATAAACGGGCCAGCCCTACGGGGTTTCACCGGGTAGCCAGCCAGGTTCATGGCTAAGTTTATCATACGGTTCTCCGGTGATAGTACCACCATTCCCCTAGCAGCAGCAAAAGCCCCAAAGCCGCAATCGAGCGCCATAACTCCATATTGGTCCGCTGAACAGTTGTAGCAGTGACCTTTGTATATTTACCCAACTGTAGTTCGTCGCGTGGTTTGATGTTGCTTTCAGCGGAATCAAGCAAGTCCACACAGAAAGTCAGGTTATTGGTTCCTAAACGGAGTTTATAGATGCCTTGCTTGTAGGTATCACCAAAAACAAACTCGTTGGCATTCGGCTCAATATTCAATGTTTTGTTTCCGCCGCCTGGCAGGGTGATCTGTGCCGTTTTCTCGGGCTCTGTCAGTGGAAAGCGGAAAGCGTCACCGGCTTTGATCAAGAGTTGCCCGCCTTTGGCATTGGCAGGATTGAGCCATTCGACCGCGTTGGCGATGAAAATGGGGAATGAGACCCGCAAAGGCCAGTTGCTTTCGAGAATATCGAATCCGATCCAGATGATGCGCTGCCGCGCCAACTCTCCGGCAAGGATCAATGGCGCTTGCGGTGCGTCAGCCAGGGATATTGCCCAGTTTGGAGTCTTGGCTGTGAGGCTTTGCATGACCTGCACATTGTCGAAGCCAGAATAGCGCAAAAGCGGATGGGACGCGCGCCAATCAACAATTGGAGGTGATTCCACTAGAGTCGTTTTTTGAATCCAATTGGTATTTGCAGCACGAATCGCCAATACGTTGCCACCCGGCCAAATCGTGGGTGTAACGTCATCCAGGACCACAAAATCAAACCCTGTGGCCGGGTCGGTCAGGTCTGTGGCGGTGGCCAATTCCACATTAGGCACCGCGCGAAAGGCTTTCTCAAGAAGTCGGTTGGATCGGGAAATCAGCAACACCTTCACTGGTTTGGGCAATAAACTGACAATGGAGGCCTGGTCGTCAGCGGCCAGATCATCCTTGCCTGTCAACCGCACGGTAAACACACCGTCTCTCGCTTGTAATGCTTTGAATACCAGCGGCGTTACTCTCCCCTCGGAAAGATCCAGCGGGCGCGTTTCGAGCAACCGATCGTCCAGCAACAACTCGACCTCTGTTTGAACGGCATTCGAGGAAAAGTTTGCCAGGCTCGCATAAATGGCTCGCTGCTTCGCGTCTTCTGGATTTGCGCGCACATCCAGAGCAGTAATCCCGACATTGTTGGCCCCTTTCCCAATCCGATGATAAATTAGTGGCAACGCTTTATTTTCGAACTCGTTCAGTTCCGGGACCGCGCCATCGCTGAACAGGTGAATTTCCGCACGGCGCTGATCGCGCACGAGCGACTCCGCCATACGCAACGCCGGAATTAGCCGCGTGGGACCATCCGAACAAACGCAAGACTGCAGCGCCCGTCGTAATGCCGCCTTCTCACTGGTGGCCGATTGTTTGACCTCGGTATTGGCCCCCGCCTGGAGGATGACCATCTGATCGTAATTGGCGAGACTATCAACCCATTTGAGCGCCTCAGATCGCGCTTTCTCAAACCGGGACGGATTTTCATCGGTGGCCTGCATCGAAGCGGAAGCATCCAGAATGAGCACGCGCAATTCCGCCGGTTTAGCTTTTGTTTTGAAATAAGGACGCGACAACGCAAGGACCGCGAGGGTGAGCAAGATTATCTGAAGGATCAACAACCAGTTCTTGCGCAATTTTTGAAAGGGCGCGCTAGCCTGGGTCTCAGCCAGAAATTTTTGCCAAAGCAAAGTACTGGAGACCAGGCGAACCACGCGTTTGCGCTTCAGCAGGTAGAACACGATAACTACCGGGATAGCGGCTGCGAAGGCGAAGGCTGCTGGCGCCAGGAAGTTCATAAGATAAATGACGAATGACGAATGACGAATGACGAATGAAGCCCGCATGTCAAAATTCCAAAAGAAATGGAGCGGGCGGGATTTTGGTTATTTGAATTTGGAGCTTCTTTCGTCATTTAACATTCGTCATTCGTCATTTTCCCCTCACCCCCACACCTCAGCTTGCCTCAGTTGCTTCAGCAACAATTCTGGAAGAGATGTGCTCGAACTGACACTGAAGTAATTGATCCCCCTGCCCTGACAATATTCGCGCAAACGCTGAATGAAGTTCTGCACGGTTTGCTGGTACCCTCTGAGCCGGTAGCGGCCGAAAGTCACTTCCTGCATCGCGCCGGTTTCTGAATCGATAAGCCGCAAATCACCGAAGGTAGTGGGCGCCAGCTCTTCCGGCGCGAGGATCTGGACGAGGTCCACCTGGAAGCCGCGCCCGACCAATGCGCCGAGCCCGGATTCGTATCCGGCCGGATCCAGAAAATCGCTCAGCACAAGGGCCAAGCCTGCCTGGCGAGCCTCCAGGGCACCACGCCGTAACGATTCATTCAAGGTCGCCGCTCCCCGAGCCGTGAGCAGGTTCAGATTTTGAAAAAACGGTATGGCCGACTTCTTGCCTCGCACCGAACGAAGGGAACCGCGAGCCGCCAGCTCGGTAATGCGCGCGGAATGTTCGAGCGAGCCGTCTTCCGGCAAGTTGGGAAAAGGGATTACGCTTACCCGATCGAAACCGCAGAGGGCAACATAACCAACTGCGGCAGCGACTTGCCGGGCAAAATCGAATTTACGCGGCTCGCCAAAAGTCATCGATTCACTGGCATCCAGAAAGATTCGCACCGGCAGCTCGCGTTCCTCTTCATAAAGCTTGAGAAAGAGGCGTTCGAGGCGCCCATAGAGATTCCAGTCCAGGTAACGGAAATCATCCCCGGCAACATAAGTTCGATAATCCGCGAACTCGACGGACTGTCCGCGCGCGCGACTGCGCCGTTCTCCGCGCGCAGAGCTTTTGGCCCGGCGCGCAGCCAGCAATTGAAATTGCTCGAGCCGGCGAAGCAACTCAGGAGAAAGCAGAGTGCTCATTCAAAGTAGGGCAGTGCATCTCGCCTGCCCTTTTCCATGAACCGCTTTTTGAAATCGTCCTCGTTCTCATCCTCGTCCTCTTCCTCGATCCGGTTCATAAACCAGGGGGCTCCTCAACACCTTCCCTCACCCTCGCGGCGGACAAACAATTGCGCGAATTCATACCTCAATTGTTGCTCCTCTACACGGCAACCGCCGCTGCATCCCTTGGCACATCCCTGAGCAGTTGCGCAATGATATGGTCCGTCGTTATTCCCTCGGCTTCCGCTTCGAAATTCAGAATCAACCTGTGACGCAACGCTCCTGCAGCAACCGACTCAATGTCGTCGAAACTGACGTTGAATCGGCCTTGGGTCAAGGCACGGACTTTCCCGGCCAGGATCATAGTTTGGCCGCCACGCGGGCTGCTTCCGAATCGAAGGTACTGCGTGGCGATGGGCGCCGCAGTATCGGTTCGGGGATGCGTCGCAAGAACGAGCCGCACGGCATAATCTTTCACGTGAGAAGCAACAGGTACCTCCCGAACCAGGTTCATCAGCTCTACCAAAGCCTCGCGTTGAATTACCTTTCCAACCTGAATGCGCATACCCGAAGTCGTGCGCGTCAGCACTTCAGTCAATTCCTCGGCAGAAGGATAGCCCACGAGCAGCTTAAAAAAGAAACGATCCAGTTGCGCTTCGGGCAACGGGTAAGTGCCTTCCTGGTCGATCGGGTTCTGAGTCGCCATGACAAAGAAAGGTTCGGACAGTTTCCGAAGCTCGCCACCCGCGGTAACCTGGTGCTCCTGCATCGCCTCAAGCATCGCCGACTGTGTTTTGGGAGTGGCGCGATTAATTTCATCGGCGAGGATCAAATGGGCGAAAATGGGTCCGTGCTGAAACTGAAACTCGCGGCGGCCACCGGGAATTTCCATTACGATATTGGTCCCAAGGATATCGGCTGGCATCAGATCGGGTGTGAATTGAATGCGATTGAACGAAAGGTCCAATACTTCGCTGAGAGTTCGGACCAAAAGGGTCTTGCCCAGGCCTGGCACCCCTTCCAGCAGCACATGGCCTCCGGCAAACAGCGCAATCAACGTGCCTTCCACTATGGATTCATGTCCGACGATAACTTTGCCGATTTCACTGCGCAGGGCGGCGTATGCTTCACGGAAGGATTGAATGGCTTGTTCTGTACTCATACTTGTATTTAAACAATTCAGGATTCATTGCCTACACATTTTGACCACCCAGGAAGGAGTTTGTTCTACAGAATTAGTTCTGGCAGCAACGGTAGACAATTAGGGGACAGCCAAAGTCAATCTGCGGCGCAATTCGGTTAAACTCGATTCCACTTCCACTCTTGGCAGGCCGCCCACATCAAGAGCGTCATTGCTCAGAACCAGAAGACGCTCGTAGAAGGCGATTCCGAATTCCAGAATTCGAACGTTTTCACCAGTCTGATCGAGCATGTCAAAAAGAGCATCCTCCGCCTTGGCGAATTCACCCGTCCGCTCATAATGGTGCATGAGCGTGCCCAGAGTTTCTATTGGCAATTCAAAGGTCTTCAAAGCTGCTACAACCATCTCCACCTTGGGAACGAACTCCGGGTAATCCTGAATATCGCCGCCAGCGAGCGTATGAAGCAGCAGATGCAACCCTTTCAAATAATGGGATCTTCCCGATTCCATCTGATTTTGCGCAACAGCCAAATCGCCCGCCTGCTGCAGCAAGGTTGCCAGCATGAAAGCCTTCATCTGCACTGCTTGAGTCGGCTCGCCCTCAATTAGCCGGGAAAGCAGCTCCGTTAAGCTTAATGCGCTGACACCTTCTGCCCCTCGCTTGATCAGTCGCTGAAACTCTTCATCCAGGGCAGCTTCAGCATCACCCCACCGTTGTTCTTTCTTGAATCCCTGGATTTTGCTGAGTGCCTGAACGAATTGTTCGACTAAACGCAAAATATAGTCCCGTCGAATCATTGCTGACAATAGACAACCGACCGCGAGATAGCGCTAACGAAAAAACTGCTTTCAAGAAACCACCGACATGAGATCAATTAAGGATAAGGATCGAACGATCCGGCATAGAAGAGAGGTCGACTGCAACCCACCCTTCGAGCTCCCTTCGGATTTCGGATTTCGGATTTCGCCGAGTTCAGCGCCTCGAACATTATTAATTGCATGGAATCCTCTTTTCTGTTATCTAAACATCCAGCCCACCGCGGGTGTGGTTCAGTGGTAGAATGCGGGCTTCCCAAGCCTGAGATGAGGGTTCGATTCCCTTCACCCGCTCCAACACCAATTCTAACCAATAAAATCAATGGTTATTAGTATTCCTAGCGTTTGCGAAACGCCTATCTGCTAACGCTCACTCTAACGCGTCAAAGATTTGTCAAGCCTGTTCAAGGTCGTTCAAAAGCGAATTTGCATTCAAAATCAAGTCTGCGATGTATAATGCCTCCCGGGTATTCGTCTACAGATTTGCCCTTGTACGAACGGAAGAGTCATACTACATTCCCTCAATTTGTTATGGCATCACTCAGACGTTTGAAAAACTCCCCTTACCTGGTCGCCTGCTTCACCTTGCCCGAATGGCCGGCGCACCAATCGTTCCACCAAAACATCGACCGCCGGGTCGCCCAAACGTCTGGCCGATGAATGGCAAGCCGTCGCAACCAAAGCAGAAGCTCTGCGGCCGAGCCTACGGAATCAGAATCCGGTAAAATCGTTTGGGAAATCTGGTCGCGTTCGCGTCCTTAAACTCCAAGGAACCGTCTCCTTGATCCAGCGCCACTCCGATCATTTCCCAATCCAGGAGGTTGGTGGAGGATTCGACAATGTGGACTTTGCCCGCCAATCCATTCCATCTCAACCGGACTTTCCCGTCCGGTTCATGTTTTAGCCAGGGCATCTCCGCCGCGACCTCGCCTGAGTCCTCAATGTGAAGAGCGTTAATAACCTGTTGGGCGGCTTGGTTCAGTCTGGTCGCCAGAGCCTGATTAGACGGAGCGACCTGTGCAGCCACCTTCGTCTCGAAGGCTTGTAATTGGTTGGCTGCAGCGATCTCATTGCCTCGATTGATGGACGCCATTACTGCTTTCAGGGTCACCGTCAATGGCCCGGCACGGGACAATCCTGACTCGTTTATAATTGAGCTCAGTCGTTGCACAGCCTGGCTGGTCGTGAGGACTGCCACGCTAACCCCGTTCGTGCTGGCGGCAAACCCGTCGCTGACGACGAGGTCGATCGAATGAATCCCCACCGGCAACACCATGACAGCGACAACCCCCGTCGCAAGGGCGATGGCCGAGCCCTGCTTCCACCATACGTACTGCAAAGGATCCTCATCCGGGTCGAACGAACGTGAGCCATCCACAACCACTGCGGCATTGATTCCGTTGACGGAGATGACCGGCGAGAGCGTGGCGCTCGCATCGGCCACGGGCGGGTGATCCACCCGCAGTGTGGCGTTCGAACTGAGGATCGAACCAAACACGTTGGTCACCTCCACCGAGTAAAGGCCGGCGCTTGCCGATTGCGCGTTAGACACCGTGAGCGATGCGTTGGTGGCGCCCACAATGTCATTGGTATTATTGAAGTGCCACTGGAAACTCAATCCGGACTCGACCGGGATGGCCGTCACGCTGAAAGTTGCCTCGCTGCCAACCGCCACGAGTTGACTGAGGGGCTGGGTCGTGATGAGCGGCGGTGAGGACAGGGCACTGGTAGGGTCACTACCGGCCTGCCACTCCTGCCGGTTGTTGAAGTAGTCTTGGTCCGAGTCGGTGAAGTCGGCGGAGCCATCAGTGGGCAGGCCGTACTGCTGGAGCCAGGCGTAAGAAATCACTGAGGTCGGATGCTGGAACTCATAGGCTCCAACGTCCACAGTGCCACCGACAATGCGCGGATTGCCGTCGAGGTCGGTGGTTCCGGAGACGTAAGCGTTCCACCCGGCGTTAATGCAAGGCGAGGTGGCCTGCAAACGGAAGTCTCCTTGCGACGAGTCAACGACTAGCGGCGCATTGGTGAAATTCCCTTGACCGTCGGCGGGCAACGGCGCTGTGCAACAATAATTGAGCGCTCCATCGACGTAATTCGAACCGACTACCGCCCGGTTGCCAAATACTATGCAGTTGTTCAAAGTGCTACTATAAGCGCCACCGCCATAACCACCGGCAGCGTTGCCCAACAATGTGCAGTTGTTCAACGTGGCCCAGTCCGCCCCGCCCCCCCAAAGGGCCCAGTTTCCCGTTAGCAGGCAGTTATTCAGCGTAGCTGATCTTACACCCCCGCCTTCGCTGTAACTAATGTTGCCCAATAGCGTACAGTTCTCCAGCGAACCGCCATTCGCCCCCCCTCCTAACCAGTTGGCTAAGTTTGCCGTTAGCGTGCAGTTGGTGAGCATCGAGTTGTCTGCCCCACCACCGTAATAACCTGAGGAGTTGGCTGTCAGGCTACAATCAGCCAGGGTGCAAGCAGACACTCCGCCCCCATTCTTCGCAGCGGAATTGCCAACCAGAATGCAATGTTTTAGAATGGCGGAATCCGCGCCCCCCCCCGCCCAGGTGCCGGTGTTGGTGGTTAGCGTACAATTGCTGAGAATGCTGGCCTCCGCACCACCACCATAATTTGCCACGTTGCGTGTCAAGGTGCAGTAGGATAGCGTGGCTGCGTATGCCCCGCCGCCCTGATTTACCGCCGAGTTGCCCGTCAGCGTGCAGTTGTTCAGAGTGCTGGAATGCGCCCCACCACCATAGAAAGCCGAATTGCCGGTCAGTTCGCAGCCATTGAGCGTGCTGTAGAATGCCCCACCCCCATAGCTGGAGCCCAAGTTGTGGTTCAGTGTACTGTTATTAAGTGTGCCAAAATACGCCCCGCCCCCGTAGGTGGAAGCTGAGTTTCCAACAATGATGCAGTTGGAGATCACAGCGCTGATGGACTCGCACCATACGCCGCCGCCTCCGTACACATTGGCACCGCCTGTAGGAAATGTAGCCGCGCCTCTTGACGAAGAATCAGCCCGCGTTGCCCCGTTGGTGAGGGTGAACCCAACCAACATCGCTCCATTGGTCAGATACACGCACCGAACCGCACTTTCGCCATTGATGGTGTCCGGTACTTGATGTCCCTGGATCGCCGTTACGGCGGCCCCATTGACACTCTGCACAACGACCGGTTTGGTCACCGCCACCCGATTGGTTAGTGCCCCATGGACCACCCGCCCACCTGCTTCATAGACCCCGTTACTCACC
>Ga0163163_10000374_pt1 | contig 42870 bp, 39 predicted proteins | sample S65metaG_FD_119766 | JGI IMG/M metagenome (GOLD analysis project Ga0163163, IMG submission 119766) | Switchgrass rhizosphere microbial communities from Kellogg Biological Station, Michigan, USA - S6-5 metaG | ecosystem: Host-associated > Plants > Roots > Rhizosphere > Soil | place: USA... | reverse complement strand
GAGATCACCGAAAAGATCGAAGGCCTGTACCGCCACGCTTCCACCCATCCGGCTGGTGTGGTGATCGGCGACCGGCCGCTGGACGAGCTTTTGCCGCTCTACCGCGATCCGCGCTCCGACATGCCGGTGACCCAGTTCGACTATGAGGACGCCGAAAAAGCCGGGCTGGTGAAGTTCGACTTTCTGGGACTGAAGACCCTCACCGTCATCGCCAAGGCGGAAGCGCTGCTCAAGAAACGGGGCATCGAACTCCATACCCAGACGATCGATTTCGACGATGTGAGCACCTTCGAGATGCTTTCCCATGGCGACAGCGTGGGCGTGTTCCAGATGGAAGGTGCGGGCATGCGCGATCTGCTGCGCAAGATGAAGCCCAACCACATCAACGACCTGGTGGCGCTTGTGGCGCTCTACCGGCCGGGTCCGATGGACTCCATTCCCACCTATATCGCGCGCAAGAACGGCAAGGAGGCGGTGGAATATCTCCATCCCGCGCTGGAGCCGATCCTCAAAGAGACCTATGGCGTGATGACCTATCAGGACGATGTGATGCGCATCGCCCGCGAGCTGGCCGGTTACACCATGGGCGAGGCTGACATCCTGCGCCGGGCCATGGGCAAGAAAATCCCGGCCGAAATGATTCCGCAGCGCGAGAAATTCATGAAAGGTGCTGCCGAGCGCAAGATCACCAAGAGCGTCGCCGAGACCATCTTCGAACAGGCGGAAAAGTTCGCCGGCTATGGCTTCAACAAGGGCCATGCCGCGGCCTATGCCCAGGTCGCCTATCAGACGGCCTTTCTGAAAGCCAATTACCCCGTCGAATTCCTGGCCGCCTCCATGACCTTGGATATCGGCAATACCGACCGGCTCAACATCTTCCGCCAGGAAGCGCAGCGGCTGGGGGTGAAAGTAGCGCCGCCGGATATCAATCGCAGTGAATCGGTGTTTGCCTGCGATGCCCAAGCCAACACGGTGTTCTATGCGCTGGCGGCGGTGAAGGGCGTGGGCCGCCAGGCCATGGACCATGTGGTCGAGGTGCGCAATGCCAGCGGCAAGTTCAAATCGTTGTCGGATTTCGCCCGCCGGGTCGATCCGCGCCTGGTCAACAAGCGCGCTTTTGAAAATCTGGCGCGGGCAGGAGCCTTCGACAGCCTCAATCCCAATCGCCGCCAGGTGGTGGAGAATTCCGACCGCATCCTGGGCGGGGCGCAGGCCGCCCAGCGCGAACGCGAAAGCGGGCAGGTCTCCCTGTTCGGTGGCGGCGGTTCCAGCGACGACATCCGGCTTCAGGCCATGCCCGACTGGCCGGTGCATGAGCGGCTGAGCGAGGAATTTTCCGCCATGGGCTTCTATCTGTCCGGTCATCCGCTGGATGCCTATGGCCCAGCATTGAAGCGGCTGGGTGCGTCCACCTATGCGGCGCTGCTGGAAGACCGCCGCCGCGGCGGCTTCAAGGCCAAGATCGCCGGCACCATGATCAAGAAATCGGAGCGCCGCGGCCGCAACGACCAGATGTACGCCTTCGTGTCCTTCTCCGATCCCACCGCCATGTTCGAGCTCATGCTGTTTCCGGAAGTGCTGGCCGCCAGCCGTCCCCTGCTGGAAGCCGGCAAGTCGCTGTTGATCACGGCATCGGCGGAATGGGACGGCGACGAGCTGAAATTGCGGGCCGCCACCATCCTGGATTTGGACCAGGCGGCGGCACAGGCGGGCGAGGGGATGACGGTGCGGCTTTCCGATACAGGATCGCTGGGCGCGCTTTACGCCGAACTATCTCAGCCCGGCAAGGGGCTGGTGCATGTGGTGGTGCAGGGCGGCGCCGGCGAGGAAGTGGAGATCGAGCTCAAGAAGCGCATCGCGGTGACGGCGACCTTGCGCAGCCGAATCGCGGCGCTGCCGGGTGTGATGGCAGTGGAAGCCGTCTAGCGCTTGGGACTCGGACCCGTCCTGTCGAGGGGCTCGTATGGCAGGAATGACGCGCAGGAGTGAAGATGAGCGACAATGTTCGTTATGACGGAAAGCCGTTGCTGAGATTGCTGGAGCTCTATGTTCTCAAAGCGATCGATGAGCTGCCGCTTTCGGATCAGGATACCTTGAACAGGATGGCTCCCAAGCTGCAGGCGGCATTCGGCGGCGGCGGGACGTGGCATCAAGCGGTCGCGGCTTCGGTTCGCATGCCTGCGGACATGCCGCAGCTGATCCGCGGTATGTGGGAAAAAAACCTGGAAATCGCCCGTGCCAACAATGTCCCGGCGCTCACGCCACAGAAGTTTGCAGAGCTGTTCGTGGACGAGAACCTCGTGACGTGAGCCGCTCTTGGCGGATTTCCTCCCGCTTCCGGGCGCCGCAGGTCACAGCTTGCGGATCGCGCCTTCCAGCCGTCCCAGCGCTTCCGCCAGCCGCTCCGAATCCTGGGCAAAGCAGATCCGGACATAGGAATCATCACGGGCATCGCCCAAGCTGAAGGCCCAACCGGGCGAGACGCCGACTTTGTCGTTGCGCACCATGTTCTGGCAGAAACTGAGGCTGTCCTTCAGCCCATCCACGTGCAGGAAGCCGTAAAAGGCCCCATCCGGCTTGAACCAGCGCACCCGGTTCTGGCGGCTGATCCAGCTTTCGACCACGTCGCAGCCCTTGCGGCAGCGCTCCAGCAACTCACCGCGGAATGCATCGCCTTGCGGTGACAGGGCCGCCAGCGCGCCATATTGGGCGAAGTGCGTCGCGCCGGTATTGTTGCATTGGGCCATGGCGGCGGCGGCTGGCTCCACGCTCTTGGGATGCACCAGCCAGCCGATGCGCCAGCCCGTCATCGCCCAGGGCTTGGAGAAGGAATTGATGGCGAACACCGCATCCTCTTCGCCGGCGATCGACAGAAAGGACGGTGCATGCTTGGCACCGTCATAGATCAGGGTGCCATAGACTTCGTCCGCCAGGATGGCGATGCCGCGCCTCCGGCAGAAATCCAGGATCGTCTTCTGCTCTTCTCCCGTCAGCATCCAGCCGGTGGGATTGCCCGGCGAGGCCAGGAACATCGCCTTGGTGCGGTCATCGCAGGCGTCGAACAGCTTGTCGAGGTCCAGGTGCCAGCGTCCTGTGTTCCAGTCTTCATCCAGCCGCACCAGCCGGGGCTCGGCGCCCACCACCTTGGTAGCCTGGAAAATGTTGGGCCAGATCGGCGAGACGATCACCACATTATCGCCGGTCTCGCACACCATCTGCAGCGCGGTGACGACCGCCAGCATGGCGGCGCCGGGAATGGTGATACGTTCGATGGCGATGTCGGCGCCGAGGGTAGCGCGGTGGAAGTCGCGGATGGCTTCGCGCAAAGGCAGGATGCCGCGCGCATTGGTATAGAAAGTCCTGCCGTCTTCCAGCGCTTTCACCGCCGCCTCGCGGATGAAAGGCGGCGTCACCAGGTCGGTCTCACCGAACCACAGCGGCAGCACATCGGGATTGCCCAGCCCCAGCAGGGTGACCTGGGTGATGCCCGAGGGCTTCAGGTCGCGGATGGCGGGCCGGATGGGGCTTTTCATGCGGGTTTCTCGCTGATTTTGCAGGTCTCTAGCACGGCTTTTCCATCAATTGGTAATCAGTTTGGCCAAAGCTGGCATGATGGAAAAGAAGCGGTTCATCGGGCTGGACGGCCTGCGGGGCGCCTGTGCGCTCACCGTGCTGCTGGCGCATTGCGAGATGCTTTTCCAGCCGGGCATGATTTTCTGCCATGGCTATCTCGCCGTGGACATGTTCTTCCTGCTCAGCGGTTTTGTGATCACCGCGAGTTACGACCATCGCCTGCAGTCGGGACTCTCCGTCCTGGAATTCCTCAAGGCGCGGGTGCGGCGGCTGGCGCCTGTCTATTGGGCCGGGCTGGTGCTGGGCATCATCACAACCGCGATCATGGCCCATTACCATCCCGATACGCCGCAACTGCTCATTGCCCTGTGGGGAGCTATGGGGGTTGTATTGATCCCCTGGGTCCAAGGAAGCGGCGCGGCCTATCCCGATGATCCGGTGGCCTGGACCCTGGTGTGGGAGCTGATCGTCAATCTCGGCTATGCGCTCTGGTTCCGCAGGCTTTCGAGCCGCAGCCTGATTGCCTGTGCCCTGCTCTTATGGTTGGCCGCCGCGGCCCACAGCTATCTCAATCCGCCCGGTTGGTCCTTCGGCATGAACGCATTCGATATCTGGCTGGCCGGTTTGCGCGCGCTCCCCGGCTTCATGATGGGAGTGGTCCTTTATCGCGGCTATCGCGCCGGTTGGATGGACCGCCTGCCGGCGGTCAGCCCGATCCTGCTTGTGATCTTATGGATGCTTGTCGCGGTGATGCCCCAGGGCCTGCCGCCGCTGTTCGATCTTGCCGTGGTCCTGCTGGTCTGTCCGCTCCTGCTTGCCTTGCTGGTGCGCGGCGAGGCCGGTGCGCCGGCCTGGTTCGGGCTGTTGGGTGGCTTGTCCTATCCGTTGTATGCCTCGCACCTGGCCTGGACCTATCTCGCCCGCCGCACCCCGTTTTTCGGCCTGGAGGAGGGTCCGGACCCCCTTCGTGCCGCCGGGGTCGCCATCCTGGCCATTGCCTTCGCCTGGATGCTTTACCGCACGGTAGACCCGGCCGGAAAAAGGCCCCGGCGGGACGCCAAAGCCCGCCCTTTTGCCCAGCCCGGTCCGCTGGGTTCTACCCCTATTTGAGTGTGACTTGCGTGGGGGCGGACAAGCCCCTATAAGCCCCGCCATCTCGCACGCGCGGGTGGCTTTCGCTGGGTATTCCAGTGTCGCCGTCCGGTGTCTCCCAAGGGGGATAACCCGCGCGTCTGGCCAACCGGTAAAGGAGACTGAATCCATGGCTTTGCCAGAATTTTCCATGCGTCAGCTGTTGGAATCCGGTGCCCATTTCGGCCACCGCCAGCAGCGCTGGAACCCCAAGATGGCGCCCTTCATCTATGGGCAGCGCAACGACATCCATATCCTGGACCTCACCCAGACCGTGCCCTTGCTGCACCGCGCCCTGGTGACCTTGCGCGAAGTCGCCGCCGGCGGCGGACGCATCCTGTTCGTGGGCACCAAGCGCCAGGCGAGCGAGCCGATCGCGGCTGCCGCCAAGCGCTGCGCCCAGTATTACGTCAATCACCGCTGGCTGGGCGGCACGCTCACCAACTGGCAGACCATTTCCCATTCCATCCGCCGCCTGCGTTCGATTGAAGAGACGCTGTCGGGCGCGGAACATTCCGGCCTGACCAAGAAGGAACTGCTGGGCCTGCTCCGCGAGCAGGACAAGCTGGAACGTTCTCTGGGCGGCATCAAGGAAATGGGCGGCGTTCCCAACCTGTTGTTCGTGGTGGATACCAACAAGGAAGCCATCGCCATCGCCGAAGCCAAGAAGTTGGGCATTCCCGTGATGGCCATCCTGGATTCCAACAGCGATCCCGACGGCATCGCCTTCCCGATTCCGGGCAATGACGATGCCGCCCGCGCCATCGCGCTTTATTGCGACCTGGCGGCGCGTGCGGTGATCGATGGCCTGGGCGAAAGCCAGTCCGCGGCCGGCGTGGACCTGGGCGCGGCCGAAGATGTGGAAAGCGTCGCTCCGGCGCAAGCCGAACCGGCGACCGCCTAAGCCTTTACAAAACTATCGCCCCGCGCGTGCACAAGCGCGCGCGGGGTTTGAATGGAGACCGATATGGCCAACATCACCGCTTCCATGGTGAAGGATCTGCGCGACAAGACCGGCGCAGGCATGATGGACTGCAAGAATGCGTTGAACGAAACCAATGGCGACATGGAAGCCGCCATCGACTGGCTGCGCAAGAAGGGCATTTCCAAGGCCGCCAAGAAGGCCGGCCGCGCCGCCGCCGAAGGCCTGGTCGGCGTCGCCGTCGACGCCAACACCGGCGTGCTGCTGGAGGTGAATGCCGAGACGGACTTCGTCGCCAAGAATGATGAGTTCAAGGCCTTCGTGAAGGACGCCTCCAAGCTGGCGCTGAAGGAAGGCGGCGACCTGGAGAAGCTGCTGGCTGCGCCGATGGGCTCATCCACCGTGCAGCAGACTTTGACCGAGATGGTGGCCAAGATCGGCGAGAATATGAGCGTGCGCCGTGCTGCCGCGTTGAGCGTCAATCCGGGCGTGGTTGCCGCTTACGTCCACAACGCGTCGTCGCCTGAACTGGGCAATATCGGCGTGCTGGTGGGCCTCAAATCCACTGCCGACAAGGACAAGCTGGCCGCGCTGGCCAAGCAGCTCGCCATGCATGTCGCCGCTGCTTCGCCGCTGGCGCTGACCAAGGAGCATCTCGACAAGGCGCTGGTCGAGCGCGAGTACAATGTCCAGAAAGACATTGCGCTGCAGTCCGGCAAGCCGGAAGCGGTGGTCGAGAAGATGATGGAAGGCCGCATGCGCAAGTACTATGAGGAAGTGGTGCTGATGCAGCAGGTCTACATGCTCGACGGCGAGACGCCCATCGCCAAGGTGATCGAGAAGGCGTCCAAGGACCTGGGCGCCCCAATCGAGATCGAGGGTTTTGTCCGCTTCAAGGTGGGCGAGGGCATCGAAAAGGCCGAAGCCGACTTTGCCGACGAAGTCGCGCAGATGGCGGGCACGCGCTAGTACGAAAATATTCCTTACCCTTCGACAGGCTCAGGGTGAGGAAAGTCCTCATACTGGGCTTGTCGAATCATGAGGACGGGAATGCCCATGCCGCCAGCGCCGAGATACCGCCGGGTTCTGCTCAAAGTCTCCGGCGAGGCGTTGATGGGCAATGGCAGCTTCGGCGTCGACATCGACGTGGTGGATCGCATCGCCCGCGATGTGAAGGACGCTCATGACGGCGGCGCCGAACTTTGCATGGTGGTGGGCGGCGGCAATATCTTTCGCGGCCTTGCCGGTTCGGCCAAGGGCATCGACCGCTCCACCGCCGACTATATGGGCATGCTGGCCACCGTGATGAACGCGCTGGCGCTCCAGGCCGGGCTGGAACGGCTGGGGCTGGCCTGCCGGGTCCAGTCGGCCATCGCCATGAACAATGTCTGCGAGCCCTATATCCGGCGCCGCGCCATCCGGCATATGGAAAAGGGCCGGGTGGTGATCTTCGGCGCCGGCACCGGCAATCCCTTTTTCACCACCGATACCGCAGCCGCGCTCAGGGCCGCCGAAATGGGCTGCGATGCTCTCTTGAAGGCGACCCAGGTGGATGGTGTTTACAGCGCCGACCCCAAAAAGGTTCCCGATGCCACGCGCTACGATTCTCTGAGTTATCACGAGGTGTTAGCTCAAAATCTTCAGGTAATGGATGCGGCGGCGATCTCATTGTGCCGGGAAAATCGCATCCCGATTCTGGTATTTTCCCTCAACGAACCCGGCGGCTTGGCCAAGGTTCTCAAGGGTGTGGGCCGGGCAACCATTATTGAAGAAAAATGAAGCACCGCCCGGGTCTTAGGGTAATCTCAGCTTTAAGCACCCAGGGGGCATGGAGCGATTTGAATGGCCGAGGCCTATAGCAAGGACGAATTGGACCGCCGCATGAACGGCGCGGTCGCGACCCTCAAGAGCGAATTGGCCGGGCTTCGCACTGGCCGGGCCAGCGCGGCGCTGCTGGATCCCGTCAAGGTGGAAGCCTATGGCAATGTCGTGCCGATCAACCAGGTGGGCACCATCTCCACCCCGGAAGCGCGCATGATCACGGTGCAGGTATGGGACAAGGGCCTGGCCAAGGCCGTGGACAAGGCGATCCGCGATGCCGGTCTGGGACTCAATCCGCAGATGGACGGTCAGTTGTTGCGCATTCCCTTGCCCGAACTTAACCAGGAACGCCGCAAGGAGCTGTCCAAGCTGGCGGCGAAATATGCCGAAGCGGCGCGGGTGGCGGTACGCAATGTGCGCCGCGACGGCATGGACCTGCTCAAGCGGCTGGAGAAGGACCACAAGATCGGCGAAGACGAGCATCACACCAAGGGCGATGAACTGCAGAAGCTGACCGACGCCCATGTCAAGGACATCGACAACGCGCTCCATTCCAAGGAGCAGGAAATCATGCAGGTATGAGCGCGCTGGGCGATCTTCCTATCCATCTTCCCAAGCATGTCGCCATCATCATGGACGGCAATGGGCGCTGGGCGAAGAAGCGCTATCTGCCTCGCGAAGCGGGCCACTATGCCGGCATGTCGGCGGTGCGCGAGACGGTGCGGGCCGGCTGTGACATCGGCCTGGAAAACCTGACCCTGTTCGCCTTCTCCTCTGAAAACTGGAAACGGCCCAAGACCGAGGTGGGGGCGCTGATGGGCTTGTTCCGCACCTATTTCCGCAGCGACATGGACGAACTGGTCGAGCGCAATGTGCGCATGCGCATCATCGGCCATCGCGGCCGGGTGGCGGCCGACATCCAGCAGATGATCCAGGATTCCGAAAGCCGCACCGCCAGGAACACCGGCATGAACCTGACCTTCGCCTTCGACTATGGCGGGCAGGAGGAGATCGCCGCCGCCGCCCAGGAGCTGGCACGCGCCGCCAAGGATGGCCGCCTGGATCCGGAAACCATCACCCCCGATCTGTTCGCCAACCGCCTGTTCACCAGCGGACTGCCGGCGGTCGACCTGGTGATCCGTACCTCCGGTGAACACCGGCTGTCGAATTTCCTGCTCTGGCAATCGGCCTATGCCGAGCTCCTGTTCCTGGACACGCTGTGGCCGGATTTCGACCGCGCCGCCCTGAGCGCGGCGCTCAATCAGTTTGCGGCGCGCGAACGCCGGTTCGGCGCGCTGGATTCGGAAGCCGTGGCGTGACCGTGAGCCAGCAAAATCCCGCCCATGTGCTGAGGACCGCCAGCGAAGGCGTTCTGCGGCTGCTGTTCGGCGTTTTCCTGGCCGTCATCGCGGTCGCGCTCACTTTGTACAGCGCGGACTGGTTTTCCGCCGTCACCGTCGTGGCGACCCTGTTTGGCGCGCGGGAATGGCATCGCATGGTGCGCTCCCCGGCCCAGAGGGAGCTTGCCGAGCAGCAGCCGGTACATATCCAGACCGCCATCACCGGCGCGGCCATCGCCTGTGCGGTGACGGCGCTTTGTTTCAACCTTGTGCTTGTGGCGTTTCTTTTCCTGGTGATGGGGGTTGCCGCTTCCTTTGAATGGGCGCGGCGGCGCGACGACAATCCCGCCTGGCATGCGATCGGTGTGCTTTATCTGGGTCTTCCCGCGCTGGCGCTGGTGGGTCTGCGCGTGTTCGCCGCGCAGGGCGCACTGTCCGTGCTGGGCCTGTTCATGATCGTGTGGGCGACCGATACCGGCGCGCTGGTGTTCGGGAAATTGATCGGCGGCAAGAAGCTGGCGCCCCGCCTGTCGCCGGGAAAGACGTGGGCGGGAACGCTCGGCGGCAGCATCACGGCTTCCATGGTGTTCGGTCTCTATATCGCTTTCTTCGGATTCAATGCGCTGCTTGCCATGCCCTTCGCCTTTGTCTTCAGCTTCGTCGCCCATGGCGGTGACTTGCTGGAAAGCATGGTGAAGCGCCGGTTCGGCTACAAGGATTCCGGGGGCTTGATCCCGGGCCATGGCGGGATACTGGACCGGGTGGATTCGCTGTTCGCCGCCAGTGTGGTGATGGCGCTTCTGGTGTTCGGCCTGCACTTCAACCTCATGTTCGGGGGCCGCACATGAAGGCCATCGCCGCGACCAGGATTTTCGATGAATTGCCGCCCATGGACGCGGTGCTGGCGCGCAAGGTGACAGTGCTGGGGTCCACCGGCTCCATCGGCGTCAACACCCTGGACGTGATCAGCCATGTCCGCAAGCTGCACGGTGCCGATGCGATGCCGGTCACCGCACTGACTGCCGGCGACAATGTCAAAACCCTGATCGCCCAGGCGCTGGAGATCCGGCCTCAATTGGCGGTGATCGGCAATGAAGAGCTGTTCGGCGAATTGCAGGCCGGCCTGGCCGGAACCGGCATCGAAGTCGCTGCGGGCCGCCGGGCGGTGATCGACGCCGCCGCGCGCGACAGCGATTTTGTGATGGTCGCCATCATGGGCGCGGCGGCGATAGAGCCGGCGCTGGCTGCCATCCGCCGCGGCGTGGTGGTAGCGCTGGCCAACAAGGAATGTGTGGTGGCCGCAGGCGCGGTGTTCCACGATGCGATCACGAAATCCGGCGCCCAGGTCCTGCCGGTGGACAGCGAACATAATGCCATCTTCCAGGTGCTGGGCTCCGGCGATGCCTCGGAAGCCGACCTGGTCACCATTACCGCCTCGGGTGGGCCGTTCCGGGAATGGAGCCTGGAGCGCATGCGCCAGGCAACGGTCGAGGAGGCGGTGGCGCATCCCAATTGGGCGATGGGCCGCAAGATTTCGCTCGACAGCGCCACCCTGATGAACAAGGGCCTGGAACTGATCGAGGCGCATTTCCTCTTTGCCCTGCCGCCGGAGAAGCTTGCGGTGGTGGTGCATCCCCAGTCCATCGTGCACTGCCTGGTGTCTTACGAAGACGGCACCACCATGGCGCATCTGTCGGCGCCCGACATGCGCACACCCATTGCCCATGCGCTGGGCTGGCCGCGTCGTATTCCCTCACCGTCGCGGCGCCTGGACCTGGCGGCGCTGGGAAGCCTGGTGTTCCAGCCGCCGGCCCATGACCGTTTTCCGGCGCTCAACCTGGCGATCAATTCCATGCGTTCCGGCGGGATGGCGCCCACCGTGCTCAATGCCGCCAATGAGATCGCGGTCCAGGCCTTCCTGGACCGGCGGATCGGTTTTCTGGATATTCCCCGCGTCGTGGCGGCGGCACTGGACGAAGATGTCGGCTCAAACGGCCTGGCGGGCGATCTGGAGAGCGTGTTGGGCACCGATGCCCGGGCGCGCGTGCTGGCGGAAGAAATCTGCCAAAGGGTAGGATTGTAGATGTTGGACGCGATACATAGCCTGATCGCCTGGACCCCGATGGGGCTTCCTGCCTTCCTGTTCGTGATCACCCTGGTGGTCTTCTTCCATGAGCTGGGTCATTTCCTTGTTGCCCGCTGGTTCGGCGTCACGGTGGAAGTGTTTTCCGTCGGCTTCGGCGGAGAGATTTTCGGCTGGAACGACCGCCACGGCACCCGCTGGAAAGTGAGCTGGCTGCCCATCGGCGGCTATGTGAAGTTCGCCGGCGACGCCAATGCCGCGTCCCAGCCCGACACCGAAGCCGCGGCGAAGATGACGGCGGAGGAACGCAAGGGCGCGCTCCTGTTCAAGCCGCTCTACCAGCGGGCGCTGGTTGCCGCCAGCGGCCCCCTGGCCAACTTCATCCTGGCCATCGTGATCCTGACCGGCCTGTCGCTCTATGCCGGCCATACCGTGATCCAGCCGGTGATCGGCCAGGTCACCAAGGGCAGCCCCGCGGAAGCCGCCGGCATCAAGACGGGCGATCTTGTCACCCGCATCGACGACACAGCGATCACCGATTTCCAGCAACTGCCCGAGATCATTTCCATCAGCGGGGGGACGCCGCTGGCGGTCGGCATCCATCGCGGCGCCCAGGACCTGACCCTTTGGGTCACGCCCCGGCTGATGAAGACCCGCGACATGCTGGGCAATGACACCAGCCAGATGGTGATCGGGGTGCGCCCCGACGCCAAGGCGCCGGTGACGCATGAACGCTACGGCCCGGTGGGTGCCTTCTCCTCGGCCTGTTCGGAAACCTGGAACATCATCAAAGGCACCATCCTGGGGATCGGCCAGATGATCCGGGGCCATGCCAGTGCCGACCAGCTCCGGGGTCCGGCGGGAATCGCCCAGATGACCAGGCAAGTGGCCGAGTTCGGCTTCCTGGCCCTGCTGAACCTGGTAGCTATCCTTTCTGTAAGCATTGGTCTGGCCAATCTTTTTCCGATTCCGCTCCTCGACGGGGGGCATCTTCTGTACTATGCATGCGAAGCTGTTTTGGGGCGTCCGCTTGGCGCGCGGGCCCAGGACGTTGGATTTCGGCTTGGGCTGGTGCTGGTGTTGGGGCTGATGCTGCTGACGACCTGGAATGACCTGGTCCGGCTGAATCTTTTCTGACAACCGGGCCGCGCCCACCGCGCCCATAGACGAGTTGACCGAAACCGGGATGCGGATATTGCGCCTTAGAAGCAGGCTGTTGCGCGCGACCTCCGCGGGATTATGCATGGCGATTGCCGTCGTGCCGGCGGGGGGCCAGGTGCGTCCGGGCGCCGCCGAGCGGGCCAAGGAACTCAACCAGCAGCCGCCCGCCAGCCAGGCCGAACCGGCGCCCAACAATGCCGATGCCGCCGCGGCCGCCAACCCCGCGGCTCAGCCGGCCGCCCCTGCGGCCGAAGCTCCCCGCGTCATCCAGCACATTGTGGTGCGGGGCACCCAGCGGGTGGAGTCGGGGACCGTCCTTACCTATACGGGCTTGCGCGAAGGCGACAATTTCACCCCCGCCGACGCGGACACCGCCTTGAAGGCGCTGAACGCCACGGGCCTGTTCTCCGACGTCCGCACCAACTTCGACAATGACACCGGCACTCTCACCATCCGGGTGACGGAAAACCCCATCGTCAACCAGGTGGTGTTCGAGGGCAATTCCAAGGTTTCCGACAAGGATCTCACCAAGGAAGTCCAGATCAAGCCGCGCGCCGTCTTCACCCGCGCCAAGGTCCAGGCCGACGTCCAGCGCATCATCGAACTCTATCGCCGCAACGGCAAGTTCGCGGCTCGCGTCGATCCGCAGATCATCCAGCGGCCGCAGAACCGGGTCGACCTGATCTTCTCCATCACCGACGGCCCCACCACCGGGGTCAGCAAGATCAACTTCATCGGCAACAAGATCTACGACAGCGACACACTGAAGGGCCAGATCGCGACCGAGGAAAGCCGCTGGTGGAAATTCCTCGCCTCGAACGACAATTACGATCCCGACCGCCTGCAGTTCGACCGCGAGTCGCTGCGCCGCTACTACATCAATCGCGGCTATGCCGACTTCAAGGTGCTGAGCGCGGTGGCCCAGCTTACGCCCGACCGGACCAGCTTCTATCTGAATTTCACCGTGGACGAGGGGGTGCGCTACCGCTTCGGCAAGATCACCATCACCTCCAAGATCCGCGAACTGCCGGCCGAGCAGTTACGGCCGATGGTGGATGCCAAGACCGGCGATATCTACTCCCAGGACGCGGTGCAGAAGGCGATCGACGCGCTGACCAATGCTGCCGGCACCAAGGGCTATGCCTTTGCCGAAGTCCATCCCCGCATCCATCGCGATCCCAAGACCCGCAGGATCGACCTGGGCTTCGAGATCGTGCAGGGCCCGCGCGTCTATATCGAAAAGATCAATATCTCGGGCAACACCCGCACCCTCGACCAGGTGATCCGCCGCCAGTTCCGCCTGCAGGAAGGCGACGCCTTCAACCGGGTTCTGATCGACCGGTCCCGCACCCGCATCCGCGGCCTGGGCTTCTTCAAGACCGTCGATGTCAAGAATGTGCCGGGCAGCCAGCCCGACCGCACCAACCTGACGGTTGATGTCGAGGAACAGTCCACCGCTTCGCTGCAGGTTGGCCTGGGCTATTCCTCGACCACCTCGCTCTTGGGTGAGGTGAGCTACACCGACAGCAACTGGTTCGGGCGCGGCCAGAATCTGCGTGTCTCGCTGCAGGCCTCCTATATCACCAAGCAGGCTTTGTTCAGCTTCACCGAGCCATGGTTCCTGGGCCGTGAGCTGGCGGCCGGCTTCGACATCTACGAGACCCAGGTCAATTTCGATCAGGCGACCTATCAAAGCGACACCACGGCGGCGGTGCTGCGCCTGGGCTTCCCGATCTCGGAATTCAGCTCGGTGTCGCTGAGCTACACCTACCAGATCGCCAATGTGCGGCCCTATGCCGGGGCGCCGCTGGACGTGCAGTTGGCGGCCGGTTCGACCAATGGCTCCATCTTCGGCTTTTCCTACGCCTATGCCGACCTGGACGATATTCGCAAGCCCACCAAGGGCGCGACCTTCTCCATTTCCCAGCAATTCGCCGGCCTCAACGGCAATTTGAAATTCCTCAACAGCCAGGCCACCTTCGGCACCTACATGCCCTTCCTGGACGGAGGCATAGTCGGCAGTTTCAGCGGCAAGTTCGGCTATATCACCGGCTATAACGGCTCCAGCGTGCCCTTCTTCGAGCGCTATTTCGACGGCGGCGACTCCTTCCGCGGTTTCTCGCTGGCCGGTATCGGCCCCCGCGATATCGTCGCGCCCAGCAACACCGGCGCGCTGGGCGGCACGGTGCGCGCCATCGGCACCGTGCAGGCGCGTTTCCCCTCGCTTTTGCCGGAAAGCTACGGGGTCGGGCTTTCGCTATTCTCCGATTTCGGCACCATGGGGCGGCTGGACACGCAGAGCGGGACCCGGGTCTGTACCGGCGCGCAATATTCCGGCATAGGCACCTGCGTGAAAGACAATCTGGCCTTCCGCGGTTCGGCCGGCGTCAGCGTAACCTGGAAATCGCCCTTCGGTCCGGTCCAGATCGACCTGGGCCTGCCCTATGCTAAAACCAACTATGACCGACCCCAGATCATCCATTTCAGCACTGCCACCGGTTACTAAGATCAGGATGCCTAAGATGAAGAAAATTCTCCTCGCGCTCGCCTTGGCGGGCATTGCCACCCCCGTTTGGGCCGATCCGCCCCAGGCCAAGATCGTGGTGATCGACCGCGCCGCCATCATGCAATTTTCCAAGGTCGGCCAGGACATCGCCAAGCAGATGCAGGCCTATGCCAACCAGGCCAAGGCCGACCTGTCGTCGCAGGGCAAATCCTTGCAGGCGGAAGGCCGCAGCCTGCAACAACAGGTGGCGATCCTGGCGCCCGATGTGAAGCAGAAGCGCCTGGATGCCTTCCGCGCCAGGGAAGAGGCGCTGCAGGGCGCCGCCCAGCGCAAGGACGAACAGCTCAAGGCCGGTTTCGCCCAGGCGCGCGCGGCGATGGAGCAGACCTTGGGTCCGATCCTGCAGCAGCTGGTCAAGGAACGCGGTGCCAACCTGGTGCTGGACAAGCAGGCCGTTGTGTTCGCCAACAACAACCAGTTCGATATTACCGGCGAGGCGATCAACCGGCTGAACCAGAAGCTGCCGGCCTACAAGGTGAACCTCAACGCACCGCCGCCGGGCGCGCCCAAGAAATAGCCGCCGGCGGCGCTCCAACAGCCCGCGGAGACGTAAGATGGCCGATCCCCGCTTTTTCAAGAATCTTGGGCCCTTCACCCTGGCGCAGATTTGCGAAAAGGCGGGCCTGCCGCAGACCGGTGACGGAACGCGGCAGATTTTCGATCTGGCCGATCTGTCGGGAGCGGGCCCTCGGCATCTGACTCTTTTTTCCGGCGCCGCCAACCGGCGCGAAGCCTTTGCCGCGTCCCAGGCCGGCGCCTGTTTGGTGCCCCAATCTTCTTTGGAAAAGCCGGGAAAGCGTCCGCCCGCGCCATCCGGCATGACGGTGCTGGAAGCTGCATCCGTCGGCCGCGCCTTTGCTGCCATCGCTGCCATGTTTTATCCGGAACATTCCCAGCCGCGCTGGCTGCAGAAGGACGCGGTTTCCCCGGATGCCCGCATCGGCCGCAACGTGGAGATGGCGCCGTTTGTGGTGATCGGACCCGGCGCGGAAATCGGCGACGGCACCAGGCTGGGACCCGGCACGGTGATCGGGCCCGGCGTCGCCATCGGCAAACATTGCGAGATCGGCGCCGATGTCACCATCAGCCATGCCTATGTCGGCGACCGCGTCACCATTTTGCCGGGTGCGAAGATCGGCCAGCCCGGTTTCGGCTTCGCCACCAGCGGCGAGGATTATCTCAAGATTCCGCAACTGGGCCGCGTCATCATCCAGGACGATGTCGAGATCGGCTCCGCCACCACCATCGATCGCGGCGCCTTGGGCGACACGGTGATCGGCGAGGGCAGCAAGCTCGATAACCTGATCATGATCGCGCACAATTGCCAGATCGGGCGTCATTGCGTGATCGCGGGCCAGACCGGGCTTGCCGGCAGCGTGGTGCTGGAAGACGGCGTGGTGCTGGCGGGACAGGTGGGGTTGGGCGATCATAGCCGCGTCGGTTCGAAGGCGCGGATGGGTGCGCGATCCGGTACCGGCTCGGCCATCTTCCTGGAAGGCGGGCAGGATTATGGCGGGGCACCGGCGAAACCTGTAAGAGAATGGGCCCGGGAGATTCACGCGCTGGCCCGCCTGGCCAAGCCGCGCAAACAGGGCAGCAATGACGGATAGCACCATACTGGATGTCGAGCAGATCAAGACCTTGCTGCCGCATCGCGCCCCCATGCTGCTGGTGGAAAAGCTGGCCGACATCGTGCCGCAGGAAAGCGCCACCGGCTACAAGGCGGTCAGCATCAACGAGCCCTGGTTCATGGGGCATTTTCCGGAGCGCGCTTTGATGCCGGGCGTTCTGATCGTGGAAGCCATGGCGCAGACCGCCGGCGCCCTGGTGGTGCACAGCCTGAAGGGCAAAGCCTCCTCGTCCGTCTATTTCCTGACGATCGAGGAGGCCCGGTTCCGCAAACCGGTGGTGCCGGGCGATCTCTTGCGCATGCCGGTGAAGAAATTGCGGCAACGCGGTCCGGTGTGGAAGTTCGAAGGCAAGGCCTTTGTCGGTGACGATCTCTGTGCGGAAGCCGAGTTCAGCGCCATGATCCATGACGGCGGCGCGGGATGAGCGTGCATCCCTCGTCGGTGGTGGAGGAGGGGGCTCTCATCGCGCCGGGCGTCGAGATCGGTCCCTTCTGTCATGTGGGCCCGCGCGTGCGGCTGGATGAAGGCGTGCGCCTGCGTTCGCATGTCTCGGTGACGGGCGTCACCCATATCGGCGCGCGTTGCGATCTCTATCCCGGCGTGGCGCTGGGCGGCGACGGGCAGATCCGCAACAATGATTTCACCGATGGGCGGCTCCAGATCGGGTCCGGCTGTGTGTTGCGCGAGATGGTCACCATGCATGTGGGCAGTCGCAAGGGCGGTGGCCTCACCCAGGTGGGCGCAAAGGGTTATTTCATGGCCAATTCCCATGTCGGGCACGATTGCCGGGTGGGCGATAACGTCACCTTCGCCAATTCGGTGGCGCTGGGCGGCCATGTCGAGATCGGCGACGGCGTTATCTTCGGTGGGCTGGCGGCGGTGCAGCAATTCTGCCGGGTCGGGAAGGGCGCGATGATCGGCGGACTGACCGGCGTCAATCGCGATGTGATCCCCTATGCCATGGCGTTCGGCGATCATGCCGAGCTTGCGGGCTTGAACCTGATCGGGCTGAAGCGGCGGGGTCTCACGCGCGACACCATCAATGCCATGCGCGCCACCTTCCGCTCGGTCTTTTACGGCACGGATGGTTCGATCGCCGACCGTGCCCTCGCCGCGCGCCGGCTTTATCCCGATGTGGCTGAAGTGGGCGAGATTGTGGATTTCATCCTGGCCGATGCCAAGCAGGAACTGTGCCTGGCGCGGCGGCGCGGAGAGGCCGTTTGAGTACGGAGCGGCCGCCAGGCGGAGCGGTAGCGGAGCCGTCCGGCGGCGCGGCCAGTAAAGGAGTCCTCGGCCTGATCGCCGGCGGTGGCGAACTGCCGCGCGCGGTGGCGCAAGCCGTGCGTCAGGCCGGCCGCGATGTGTTTGTTGTGCCGTTGGTGGGAAGTGTGATGGACATGTGGGTGCGGGATTTCCCGCACGAGTTTCTGTCCCCCGGCGAACCGGGCCGCATCATCAAAGCGCTGAGAAGCGCAGGCGCCGGCGAAGTCCTGCTGTGCGGGCGCGTGGACCGGCCCAAATTCAATGAAATGAAGCTGGATGCCAAGGGCGTGATGCTGTTGCCCAAGGCGATTGCCGCCGCCAGGAAAGGCGACGATGCCCTGCTGCGCTTCATTGTCGGCATCTGCGAGGACGAAGGGCTCAAGGCAATCAGCGTGGCCGAAGCCGCGCCCGCGCTGGTGGCGGAAGAAGGCGCGCTGGGACAGGTGCAGCCCAATAACGAGCATCGCGCCGATATCGCGCGCGCCTTTGCCATCGTGCACGCCCTGGGCACCTTGGATGTGGGACAGGCAGCAGTGGTGTGCGAGGGCCTGGCGCTGGCCGTGGAAGCGGCGGAAGGCACCGATGCCATGTTGTTGCGAATCCCTTCGCTTCGCGAAAGCCTGCGCGGCACGGCGGAGAAAAAGCGCGGCGTGCTGGCCAAGGCACTGAAGCCGTTGCAGGACGCCAAGACCGATATGCCGGTGGTGGGGGTTGAGACCGTGAAGAACGCCGCCGCCGCCTACCTCGCCGGGATCGCGGTGGAAGCGGGCGCCGCCCTGATCCTGGACAAAACGGCGGTTAAGGCGGAAGCCGACCGGCTGGGCCTGTTCGTGACCGGCGTGAAGCCGTGAAACCCATCCGCCTTATGCTGGTCTGCGGTGAGCCCCGCGCGGACGCGCCCGCGGACGCGCATATGAAAATGCGGACATACGTATGCCGGTAAGGAATTTGAGCATTATGCTGGTATGTGGTGAACCGTCCGGCGATGCGCTGGGGGCGCAGCTGATGGCGGGCATAAAGCAGCTTGCCGGTGATCGCGTGCACTTTACCGGCGTGGGCGGGCTGGCGATGGCGCGCGAGGGTCTTCAAAGCCTTTATCCGTTGGATACGACGGCGGTGATGGGGTTGCGGGAGGTGGTGCCGGCCATTCCCGCCATCCTGCGCCGCGTGAAGCAGGCAGTGGAATTCGCGGTTCAGACCAGGCCCGATGCGGTGGTGGTGATCGACAGTCCCGATTTCACCCATCGCGTGGCGCAGGGGATCAAGAAGCGCGATCCCACCATCCGGACGGTTGATTATGTGGCGCCGCAGGTGTGGGCCAGCCGGGCCTATCGCGCGCAGAAAATGGCGCATTATTTCGATCTGGTGCTGGCACTGTTTCCCTTCGAGGTGCCGTTCTTCGAGAAATACGGATTGAAAGCCGCCTTTGTCGGCCATCCGGTGATCGAGCGGGCGGCGAAGGTTACGGGCGGCGAGGCTTTGCGGGCGCGGCTCGGCATCGCGCCCGATGCGCCGCTGCTGGCGCTGTTGCCGGGCAGCCGCACCAGCGAGATCCGCTTCATCCTGCCGGTGTTTCAAGAGGCGGTGAAAATTCTGGCCGGCAAAATCCCCGGGCTGGTGACGGTGCTGCCCACCGTGCCGCATGTCGCCGCCAAGGTGCGTGCCGCCACGCACGCCTGGCCCACGCCGCTGCACATCGTCGAAGGCGAGGTTGACAAGTATGCGGCGTTCGATGCCGCCGACGTAGCGCTGGCGGCATCGGGCACGGTGACGGCCGAGCTGGCGCTGGCGCACACGCCCATGGTGGTGGGCTATAAGGTGGGCGGGCTGACGTTCTTTCTGTCCAAATTCCTGATGACGGTGACCCACATCACCCTGATCAACATCCTGCTGGAACGGGAGGCTGTGCCGGAATTCCTGCAGGCCAAAGCCACACCGGAAAATCTTGCGGGCGCGGTCGAGACCTTGTTCCGTGACGATGCCGCGCGCGCTGCGCAAGTAGAGGCGATGAAGGAATTCGGGCGGCTGCTGGGTGAGGGCGATGAGGCTCCGTCCCTGCGTGCGGCGAGGGTGCTGCTGGAGTTTGTCGACAGCCCCTAAACCGTTATGGCCCGTCGCTACGCTGTCGCTTGCGACTGTCCGGGCCATCCATGGCTCTGCCACCGTATGGATGGCCCGCATTCGCGGGCCATGACGGTTGGAGTTACCGCTTCGCCATAGGCACGTAAGCCCGTTCGGTCGGGCCGGTATAGATCTGGCGCGGGCGGCCGATTTTCTGGTGCGGGTCTTCCAGCATTTCCTTCCACTGCGCGATCCAGCCCACGGTGCGGGCCAGCGCGAACAAGGCAGTGAACATGGAGGTGGGGAAGCCCAAGGCCCGCAGCGTGATGCCGGAATAGAAGTCGATATTGGGATAGAGTTTCTTCTCGATGAAATACTCATCCTGCAGCGCGATGCGCTCCAGCTCGATGGCGACCTTCAGCAAGGGATCGTCATGCAGCCCCAGCTCGTCCAGCACGGCATGGGCCTGAACCTGCATCGCCTTGGCGCGCGGATCGTAGTTCTTGTAGACGCGATGGCCGAAGCCCATCAGGCGGATGCCCTGGGACTTGTCCTTCACCTTCTTCACATATTCCGGAACCTTGTCGACGGTGCCGATCTCCATCAGCATCTTGAGTGCCGCCTCGTTGGCGCCGCCATGCGCGGGGCCCCACAGGCAGGCGATGCCCGCCGCGATGCAGGCAAAGGGGTTGGCGCCCGACGAACCGGCCAGACGCACGGTCGAGGTCGAGGCATTCTGCTCGTGATCGGCATGCAGGATGAAGATGGTGTCCAGCGCCTTGGCCAGAACCGGATTGACCACATAGTCCTCGGCCGGAACCGAGAAAGTCATCCGCAGGAAATTTTCGGTATAGCCCAGCTTGTTCAGCGGATAGACGAAGGGCTGGCCGGTCGAATATTTGTAGGCCATGGCCGCGATGGTGGGCAGCTTGGCCACCAGCCGGTGGCTGGCGATCTCGCGCTGCTCCGGATCGTTGATGTCGGTCGAGTCGTGATAGAAGGCCGACAGCGCGCCGACCACGCCGCACATGATGGCCATGGGATGGGCATCGCGGCGGAAGCCTGAGAAGAAGCTCGCCAACTGTTCATGCACCATGGTGTGGCGGGTGATGGAATAGTCGAACTTCTCCATCTGGCTCTGGTTGGGCAACTCGCCATAGAGCAGCAGATAACAGGTCTCCAGGAAGCTGGAATGGGCGGCAAGGTCCGCAATCGAATAGCCGCGATATTGCAGAACGCCCTTGTCGCCATCGATGAAGGTGATGGCGGACTCGGTCGAAGCGGTGGAGGTGAAGCCGGGGTCGTAGGTGAAGATATCCGCCTGGTCGTAAAGCTTGCGGATGTCCACCACATTGGGGCCCTGGGTGCCGGCAAAGACCGGAAACTCGTAGTCCTTGCCGCCGTAATTGAGGGTGGATTTGCCTGCCGGTTTGATCTTGCTTTCGCGCATTCTAAGAACCCTTTCCCCAACCGAAATCTTGCGCTGCAATATGACGAGGTTTTGGTGTCTCGTCACTAGTTGCATACAGGCGGGGCAGTCATGTTCTCAGCTAGCGTAAGCCCTTAATCGCGTAAGGGATTCATGAGGTTCTAACAGTGCCAACATTTCAAACAGGGGGGGTGAGGAGGCCTTGCCGGTGAGGGCTGCCCGCACCGGCTGCGCCACCTGACCCAGCTTGAGGCCTTTTGCATCCGCAAAAGCCCGGGCGGCGGCCTCCAGGGCGGGCCCGGACCAGTCTGTCGCCTCCAACGCCGGCAGCAAAGCAGCCAGGTTGGCGCGGGCTTCCGGGGTCAGCAATTTTGCCGCGGCTTCATCCAGGCTGCGGGGGCCGTCGGTGAACAGGAATTCCGCGCCCTGGATCAGTTCGACCAGGGTCTTGGCGCGCTCCTTGAGCAGGGGCATGGCGGTTTCCAGCCGCTGCCGTGCCGTCATGGACAAGACACGGGGCGGGGTCTCGCGCGCCAGGAAGGCGGTGACTTCCGCCACCAATGTGGCGTCGGCGCTGCTGCGGATGTAATGGCCGTTGAGATTGTCCAGCTTCTTGTAATCCATTCTGGCCGCGCTTTTGCCGATGGATTCAAAGTTGAACCATTCGATTGCCTGTGCGGTGGAGATGATCTCGTCATCGCCATGGCTCCAGCCCAGGCGCAGCAGATAGTTGCGCATGGTCTCGGGCAGATAACCCATGTCGCGATAGGCCTCGACCGCCAGCGCGCCATGGCGCTTGGAAAGCTTGGCGCCGTCGGGCCCATTGATCAGGGGCAGGTGGCCATAGACCGGCACGGGCGCGCCCATCGCCTCGATCAATTGCAACTGGCGGGCGGCATTGTTGAGATGGTCGGCGCCGCGGATCACATGGGTGACGCCCATATCCCTATCGTCCACCACCACCGCCAGCATGTAGGTCGGGGTGCCGTCGGAGCGCAGCAGCACCATGTCGTCCAACTGGCTGTTCTCGAACCGCACATTGCCCAGCACGACATCATGCACGATGGTTTCGCCATCCTGGCGGGCCTTCAGCCGCACCACAAAAGGCTTGCTCTGCTGTTCGGGGCCGGGCGTGCGTGTCCGCCAGCGGCCGTCATAACGCATGGGCTTCCCCGCGTCCTTCTGCTCTTCGCGCATCTGGGTCAGTTCTTCGGCGGTGGCATAGCAACGATAGGCTTTGCCTTCGGCCAGAAGTTTTTCCGCCACCTCGCGATGGCGTGGCGCGCGAGCGAACTGGTAGGTCACATCGCCATCCCAGTTCAGTCCCATCCAGGTCATGCCGTTCAGGATGGCGGCCACAGCTTCGGGAGTGGAGCGTTCGCGGTCTGTGTCCTCGATGCGCAACAGGAAGCTGCCGCCGGTGTGGCGGGCATACAACCAGTTGAAAAGCGCGGTGCGGGCGCCGCCGATATGCAGCATGCCTGTGGGCGAGGGTGCGAAGCGCAGGACGGGTTTGGTGTTTTCGGCCATGATCGAAGGGACTTAGAGTAGGGCGGGGGCTTGGTAAACACCTTTCTGACAGCGGAACGTGACCGCTGGCCATTGTGGCTGCCGGTGGCACTTGGCACGGGCGCAGGCGGCTATTTCGCCCTGCCAGTCGAGCCGCCGCTCGCTTGGGGTTGGGCGGCGCTGGTTCTGGCTTTGGCCGCGGCGGTGATGGCGTCGCGGGATCGGGCGCGTTGGCCGATGGTGCTGCTGGCAGCTTTGCTGCTGGGATTCGGTCTCGCAAAGTTGCGCGAAACGAGAGTCGAGACGCCGGTGCTGGATCATGCCGTGGTGGCACATCTCACGGCTCGGATCGTGTCGCTGGAGCCGCGCGAATATGGAACAAGGCTGGTGCTGGATCAGGTGCGCTCCGGGACGCTTGAGCCTGCGCCACGGCGCGTGCGGGTGGCGTTGCGCACGGCCAAAAACTCCCAAATGAATTTCCATCCTGGCCAATGGCTCAGTCTGACGGCCAAGCTCGACACGCCGCCCGGACCCAGCGAGCCCGGTGCCAATGATCTGGGACGCAGCCTGTTCTTTCAGTCCATCGGGGCAGTGGGCTTTGCCTATGGCCGAGCGCATGTGATCGTTCCGGCCCGACCGCCCACGCTGTTCGAACGCATCGGCTTAGGGGTTGAAGAACTCCGTCTGCGGATGACGCAAAGGATTCAAGCGGGCATCTCCGGCAGCCTGGGCGGTATCGCGTCGGCCCTGATCACTGGCGAGCGCGGCGGCATCAGCGATGAAGACGAAACTGCCTTGCGCGATGCCGGCCTGGCCCATGTGCTGGCCATCGCGGGACTGCATATGGCGCTGATGGGCGGCGGCATCTTCTGGCTGTTACGGGCCGTGCTGGCGGCGGTTCCGGCGATAGCCTTGCGCTATCCGATCAAGAAATGGGCGGCGGCAGGCGCATTGGCGGCCAGCAGCTTCTATCTGGTGATCAGCGGCGCGGCGCCGTCGGCGGTGCGCGCCTTTGTGATGCTGGCGATGGTGATGGTGGCGATCCTGCTGGACCGGCCGGCGCTATCCATGCGCAGTCTGGGGCTGGCGGCCGCGATCCTGTTGATGCTGCGGCCGGAGGCGATCATCGAGCCGGGCTTTCAGATGTCGTTCGCGGCGGTGGCGGGCCTGGTTGCGGTGGCGGAATGGGAAAACGCGCGCGAGCGCACGGCGCCGCGTGGAGCGCTCTATCGCTACATGCACGGTATTGTGATGACCAGCCTGGTGGGTAGCTTCGCCACTCTGCCTTTCGGCTTGTTTCACTTCGACCGGGCCACCCATTACGCCGTCCTGGGAAATCTGATCGCCATGCCGGTGATGGGTTTCTGGGTGATGCCTGCCGCTGCTTTGTCCGTGGCGCTGATGCCGTTCGGACTGGAAGGCTTTGCCCTGCATCTTCTGGGTCAGGGCATCGGCGTGATGCTGGCGATGGGACGCTGGGTGTCGGGTCTGCCGGGCGCGGTATCGCTTTTGCCCGCTATGCCGCTTTCGGCATTATTGTTGATCTCGCTGGGCGGGTTGTGGCTTTCGATCTGGCGCAGGGGCTGGCGCGGGTGGGGATTGGCGCCACTGATGTTGGGGGCCGCGCTGGCCTGGTTTGCGCCTTTGCCCGATATGCTGGTGGCGGGGGATGCCGTGACCATTGCCGTTCGTGCGCCGGACGGGCTGTTGCATTTTGTGCGCAAACCTCAAGACAAATTCGCAGCCCGCGACTGGCTGAAGCGCGACGGCGACAGCCGCGACATTTCCGATGCGACAGGCTTGCCGGACATGAAATGCGATGCGCTGGGCTGCATTGTGCCTGGAAAGGCGCTGGTTGCGGCATCGCTCAGACCGGAAGCGCTGGAGGAAGACTGTGTCCGCGCTGGGGTCGTGGTGAGCGCGGCGGCCGGGATCCATTGCAAAGGGCCCGCTGTGGTGATCGACCGGAAGACGGCGGAGGAAGGGCAGGGCTGGCGGGTCACGCTATCGCCTGTGCCCGCCGCCGTCAGCGTTCGGGCCGCGCGCGGGCAGCGGCCCTGGGTGTCCAATGGTACCGAGTGACGGAACCTTTCGGATGGATTGCCTGAAGTCTGATGCCTGAAGTCTGATGCCTGAAGTCTGGGCATGGCGCGCGATTGCGCGATCCAAATAAATCGGCCTTCGCTGTTGCCCACTGATCGGCGGCGGTGACAGCATCGTGACATCCGAATGCGTGGCTCGCCCGCCGGAGCCCAGGAACAGCTTTAAGACACCGGCGGCCGCGCCTCGATGATGGGACGGTCGTGATGGCGCGTTCTGCCAGTCGTAAGGTTTTGCCGGCAACCCGCACGCGGGATTTATGCCAATGGATTGCGATGGCCTGCGAAGCGATCGAAGAGGCCAGGTGCCTGGAGATCGGTTTTGAAGACTTCGCGCGCATCGTCGAAGTGCACCGGCTGGGCATAGGTCCGGCGGGAGAACATCTGTTGAGCGGCTGGCAGATCCGGGGTCCGGCCGCGGAACGGATGGGCTGGAAGCTGATCAATCTCGACGAGCCGGTGAGCCTGGTACTGACCGATATCCCATCGCGGGCGCCGCGCCCCGATTATCGCCGGGGCGCCAAGCAGTTCATCGGAATCATTTGTCAGCTTTGAGGGACGCTGTCCCTCCATTCATGGGCGACAATAAAGCCACCATAGCTGTAAGCCATGTTGACAGTGTTGGAAATTAACGAATTTAAGCTGTTGAAATCATGTCTTTGTTTTTTTGGCACTTTTCTTGCGTTTAAGGTTAACGCGATAAGTGAGTGGGGCTTGCCATGACGATCTTCCAAAACCGCGTTCTTTTGGGCCTTGCTGCCTGCGGGACGCTTGTTTCGCTTCTTTCGACCTCCGCGATAGCGGCCCCCATCAACAATCCGCTCGATCCCGCGTTGGCGGGAGCGACGGTGCAGGATTTTGAAAGCGCCACACAGGGCAATTTCGTCACCCAGACCTATGGCGGCCTGACCATCACGGCGGTGAACACCGCGGAAGTCCCCGCCGCCACGTTCAACATCGCGAACGATTTCGCCGGTCAATACAACACGCGCGGGCTGCTCCATGTCTCGAACCTGGGCAGCGAATTCCAGGAGCTGCGCTTCGACTTCTCCACGCCGACTTCCGCTTTTGGATTTCTGTTCGGCGCTTCGGACGCCACCTGGATTCTCAACGCCTACAATTCCTCCAACACCCTGCTGGACAGCCTTTCGGTTCCGGCGGTGTTCGCCAGCAATGCAGGGGATTTCTTCGGTCTGGGCGGCCTGAACGGCGCAAGCTACGCCACGCTGACGCAGCAATTTGACGGGATATATGCGAACGGCGGCGTCGATTACGTCTTTGTCGACAATTTCGCCTTTGTCGGCGGCGCAATCACAGTCCCGGTTCCGGAGCCTTTGACGATTTCGATTTTTGCCGCAGGTGTCGTGGGAGCGGCTGCGATGCGCCGTCGCCGGAAAACGGCTTAGGCCTAGCGGGCGGGTTCACCACAAAACGGCGCCTTCGGGCGCCGTTTTTGTTTGTGCAACGGCCGGCTATCGCGTTTTCAATAGCGCCGGATCAATCCTACCAGCTTGCCCTGGACCTTGACCCTGTCGGCGCCATAAAGGCGGGTTTCATAAGCGGGATTGGCGGCCTCCAAAGCGATGGAGTCGCCGCGGCGGCGCAGCCGCTTCAAGGTGGCCTCCTCATTGTCCACCAGGGCGACAATGATCTCGCCCGTGTTGGCGCTGTCGGCTTCCTGAATGATTACGGTGTCGCCGTCCAGAATACCGGCATTGATCATGGAGTCGCCGGTCACTTCCAAGGCATAGTGATTGCCACGGCCGATCATGCCGCCCGGCACCGGAATATCGCTCACCTTGTTCTGCAGCGCCTCGATCGGCGTGCCGGCGGCGATGCGGCCCACCAGCGGGACATTGACGGCGTTCTCGGCGCCATCGCTATAGCTGCGCCGGGGCGCGGTGATGCGGGAATCCGTCATGCGGATATCTGTGCGGCCATGCCGGCCGCCGGCCCGCTGAACCTGGCTGCGGGTAGTGGCGGGCCGCAAGGTCTCGGCCATATTCTCGGGCAGCTTAAGGACTTCCAGGGCGCGGGCCCGCTTCTCCATGCGGCGCAGTAAACCGCGCTCCTCCAGCGCCGTAATCAGGCGGTGGATGCCGGACTTGGATTTCAGGTCCAACGCCTCTTTCATCTCGTCGAAGGAGGGGGGAATGCCGGACTCATGCACCCGCTCATGAATGAACATCAGCAGCTCATATTGCTTGCGGGTCAGCATCTGGCCTCTCTTCCCCAAAAGGCGATTGCCCCACGTGCTATCAGGACCGCCCCAGGATTGCCCGGCGAACAAAGCCGGTACATTTGCGAATCGTTCTACTTTAGTTCCGGGGCCCCGTCAACGGAATCGCGGAACGGAACTTTGCCGCCACTCGTTGTCAGCAGGCGGTGGAGCGCAAAGCAAATTTGAGCAGGAGGCATACATGAAGTTCAGGACTCTCTTACTGGGTGCCGCGCTCGGCGCGGGTACCTTGATCGGTTTCGCGGCGCCTGCCGCTGCCGACATCGCGTGCAACCGGGACGGCGATTGCTGGCATGTCGATTCGCGTTACGACCGTCCCAGTATGCGATTCGATTACCATCCCGATGACTGGTACTTCCATCGCGAATGGCGCGATCGCGACCGCATGCGCTGGCGCGGCTACCATGAAGGCCATGGTTATTGGCGCAATGGTCTCTGGATCACCTTCTGATGAAACCGCAGTAACAAGCGGAGGAACTCTTTTGGGTGTTCCTCCGTTTGTTTCGCCTGGAGGCGGTTCATTCGAAATGCAGATGGAGAAAGAACCATGAAGATCAGAACCCTTGTCCTTGGCGCCCTTGCCGGCGCCGCTGCGGTGGCCGCGACAGCTGCTCCTGCCTCGGCTTATGTCGCCTGCAATCGTTACGGCAATTGCTGGCACACCGGCGAGCGCTATGAGTATCGTCCCGCTTTTGGTGTCACCATCCATGACGACAATTGGAAATGGCGCGGTCACCGCTACCACTGGCGCGAGCATGAAGGCCGCGGTTACTGGAATCGCAGCGGCGTCTGGATCACGTTCTAACGCCGGTTAAGTGTCTTGACGAAAAAGGCGGCCTCTTACGGGGCCGCCTTTTTCTGTCTCAGCGCGGCAGATCGCCGGGCGAACAGTCGATCGCGCGCGCCAGCTTCTCCCGCGTGGCGGCTGCGAGGCCCCGGCTCCTGCCGGTGAGGAAAGCCAGGATTTCGCCCTGGGGTACGCCGGCGGCGCGGGCCCATTGTGTGGGGCTCAGGCGGCGGGCGATCATGAAGACGCGAAAGGCGTCGCGATCCTGACCTCCTTCGATCTTGGTTTCCATCGGGCGCGGCGCCGCCACTTCTCCCATCAGTACTTTGGGTTTGGGGTGGCGGGAGGTCGAGAGCCGTTCAGGCGGCGCCGGTTCAGCGCGCGGAGCGGGCGGTGTTGTCGGAATTGTCTGCTGCGGACCCTGGCCCGGCCTGCCCAGCATGCCCGCCGATCTGCGTGGCCCTTCGCTCATCAGCGGAAGCCATTGCCGAGAAGGAGCCGCGTCGCCGCCGCCACGTCCTTTTGGCGCATCAGGCTTTCGCCCACCAGCACAGTGGTGACATGCGCTGCAGCCAGCCGCTTCAAGTCGGCCAGGGCGGAAAGGCCGCTTTCCGCCACCACATGCACGCTGCGGGGAATTTTAGGCGCCAGCCGGGTGGTGACACCCAGGTCGGTGACGAAGGTCTTGAGATTGCGGTTGTTGATGCCGATCAGGTCGGCATCCAGGTCCAATGCCCGCTCCAACTCGGGTTCATCATGGACTTCCACCAGCGCATCTATTTTCCAGCGCGCGGCTTCCTCCAGCAAAGCACGGGCCTGATCGTCGGACAGCATGGCCATGATGACCAGGATGCAGTCCGCCCCCCAGCTTCTGGCCTCGACCACCTGATAGGGCTCGATCATGAAGTCCTTGCGCAACACGGGCAGGCGGGTGACTTCGCGCGCCTGGGTGAGATACTCCGGCGCGCCCTGGAAGGAGGGGGCATCCGTCAGCACCGAGAGACAGGCGGCGCCGCCTTCTTCATAGGCCATGGCCAGCGCAGGCGGATCGAAATCGGCGCGGATCAACCCCTTGGACGGTGACGCCTTCTTGATCTCGGCGATCAGGCCGAATTCGCCGCTTTCCTTCTTCTCTTCCAGCGCGGCAAGAAAGCCGCGCGGAGGGTCCATGTCGCGGGCGCGGGCCTCAAGCTCGGCAAGGCCGGACTTGGTCTTGGCGGCCGCGACTTCCTCACGTTTATAGCCGAGGATTTTGTCGAGAATGCTCATATTTAATGGCCCATCGCTTCGCTACTTGAGGCCGTTTGGTTCGAGGCTATCAGAAGTTTGTTGAAGGTGGCATGGGCGCGGCCGCTGCGAATGGCCTCATCGGCCATCTCCGCGCCCTGGCGCAAGTTCTGGCTTTTGCCCGCCACGATCAAGGCGGCGGCGGCATTCAGCAGCACGATCTGGTGGTAGGCGCCGGGTGCATCGCCTTCCAGTAGTTGCTTTAGCGCGGCCGCATTGTGGGCCGCGTTGCCGCCCGCGATCTCGGCCAATGGCCAGCGCTTGAGGCCCGCATCTTCCGGCGTGATCTCGCGGGTGACGACGGCGCCCTGGTCCAGGATGGCGATCTGGGTGGGGCCGCTGATGGATAGTTCATCCAGTCCATCGCGGCCATGCACGATCCAGGCGCGGCTGCTGCCCAGCGCCTTGAGCGCTTCGGCATACGGAACAAGCCAGTCCGACGAGAACACCCCCACCAGTTGGCGCGTAACCCGTGCCGGGCTCGCCAGCGGCCCGAGCAGGTTGAATATGGTGCGCCGGCCGATCTGCTTGCGCGCGCTGCCGACATATTTCATCGCCGGGTGATAGGTTTGCGCAAAGAGAAACGCCAGGCCTGCCGTTGTCAGCACGGAAGCGGCGGCTTGCGGCTCGAGATGGATATTCACGCCCAAGGCTTCCAGCACGTCGGCAGCCCCGCTGCGTGAGGAGGCGGAGCGATTGCCATGCTTGGCCACCGGAACACCGCAGGCGGCGACCACGAAAGAAACGGCGGTGGAGATGTTCAAGGTGCCGAGCCCGTCGCCGCCCGTCCCGCACAGATCCATCGCGTCCGGCGGCGCGGCAATCCTGAGCATGTGGCTGCGCATGGACGTGACGGCACCGACAAGTTCCTCCACGGTCGGTTTGCGGTCGGCTGTGGCGGACAGATAGGCAACGATCTCTTCTTCGCTCAGGCGGCCCGTGAAAATCGCATCGAACAGTCTTTTGGTGTCCACCGCGCTGAGAGGCTGACCGTCCTGGGCCATGGCCAGGGCGGCGGGGAAATCCACCGAAGCGCTTGTCACTTTCATGGCTGGCGCATGGTCTTCAAGCCGGGACTTTGGCGAAGTCGCGCGCGATCTGAAGGAAATTGCCCAGCAGGGCGTGGCCGTTTTCGGAGGCGATGCTTTCGGGATGGAACTGCACGCCGTGCACGGGATGGCTCTTGTGCATCACGCCCTGGATCACGCCGTCGTCGCTGGTGGCGGTGATTTCCAGCGACGCGGGCATCGAAGGCGGGTCGATGGTGAGGGAGTGGTAGCGGGTGGCAAGGAAATCATTGTTCAGGCCGCGGAACACGCTTTTGCCGCTGTGGTGCACACGGGATAGCTTGCCGTGCATCGGTTCGGGCGCGCGCACGACCTTGCCGCCATAGACCTGGCCGATGGCTTGATGACCCAGACAGACGCCCAGGATCGGCATGGTGCCGTTCGCCTGTTTGATCACATCCAGGCAAATGCCCGCTTCATTGGGGGTGCAGGGACCGGGCGACAGCACAATCCCTTCCGGCTTTAGCGCAAGCGCTTCGGCGGCGGAAATCTCGTCATTGCGCACCACGCGCACATCCGCTCCCAACTCCCCCAGATAGTGGAAGAGGTTGTAGGTAAAACTGTCATAATTATCGATCAGCAAGATTTCCATTTTAAGCCATTGATTATGTTAGAAAAACTATTGCGGTACCCACTATGTTACCCACTTTCCACGTGGATGCCCATGGACGCATGAATCCTAGAAAAGAAAAGGAAATCAACGAGATGGAATTTTAGCATGCATGTGTCGTTATTACCGCTTTTTGATTGTGACTGCTGTCCAAGGCTGCATGGCGGGCGACAGCGTGAAGAGTTGGCAGTTAACGAATTCGCTGGCCTTAATTGTTAAGAACATCGCGGCTAGGGGAGCCATTGCATGTCTGCGCCCGTAATCACGCTGCTCGCCAAGCGCCGCTTCGGGCCAATCTTCGCGGTTCAGTTTCTTGGGGCCTTCAACGACAATCTGCTGAAGTTCGCGATGTTTCTGTTCGCCAATTTCACAATCTACGCTGACGAGCCAGCCAAGGCTGAGCAACTGGCCACACTGGCAACCGGCCTATTCATACTGCCATACATGCTCTTTTCCGCTTTAGCCGGACAACTTGCCGATAAACTCGACAAGGCGCGGTTGGTGCGGCTGATCAAGCTCGCTGAAGTGCTGTTTATGGGCGTTGGGCTGGCGGGCTTTTGGTTTCAATCTGTTTCGTTGCTAATGATGGCGCTTTTCCTAATGGGATTGCACTCGACCATCTTTGGCCCAGTGAAATACTCGATCCTGCCGCAACATCTCGATAAAGATGAGCTTATGGGCGGGACCGGTCTCATCGAGGCCGGCACATTCCTCGCCATACTCGGTGGCCAACTGTTCGCAGGCGTGGTCAGACCGTGGGAAGCCGGACTAACAGCGACAGGCCTTGCGCTGGTCGGATACCTGGCGAGCCTTGCGGTCCCACCAGCGCCAGCCAGCGCACCGAACGGAAAGGCGGAACTGAACTTGATTAAAGGCTCCTGGCACGTGTTGATGCTTGCGCGCCAGGCCCGCAGCGTGTGGCTGGCAATCCTCGGGAGCAGCTGGTTTTTCGCTGTGGGCGCGGTTGTCCTTTCCGAGTTCGCGCCCTTGGTCAACACGGTTCTGGCCGCGCGCCAGGAAGTGGCGACCCTATTCCTGCTTATATTCTCGGTGAGCATCGCGGGGGGATCGATCTTCGTCGGTAAGCTGCAGAAGGGCATAGTGTCGGCTCGTTACGTCCCGGCTTCGGCATTGGTCATGGCGGGCTTTCTCATTGACCTGTGGATCGCCACAAGCGGTTTCAACGTCACGCATCGAGGCGCATCGATCACTCTCTTCTTAGCGAGCCAAGGTTCCTGGCATATTATGTTCGCGCTGGCCGGCGTTGCCTTTGCCGGCGGTATGTTCATTGTGCCTCTTTATGCCGTCATGCAGACGCACAGCGCGCCGGAAGTCCGATCACAGGCTATCGCCGCTAACAACATCGTCAGTGCCGCACTTACGGTCCTTTTGGTTGGCTTGGTGGGAATCCTGGCCCAGTTGGGTGTCGGTGTACCTGGAATTATTGGTGCGCTGAGTTTCGCGACACTGATCGTCGCCTTGATCGCCTGTTATCTTCTGCCAGGCGCCATCATCAAAGGCCTGCTACGCCACATTATGGCTCTGAGGGCTCCAACATCTTGTTCATAAGGAGGCTGGGTTGCCCATACTGCGGAGCATCGTGACTACGCTCTTTTCGCCAGGTGGCCGGATCGCGCGGCGCGGGTTCTGCGCAGGCATGATCGCGGTCACTGCCATTATCGCGCTGGCCGAGCCGCCGCTGGTTGATGGGGCCGGGCCCCGGGCTGCCATCTTGATTTTTCTGCCCTGCTATTGGGCTTATTTCAGTCTGATGAGCAGGCGCTGCCATGATACCGGCCACTCCGCAGTTTGGCTCGTGATCCTAGCGGTTCCGCTGCTGGGTTTTGCATGGCTGGTCGCCGTGCTGTTCTTCCGCCGCGGTGATCCGGGAGCCAATCCCTACGGCCCCGACCCGCATAGTCCCGCGCCGGATTATCTGGTCGTAAAGGCGGTTTCATGAGCGCACCGATTCTCGTCAATGACGTCACCGGCCTCAACTCCATTCCGGTCTGGGCGGTGATGCGGCCCCAATCGATCAGCGAGGTACAGGATGCCATCCGCCGTGCCACCGGGCCGATTTCCATCGGAGGCGGCCATTTCAGCATGGGCGGCCAAACTGCGAGTCCCGGCAGCCTGCACATCGATATGCGCGACCTAGCAGGAGTTACCCGTTTCGAGCCTCAGGAAGGCTGCGTACATGTGCTGGCCGGCACACGCTGGTGCGATCTGCAGCGCTTTCTCGATCCGCACGGGCGGGCCGTGAAGATCATGCAAACCTATGCCAACTTCACTGTAGGCGGGGCGTTGAGCGTGAATTGTCATGGTCGCTATATTGGGCTGGGGCCGGCGATCCTCAGCGTGCGTTGCATTCGCCTAATCACCGCCGATGGCATGATACATAGAGCGTCGCCGCAAGAAAACAGCGAGTTGTTCTATGCCGCAATTGGCGGCTATGGCGCCATCGGTGTCATCGTCGAGGCCGCACTGGACACGGTGCCCAACGAGCGAGTGGAGCGCGTTTCCACGTGCATGAAGACGAGCGATTATCTTGCTTGGTTCCGCAAGCAGGTGCGCGGCTCAGATGCGGCCATTTTCCACAACGCCGATCTCTACCCGCCGCATTACGGCAGCCTGCGCGCCACCACTTGGCAGCGCACCAATCGCGCCGCCACCGCGCCGAGGTTGCAGGCACCGCGCCGCCGCCGCTTCCTTGAACAATACATGATGTGGACTGTGACGGAATGGCCGTTTGGTAAGGCACGCCGCCAGTATTTGCTCGATCCGTTTTTATTTGCCGGACGAAAGGTGCATTGGCGTAACTACGAAGCCGGCTACGACGTGGCTGAACTGGAGCCACCATCGCGCGCTGCGCGCACTTATGTGCTGCAGGAATATTTCGTGCCGCTGGGCCAGTTCGATGCATTTGCCGGAAAGATGGCAGATATTCTGCGCCGGCATCGCGTCAATATGGTCAATGTTTCGGTGCGCCACGCGCTGGCAGATCCCGGCTCCCTGTTAGCCTGGGCGCGGACTGAATGTTTCGCCTTCGTACTCTATTACAAGCAGCGTACCCGCGAGAACGCCAAGGCTCGCGTCGCAGTTTGGACCCGCGAACTGATCGATGCCGTCCTGGCTTGCGATGGCACATATTATCTGCCGTATCAGATTCATGCCACGGCCGAGCAGTTTCATCGCGCCTATCCGCGTGCGCGTGAACTCTTTGCCCTCAAAGCGCGGCTTGACCCGGACTTCCGTTTTCGCAATGCACTATGGGACACCTATTACAGGCCGGAAACGGGGTTGGAGGTACCGCGCGCTTCGTTGTTCAAGACAGTGTTCGCCACGCAGGCTGGGAGGGATGCGTTCTATCGTTTCCTGCAGACAGTCTTCCATCTCTATCCGGAGGACCGTTTCCACCACCTGATCGCGGAAGAAACGCGCGGGGGGGGTGATGACGAAACTATCTATCGCGCCATCCAGGCGCGCCTTACTGGAATAAAGCCGGCGCTCTCGGAACTGACCCACGCAATTCCGGCCTTACAGACGCAGAAGCGGGAAATGCTGCGCCAAACCCTGGCGTTACTGGGTGATCGCAAGGTCATCGACGGCTATATGGAAATCGGCTCGACTGGACGTTATCTCAGCGTGCTACGCAAGGCGGTAAAAATCCGGGGGCCAGTTTATCTGGTCAACGACAAGGCGCCTACCAACAGCCCCATTGACATTCTGGAGCGCGGCAGACTGCGCAAACTGGGCAAGTTTATCGCCAACACGGATTACGCCCCAATCCTGCCGCTACAGGTGGCCGACGCATCAGTAGAAGTTGCAACCTGTTATATCGGATTGCACCACGCGGCGCCGAACAGACTTGGTGCCTTTGTCACTTCCATCGCGCGTTGCCTCAAGCCGGGCGGATTGTTCATTCTACGCGATCACGCCGTGCCGGACGGCGCGATGGATACATTTGTGGCGCTGGTTCACGCTGTTTTCAATGCCGGTACGGGCGTGTCCTGGGAAGGCAATGCCGCCGAGCCGCGCCATTTCAACACTCTTGAGCATTGGGTCCGCGTGCTGGAAAGCGTGGGATTGCAGGACACTGGCGCGCGGCTGCTGCAAGCCAACGATCCGTCGGACAATACGCTGATGGCGTTCCGCAAGGTACCGCAATGAGGGTAACCGGCATTCCTACAGTCTTGGCTTTGCTGCTTCTGCTCGGCGGCGCTGCGCCCGCAACATTGGTAACGCCAGAGGAGCATCGCCGCCCGGCCGACAATACATTCTTGACCGGCCCGGAGTGGTTCCTGGTGTTCAGTCCGGAAGAATATGCCGCCTATCTGCCACATCACGCGCCTAGCCGTTTCCCATTCGTGGGCCATATCAGCCAATTCTGGCAAGGCTACGCCGCGATAAGTCGCGCCGATACTCTACCGCACCCCAACTACAGCTATCATCTCATGATCGCCGTGATAGGGGTCAGTACCACAGTTGAATACGGCCTGAAGGTGCTTTACGAGACTACTGCCGGACGCTTCACGGAAGCCGTATCGGGCGTCACTGGCAACGCTCCGGACACGGCTGAGGACCGGCTCGCTGCCAAAACCGCTGCCGATTATGTCGCTTTCATCAAGGTGCAGCCCTGGTACGAGTTCGACTTCGTAACGCCGCTAAAGGCGGTATGGAGTGACACTGGCTGGTGGGGCCAGCATCCGCTTCGCAAATGGGAGCGCAAATACATGTTGACCAGCGAATATGCGGCCAAGGCCGCCTACGGCTGGGCGCTGGGCAGAGCAACACGCGCCAGCTATGACCGGCCGATTGAACGCACCTTTGTCGTGCTGCGCGGCTTCGAAGGCGAACTACCAAAGGACGTGCAGCGGGTAGGGGGGAGTGGGGATAGTGCCGCTTTCCTGCTGCCGCGTTATCAAGCCTTCACCACGGATGCGCAGGCGATGGCGAACAGCGGCGCCGATTTCCGCGAGATCGCCGGCAATCGCGATGGCATTATGGTGTCAATCGTGGCCGCGTCCGAGTTCACGCCGCCGCAGGGTGGCAGGTTGCTTTACCGACAGGAGATATTGACACAGCCGGGCCTTGATCGTTTCGCGCTCAGCTATCCAGTCGCCAAGCTGGGCGCGGTGCTGCGAGCTTTGAACCGGGCCCGTATCCCAGTCGAACATGTCTACGATTATTAAGGGAATATCGCCCAACACATTCAATTCGCATTGTGCCCTTTGAAATCGGGCTTATCTCAATCTACAGTTGTGAGCCTGAGTGCTATGGGATCGAGCGATACCCGCTTTTATTGATACCCACTTCGATACCCAGTTTTCCGTTTTGCTGTGGGTAGAGATGCGCTGACAACCGTGGACTCTGCGAACCGAAATTTCGAAGGTTTGTTTAGAGAAACAGACAGTGGGGGACGAACCTGGACGCTAAGATCCCTGTTCGATCAGCAGGAGCAATTTTCACCCAATGTACAATGGCCGCCGCGAAATCCGGCGCTGGACGCCATTTTCCAGCAAAGTGATGGGAAATGAAAGCCTGTCGCGCAAGTGAGGACCGGCGGCCTACTTTCGCCTTGTGCGGCTTTTGGCGTCCGAACCGGTCTTCAGGTGATCGATAAAGGCCCGCAATTTTGGCGGCATCTGCCGATGCCTGGGATAGTAAAGAAACATGCCCGGCGTCATCGGCGCGAAAGCCTTCAGCAGCGGCACAAGTTTTCCCTCTTTCACGGCTTCGGCCGCAATCGGTGCGGGAAGTTGTGCCAAGCCCACGCCCCGGACGGCGGCGCCCCGCAAAGTGAAAAAATCACTGGCGATGAACGGTCCCGAGACGATCGCTTCGACCGCCTTGTTGCCGTCGGCAAAAAACCAGGGCGCCAGCGACCCGTCGGAACGGCGCATCCGAAGGCAGGCATGGTTGCCAAGATCGTCGATCCGTTCCGGCGCTTTTCTCGCGCGCAGATAAGCGGGACTGGCGAACACCATGAAAGGGAATGGTTGTGAAAGCCGGATCGCCACCATGTCGGGGGCGATGAATTTTCCCATGCGGACGCCGGCGTCAAAGCCTTGGGCCGCCAAGTCGATCAATTCCTCGCTGGTGGCGATTTCCAACGCGATGGCAGGATAGGCCGCACAAAAAGCGGCGATCACCGGCTCCAACAGAATAGGCACCGCCGCGCGAGGCGCAGTGATGCGCAGCAGGCCCGATGGCCGTCCGCCCAGATCGCGCGCCGCCTGGCTTGCGGCGATCAGTTCCTCAAAGGCGGGCCTGGCGCGTGTCAGGAAGCGCTCGCCGGCTTCGGTCAGTCCAACGCTGCGGGTGGTGCGCAGGAAAAGCGCCACGCCCAGCCTGGCTTCAAGAGCACGCACCGCCTGGCTGACCGCGGATGGCGTCACGCCGAGCTCCGTGGCCGCCTTGCGGAAACTGCGATGGCGCGCGACCGCCAGGAAGGCCTCGACGCCGTCAAGCGCACCCTGACGCGCTGTGAAACGGCGGACTGTGAAGTTCTGCTTCATGGTGCGTCCAGATTATCGCGGATAGTCGCACGCGGGAAGCGGTCTTATATCCGGTCGGCAATCGGGAGACCTCGCTATGGATGCGATCGACAATGTTGAGCAGGTACGGGGCCATTATCACGCGCCCAATCTGACGGAACGGCTGAAGGCGGCGCTGCCGCAAGATCAATTACTTACGCCGCAGCAATTGGGCGGGCTGGATCAGTTTCACAGCCGTGGACTTGCCGCCACCGCCGACCTGGCGAAGTTGGCTGAGCTTGCGCCCGGCATGGCGGTTCTGGATGTGGGCTGCGGCATCGGCGGGCCGGCCCGCTTCCTGGCGGCGGTACATGGCTGCCGCGTTGCAGGTGTCGATCTCAGCGAGTCCTTTGTGGAGACCGCGCGCTATCTGACCGGGCGCACAGCACAAAGCGGACAGGTGTCGTTCCAGGTTGCCAGCGCGCTGGGACTGCCTTTCGGCGATGCCGCCTTCGACGCGGTGTTCCTGCAGCATGTGGCGATGAACATCTCCGATCGTGCCCGGCTTTATCGCGAGATCCGGCGGGTGCTGAAGCCAGGCGGCCGGTTTGCGACCTTCGATGTGGTGTTGAAAGACGGCGAACCGAACTTTCCCGTTCCCTGGGCACGGACGCCGGAGGCCAGCTTTCTTCTGACCGCCGAGGCGACACGCTACGCCATCGAACAAGCTGGTTTTCACGCACGGGCTTGGCAGGACGACACCGAGGCCGCCAAGGCCTGGATCATGCAGATGCGCGAGTCCGGGCCACCGCCCGCGCCCAATCTCGGTCAGGTGGTGGGACCGGACTTCCCCCAGCTTCTTGGCAATATGGGCCGGGCCATCGTGGAAGGCCGGATCGGCGTGCTGATGGCCGTGTTCGAAGCCGCGTTCTGACAGGAGGTCTCATGTCGCCGCAGGTTCTTTTCCAGACACAGCTTGTTTTGGGCTATGTCGTCTGGCTGCTGTTTTTCAGCACTTACATTCTGCCCTGGCTCAAGGGGATGGACCGCATCGCGGCACATCGCGCCATCGCCACCCTGCACAGTGTCCGTTTTTTCGGACTTGTCTTCCTTCTGCCGGGTGTGGTCGGCCCCGAGCTGCCCACCAGTTTCGCCACATCCGCGGCCTATGGGGATTTCGCGGCCGGCGTTCTGGCGATTCTGGCGCTGTTGACGTTTCGGATACGGCCGCTCTTCTGGCTGTTCGTCGCCGCCTTCAATCTTGTGGGCACAGCCGACCTGATCCTCAACTATTACCATGCCACCCAGGTCGGCCTTCCGGAGCGGGCAGGCCAATTGGGCGCCACCTACGCCATCCCAATTCTGTTTGTGCCTGTGCTGATGATCACTCACATCGTGGCGCTCATCTGGCTGGTACGTTCTATGACGAACGCCACCGTTACGAGCAACGCGGCCGCGTCTTAGGATTGGGTACAAGCGGCTTCGAGAACAGTTTCCTGCCTGCGCTACCCCGTAAGCGACAATAATTATGACGGGATTTTGTCGGTGGCGATTGTTTGTGATAAACCTGCGTACGAAATGGGCAGGATAGCCCGTCAAAGGCAGGGATGATGTCGACCATCCTCGAGGCATATCTCGAGAACGAAGTGGCGCTTAAGCGCTTCCTGAGACGCTTCATCAAGTCCCGGGAGGGGGCCGATGATCTGGCGCAGGAGGCGTTCCTGCGCGCCTTTGCCGCCGAGACCGGACATTCAATCGTTTCCCCGAAAGCCTTTTTATTCAAGGTTGCCAGGAACTTGGCGCTCAATGAGCTTGCCAGGCAATCCACTGCGGCAACAGAGCCCCTAGGGGATTTCGAGGGCCAGGAGGTCTTAGAAGATAGCAGTCAGGCCGCGGTGGACGATGCAGTCGATGGTCGCGAACGTATCCGTGTGCTTGCGCGCGCGATTGCCGCTCTGCCGCCGCAGTGCGCGAAAGTGTTCATTCTCCGCAAGATGCAAGGCTTGTCGCAAAAGGAAATCGCGGCGCGGCTTAATATCTCTGTCCGGACCGTTGAAAATCACGTGGCGCTCGGCTTGGTGCGATGCAAAGCCTATATGCGGGCTCATGGCGGCACATTTGACCAGGCCGGCGAGATCTCGCGGATCTCCGAACCGGCGCCACAGGCTTTTGTTAAAGCCAAGGTGGCAGAGTAGCGCCATGCCAGGATCGAAAGTGCAATGAGCAAAAGCGGCAAAATCCTTGCTTTTCCTGATATGGCAGCGCTTGACGCGGAAGCCGCGGCTTGGGTGGCGAAGTTCGATGCGGGCGATGTCTCGGCCAAGGACCAGGCGGCGTTCCAGGCTTGGCTGAACAGCAGCGCGCTTCACCGCCAGGCCATTGCGGAATACGGAAGCTTCTGGTCGGAATTCGACAAGCTTGGGCAGCTTACGGCTCCCATTGAAGCGGAACCGGAGGCTGGTATCCAGGCCAGGCGTCCTGCGGGGGCTGCGAAATATTGGCTGGCGGCTTGTGCCGCTGCCGTCATTGTGATGGTCGCGGCGGGCGGGGTTGTCCGGCAGGAGATCCCTGATCGCCCGTCGGTCCGGCAAGCTGCTGCGCTTCGTCCGTCGGGCCGGCAATCCTATGTCACGGCCATCGGCGCCCAGAAGAAGTTCGCCCTGGCCGATGGTTCGGTCGTAGCCCTCAATACCAACAGCCGGATCGACGTGGAGCTTCGCGGGAACAGCCGCGACATTCGTCTGGTGCGTGGAGAGGCCTATTTTGAGGTCGTGCACGACAAGACGCGTCCATTCACGGTGTATGCGGACCGCTATGTGGTGCGCGACATCGGGACGGCATTCGCCGTTCATCTGCTGGAAAAAGGCCTGGTCAATGTGCGTGTTACGAAAGGCAGCGTCGAGATTGCCGCGCCGATGCACGAAGGCAAAATTTCCGATGAAGCGAAAAGCCTGGGCATTATCGTCGCGGGCCACGATGTGGTGTTTGGCCAAAGAATCGAGCGCGCTGCCGTCGTGTCCGACGCCGAACTGGGCCGCAAGCTGGCCTGGCGGCAGGGGCAGTTGATCTATTCCGGACAGCCTCTGACGGAAGTTCTGGCCGATATCAGTCGCTACTCGGACATCCAGATCGAGCTTGCGGATCCTGCACTGGGGAACCTTCCGGTCGGCGGTGCTTTCAGCGTCAATCAAACCGACGCCATAATCGCCGCGCTGGAGAATAATTTTGGGGTGCATGCGGAGTGGATCGATGCGCACCACGTCCGCCTCACTTCGGCGGGCGATAAAGACTCCTCCAGCAGGTAACATTTCCTTCGACCGTGGACTTGCTGTTTACGCGGCCAACACGACTCCCATAAATTCGTCCGATGTGTTTCGAGTTGCAGGGGGGCAGCTTGTTGTAAAATGGCAACAACTACGGTCCTCTCCCGTTTTTGCATCCGGCCGACTAGGTGGATTGGCGGTGTCGCCGGTCTCACCCATCGTAAGGCCGGTGTGAAGGCGACGTTGTGCCAACCCACTGGGTCAGAGAATGAAGTTTAGGGGAGAGACGCTCGCTGCGGTGGCGCTGTGCGTTTGGCTGGCAATTTCAGGGCCCGTCATCGCAGCACCATCCTTCGATCAGACCCAGAAATATGACGTAGATATTTCGGGGTCCGACCTGCTGACCGCCTTGCCTGCCTTGTCACGGCAGACGGGAGTGGTGGTTCTTTACCCTTATCAACTGGCCCAGGTCCGGAGCAATCCGGTCAAAGGTGCGTACACGGTTCCCGAGGCGTTGAGCTTGATGCTCGAGGGAACAGGCTACTCCGGCGATGTGACTGCGCAGGGAGCTATTTCCATCTCCCGGCAAAAAAAACATTGCGACACAGAGGGAGAAGCCATGCTTCGTGATTCAAAATCCACCGTTTCCGTCATTGCATTGCTTGCCAGCCTGTTCAGCGTGCCGGTCTGCGCCCAGCAGGCGTCCGCGCAGGCAGGGGGCACGCAAGAGACCACGGAAACAGTGACCGTCACCGGTTCGCGCGTCATCTCCGACATCGCCAATTCGCCGACCCCGATCACCGCGGTCAGCTCCGAGCAGCTGCTGACCACAACCCCGACAAATATGTCGGACGCCCTGAACAAGCTGCCGATTTTCCAGGGCAGCTTGTCGAGCCGTAACCTCACCAACGCCGGCAGCAACGGCGCTGGCGACTTCCTCAACCTGCGCAATTTCGGCCAGCAGCGCACACTGGTCCTGCTGGATGGCATGCGCCTTCCGGCCTCGAATGCGGACGGCAGCGTCGATATCAGCACCCTGCCGCAGATGATAATGTCCCGTGTGGACGTTGTGACCGGCGGCGCCTCGTCGGTCTATGGTTCCGACGCCATCACCGGCGTGGTCAACTTCATCCTCGACAAGAATTTCAACGGCTTCAAGTACGAAGCCAATGCCGGCATTTCGCAATATGGCGACGGCTTCAAATACAAGATGAATGCGGCGGCGGGCATGGATGTGTTCGGCGGCAGGGGCCATATCGAAGGCGCCCTCGAATATCGAAATGCTGACGGCGTGGTGCAGTCTGCCCGGCCTATATTCGCAAACGGATATAGCAGCTATAATACCGGTAACACCCCGAACAACCCGGTGACCAATGTTCAAAACGGCGGCCAGACCGTTTCGACGTTCAGCGGCCTCGTTTCCGGCTGCAACTGCGCGTATAACGGCTATGAGTTCGGCCAGCCCGGCATACTCACGCCCGCCAATCTAGGCACCATCCCCGCGGGCCAGACTGCCATCGCAGTCGGCGGCGATGGCGCCACCGTCAAAAATGAATCGATCTATGGCAATACCCGCAACGCCTCGGCGTTCGGCCGTTTCAGCTATAAGATCAACGATGATACCACCTTCTTCACCCAGCTCTCGCTCACCCAGGCCAACGAATTCGGCTATTTCTTCCCCTCCCAGCAGGAGGGCAGCCGTCAGACCACCACCTATTTCAAGGACAATGCTTTCCTCCCGCTGGCCACCCAGCAACTGCTGGGCAACAACTGCGCCACTGACCCCACTTGTCATACCGACGGCACAAACACCTTCAAAGTGTCGGAATGGTATTCAGCCCAGAACCGTTCCAAGAATACCAACAACGTCACGCGCAACATCGTCTCGACCACCGGCTTGAACGGCGTGGTGTTCGGGAATTTTGCCTGGGACGCGCATTACACTCATGGCGAAACCCGTCTCTCGACCTCTGGCATCAATAACGGCAACAACCAGTTTCATGATGCGGCGCAGGACGCGGTGATTGACCCCACCACCCACAGCCTTGTTTGCTGGAATGAAACGTCCGCCGCGATCGCGCAATTTGGCCGTCTCTATCCCGGTTGCGTGCCGATCAACACCTTCGGCAACAACGTCACCACCGACCAGCAATTTGCCTATTGGAGCCGAACGACCAATTTCCGCGAAACCAACATCATGGACGATATCGCCGCCGACATTTCGGGCGAGGTCTTCCAGTTGCCGGCCGGCCCGGTCAAGGTGGCGCTGGCGGGCGAAATGCGCTGGCTCGACTATACAATCGATTCCAACGCCTCGCCGACCGCCGTGGTCAATTGCACCGGCCTTCGCCTGTGCGGCAACGCCGCCGGCACCGGCTTCGTCACCAATCAGGCCAGCGTGACCCAGACCTTGTGGGACAACAACACCCTGCCGTCCACCCATGCTGCGATGAATGTGTGGGAATTCTCGGGCGAAATCGGCGTCCCGATCCTCAAGGATGTTCCGTTGGTCCAGAGCCTGAATGCCGACATTGCGGGCCGTTACACCAACT
>Ga0163163_10000372_pt1 | contig 43034 bp, 33 predicted proteins | sample S65metaG_FD_119766 | JGI IMG/M metagenome (GOLD analysis project Ga0163163, IMG submission 119766) | Switchgrass rhizosphere microbial communities from Kellogg Biological Station, Michigan, USA - S6-5 metaG | ecosystem: Host-associated > Plants > Roots > Rhizosphere > Soil | place: USA... | reverse complement strand
TGCTATTGTAGTGTAAATGCGACAATCTAAGTGGTCGATCACGCCATTTCGTGAACCTTGTAACCCGGATTTAACTTTGGTTCAACTACTTTGATTGCATTAAGCTATTCCCCAGGTTTTGCCCATGCATGCATAGAATGGCCTTTTCATTAAGACCAGGCAATTAATAGCATAAATGATAAAGTCTGGTGATCTTTTTCATGGTATCTATTTGAACGTTTGTGATTGATAGAAGGGCGGGAAATGCTCAGGTACGGAAGGTACTCAAAGTAGAATGTGGGTCGAATTTACATATCTTTACAATGGATCAAAAGTTTGTAAATAATAAATTTGATAACGCATAAAGTACGACCATGGAAACACAAATAATCACAGATTCAAAAAATATTGTAGAGACAAAAAATATAAAGGCATTCGGCACAGAAGCTGCTGAAGCGCCATTGAATCAACTCAACATAAAAAGAAGAAAGCCCTTACCGCACGATGTAGAAATAGAGATTTTGTTTTGCGGTGTTTGTCATTCCGATTTGCATACAGCCAGGAATGAATGGCACGGTACCATTTACCCATGCGTGCCCGGACATGAAATTGTAGGGAAGGTTGTGAACATTGGCAATCACGTTTCAAAGTTTAAAGTTGGCGATCTTGTTGCTGTGGGTTGTATGGTGGACAGTTGTCGCGAGTGTGAAGCCTGCAGGGAAGGTTTGGAGCAATATTGTGAAAAAGGGAGTGTGGGAACATATAACACGCGTGACAAGTTGCTGGGTACCCAAACTTACGGTGGCTATTCGGAGAGTATCGTGGTGACGGAAGATTTTGTATTGCGAATTCCCGAAAATCTTGATTTAGCTGCTACGGCACCATTGCTTTGTGCGGGCATTACTACTTACTCGCCACTCAGGCATTGGAAGGTGGGCCCGGGCCAGAAAGTAGGCGTGGTAGGACTTGGAGGCTTGGGACATATGGGCGTAAAACTTGCAAAGGCACTGGGCGCGGAGGTTATTGTGTATACTACTTCAACTTCGAAAGTTGATGATGCCAGGCGCCTGGGTGCGGATGACGTTGTGCTGTCGACAGATGCGGAACAGATGAAAAAATACAAGAGCAAACTTCATTTTGTATTGGATACTGTGTCAGGAGATCATGATATCAACGCGTACCTGCGTCTTTTAAAATTGGATGGCTCACTTGTTTTGGTGGGCGCGCCAGAGTTTCCATTGCCAGTGGCTGCCTTTAGCTTGATGGTTAATCGCAGAAGCTTTGCCAGTTCGGGTATTGGCGGTATTGCTGAAACCCAGGAGATGCTTGATTTTTGCGGAAAACATCGCATCGTTTCAGACATCGAGATCATCAACATTCAACAAATCAATGAAGCGTATGAACGATTGTTGAAAGGCGATGTCAAGTATCGATTTGTGATCGATATGGCCACTTTGAAGAATTAGACTTCACGCGTATATTCTTTATCTGTTACTTTTTCCATCCAGTCAACTACCTTGCCATTTAGGTTTTCCTGGATAGCAATATGTGACATGCCAATTGTGGACGTGGCACCATGCCAGTGTTTTTCATTGGGTTCAAACCACACGATGTCTCCCGGGTGAACTTCTTCAACTGAGCCACCGTGCTTTTGTACCCATCCGATTCCTGATACAATAATGAGCGTTTGTCCCAGGGGATGTGTATGCCACGCCGTTCTTGCGCCAGGTTCAAATGTCACAATAGCCGACGCAGCTCTTCTTGCATGATTGGGATCAAATAAAGGATCTATACGAACCGAACCTGTGAACCAATCTTGAGGACCCCTGGTGGATGGTCTTGAGCCTATTCTTGTAATCTCCATGGTTGGATTTTCACTAAAATTCGACAAATTTACTGTCCAGATAAAAATTAAGAATGTCAATTTGTTGCCAATGAATTCAAAAAATCAACTTTACCTTGAAGACCTCAGCGTGGGTCAGGAGTTCATAAGCGCAGAACACCAGGTGGATACGGAACAGATCATTTCATTTGCCTCGCAATTTGATCCGCAACCCTTTCACACAGATCCTAATGCCGCAAAGGATTCTTTTTTTAAGGGTCATGTGGCAAGTGGTTGGCATACTGCTTCCATGACGATGAAATTGGTCGTTCAAAGTGTGCCATTCGCAAATGGAATTATCGGCTTAGGTGGTGAAATTGCCTGGCCCAGGCCAACCATGCCTGGAGATATACTGCATGTAAGGAGTCGAATCACAGAAATCAAGCCTTCAAAATCCAAACCAGATCGCGCACTGGTACATGTGGTCTGTTTCACATACAATCAGACAGGCGAAGTGTTACAGGAATTAACTGCAAAACTCTTTGTGTTCAGAAGAGACTCGCTATCTACTGCTGTTTTGTAAATATTGTTTATTCTTCAGTAGAGCTTTTGATTTGGCACGAGGCCCAATAAAAAAACCACAGGTTTTAGCCTGTGGTCTGATTCAAAAGGGAGATGGTTCTATGAATTAGTTAGTTGAAATTACGACCGTATCCACCGAATGAACAACTCCATTGTCCGCTTGCTTATCCCTGGCCTGAACTTTGGCACCGTTAATAGTAACTGCGCCATTTTTTATTTGAACGAGCAGCTCTTTACCATTAATCGATTTAAGTTTCTGACCATCCTTAAAATCCTTAAAATCGGTTTTGCCTTCCACCACATGGTTATTTATCATACCGGTCAGTTTTAAACGGTTTTCAGGCATCAAATAATCTTTAATTTCGCCGTCTTTTAATTTTCCAAAGGCAAGATCTGTGGGAGCAAAAAAAGTGAACGGCCCGGGTTTGCTCAATTGAGTTTCCAGTTGAGCTGCTTTAACACTCTTAGACAAAGTAGCAAGATTTCTGTCGGCTACCACTACATCTACAATATTTGACATGATCAATATTTATTTGCAGATAGAATAATCTGCGTTGCATGTAATGTAGACCTATTAAAGTGGTATCATCTTCTTATTTGATTAATCTTCTCCACAACCGCGCAATGAGCTAAACTTTAACAGTCGCAGAAAACAAATACCTGCAGGCCTTAAATAAAGCCTACCTTGAGTATCTAATCATTTCCTGCTTCTGCGATTTACCCCGTTTTCCCTGAAGTAACAGTCTCCTGCTCATTCAGATTCCTTGTTACACTTCTTTTTGAATTTGACTTCTTTGTTTTTTTATTATCAAACAGCCTCAACAAGATTATGATCGATGTAAAAAAGGAAGGTGTATTGTTAACGAAGACGAACCATGATTTTGAGAACGAAGGCGTCTTAAATCCTGCTGTGATAAGTGATGGCATGGGTATTCATATTTTTTATCGCGCTGTAAGCAAGGGCAATTATTCCAGTATCGGATATTGTAAGCTGAGAGAACCGATGATCGTTGAACAGCGCCTGGATCACCCACTGCTTAGCCCCGAATTTGGCTTTGAATCGCACGGCATGGAGGATCCCCGCATTGTGTGTATAGAAGGCTTGTACTATCTCTCCTATACGGCCTACGACGGAGTGAATGCAATGGGTGCGCTGGCAGTGAGTACAGACATTCAGCATTTCAATAAACTCGGTGTGATTGTGCCGCGCATTAGTTACGACGAATTCAGCGAGTTGACAGCATCAAATGGTCATATCAACGAAAAATACCTTCGATACAATATTCATGGCGGCCTCCACAAGGACGCAGGAAGAGAAGTATTTGTGTGGGATAAGAATGTCATTTTTTTCCCGAGAAGGATTAACGGGAAATTGCATTTCCTGCATCGGGTTCGCCCGGATATTCAAATCGTGGCCGTGAATGACCTTGGCGAGCTCACGAAGGAATTTTGGCAGGACTATTTTCACCATTTCGAACAAAGCATCGTGCTTACACCGCAATACGAACACGAAGTAAGCTATATCGGAGGAGGCTGCCCGCCCATCGAAACAGAACATGGATGGTTATTGATTTATCATGGCGTACATGATACCATTAAAGGATATGTTTATACAGCCTGTGCAGCATTACTTGATCTTGAAAATCCACAGGTGGAAATCGCCCGGCTACCTTATCCTCTTTTCAAACCGGAATATGACTGGGAATTGTTGGGCGAAGTGAACAATGTTTGCTTTCCAACAGGAACCGTTTTAAGTGGCGACACCCTGTATATCTATTACGGGGCTGCTGATGAACAAATTGCATGTGCCTCACTTAGTATCTCTTCACTGTTAAACGAGCTGATGCTCAACAAAACAAATGTCTCATACAACAGAACTATATAGTGGCAGTCATTTATTGCCGGAGATTTTATTCATTACTTCCTATCCTCCTCGTGAATGCGGAATTGCTACCTATTCCCAGGATCTTATCAGGGTATTGAACTATGAATTCAGCCGATCATTTCAAATAAAAGTGTGCCCGCTGGAATCGGAAAGCGAAACCCATATTTATGGTGATGACACCAAATATCACTTAAATGTGGATCAATCGGATGGATTTACAAATTTGGCCCAATCCATTAACCAGGACGATGATATTCATATCGTCATGATCCAGCATGAATTTGGGTTTTTTGATAAAAGAGAAATACAATTTCTCAATTTTCTGAATACACTTGTCAAGCCCGTTGTTATTGCCTTTCACACGGTGCTCCCGAATCCCGATGATTCCTTAAAAGAAAATGTTCGGGCAATGGCTGGCCGGGCAGAGACTGTTATCGTAATGACAAATACTTCCAAAAACATACTGGCAGGTGATTATGAAATCACCCCCAAAAAAATCAAGGTTATTCCTCATGGCACCCACCTGGTGCCACACTTGTCCAAAAAGACACTTAAAAAGAAATATCATCTGCAGGGAAGAAAAATCCTTTCCACATTTGGGCTATTAAGTTCCGGAAAGAGTATCGAAACTACGTTAGACGCCTTGCCAGCTGTGGTGAATGCAGATCCCAAGGTGTTGTTTCTCATCATCGGCAAAACCCATCCCTCTGTGGTCAAAAGAGAAGGAGAAAAATACCGGAATATGCTTGAAGCCAGGGTGGCCACGCTTGGCCTGCAGGGACACGTACAATTTTTGAATTATTTCCTGCCGCTTCCTGAATTGTTGGAATATCTGCAGCTCACCGATATCTATTTATTTACGTCAAAAGATCCCAACCAGGCCGTAAGCGGTACATTTTCTTATGCCATCAGCAGTGGTTGTCCTGTTATTTCTACGCCAATTCCTCATGCCCTCGAAGTGTTAACAGGTGATGCCGGTATCATTTTCGATTTCGAAAATTCCCAACAATTAAGTACTGCAATTATCAGCCTTTTGAAAAATGAGGAATTGAGAATGCATATTGGCTCAAACGCGCTGCATCGTATGGCGTCGACCGCCTGGGAGAATGCAGCTATTGCGCATGCCTTGTTGTTTGAGGAAATTTGGGATGATGCCATTCCGCTGCGGTATAATTTACCGGCCATCAATCTTGAACACATAAAAAAGATGACTACTCCGTTTGGAATGATTCAATTCGCCATTCTAAATCATCCTGATCTCGGTTCAGGTTACACTTTGGATGATAATGCGCGTGCGTTGATTGCGATGTGTCAACACAATGAATTGACAGGAGAGGTGGAAGATCTGAAGTACATCACAAACTATCTCTATTTCATAAAATATTGCCAGCAGCCTGGTGGTCTTTTTCTTAACTATGTAGACGAGGAGAAGGAATTTACAGAACAGAACAAGACAACTAACCTCCAAGATTCTAATGGAAGAGCGATCTGGGCACTCGGCTACTTTCTTTCTCTCGGTCATCTGATGCCTGAAACACTCACGCGACATGCAGAGCGTATCATGGATGCTGCACTCCTAAACGCCAGGGAAATTCATTCCACACGGGCCATGGCCTTTATCATAAAAGGCTTGCACCACCGTAACGCAGGAAGTAAATTGATACAGGATACAACACTCATAAGCGAATTGGCAGACAGACTGGTTCAAATGTTCCGCCATGAAAGTAGTAACGACTGGCATTGGTTCGAAAGTTACCTGACCTATGCGAACAGCGTATTGCCTGAGGCCATGCTTTGCGCCTGGCTTGCCACCGGGAATATCACATACCGGGAGATTGCCAGCACGTCTTTTGACTTTTTGTTGTCAAGGATTTTTTCAGATGGCCAAATTAAAGTGATTTCAAATAAAAGTTGGTTGTATAAAGAGCTTCAGCCGCTTCCTGTTACCGCCGGCGGCGAGCAGCCCATTGACGTGGCTTATACCATTCTCGCGTTAAAGCGATTTTACGAATCGTTGGGAGATGAATCGTACAAACAAAAAATGGAAATCGCGTTCAATTGGTTCCTGGGACAAAATCACCTTCAGCAGATTATTTACAATCCGTGCACGGGTGGATGCTATGATGGACTGGAGGAGAATTATGTAAACCTCAACCAGGGCGCCGAATCATCGATTAGTTACCTGCTGGCCAGGTTAGCGGTTGATCCTGGCAGTCAGACCAAAAAAGCTTTCACGGGCAAAGCGAAGGCACTCGCGAAAAGCAATACGTCATTGTGAACGGATAACAATTATTTTGATCCGTGATCTATTTCGAAACTCAGTTTTGCTGTTATTCGATATTCGACAATCTTGTTGTCTTTCACGGTTGCGCTATGGTCCTGGATATAAATTGACCGGATATTATGAAGCGTTTTAGAAGCTTCAGCCACTGCCTGCTGTGCAGCATCTTCCCAACTTTTTGTAGAGTGAGCCATGAGTTCGAGAACTTTTAGGACTGACATAGTTGTTGATTTTGAATTAAAGAAAAGATGCAGGAGACATCTTATTAATTATTCATATCCTTCCCATTCTGCAGGTCCCTGATATTTCTTTCGACTTCTATCTTATTGCCTCCTTTCGCTTGTGGCAGCGCCTTTTGCGCAAAGGAAAGAGCTGTCTTATAGTCCCCCATTGCGGAATACGCACTGGCCATGCCTATATTGCTAAACAATGTGTTGGGATATTTGTTGTAGACCATTTTAAATATTTCGAAGGCTTTTTTGGGACTTGTTGCAATCAGGCTGTAAGCATAAGTATAGCCCTGGATGAGGTCCATATATGGCATAGCGTTCTTCATTGCTTCTTCGGCCTCGGCCTTTCGGCCCATACTGTCGAGTATGGCAGCTTTAGTTTGCCATGCTGTGAAATTATTGTTACCCCCAAATATGGGATTAAGCGAACTGTCAGCCCACAGTAAACCTTCTTCGAGGTTGGTTTTGTTAGCAGCGCAATAAGCAGCGGCCTGGTTCCATACCTGCCACTGACCAGGCAAGGCTTTGCCTCCACGTAACTCCGCCCTGAATGATGCGATTTGGGTTTTTACGACATCAACTTCAATCCTGAATGGGATCATGAGCTTTTCCCACTGCAATTCAATTGTAGCGCTCGAAGGCGTTTGTTCTGCAAATTCGTATTTAAGCCATTCAACACTTCTGTCGGTCTTTACCGGCTTTACCTTGATGCGAAGTGCATCTTCATTCGGGTCATAAAAGAAATTCCCCCAAGACGTTGAATTTTTGGAGAAGATCAGCGTGCATTCATTCGGATCATAAGCAACAAAAAAGCCATACCTGCCAGCTGCCAGGTCGTGACCCTCTATTTTGACATCGGTTGAAAATTCAAATGTCGTATTCTCATTAGCACCTGCACGCCATGGTGCGGGCTTCTTGAATCCATATCCAAGTTCGGTAAAACCAACCGGAATTAATTCTCCCCAAATATGACCATCCCTTTTCTTTACACCCGGTCGACTATAATGAATGGTTACATTGGTAATGCCGATGAGCTCACTCACAGATGCGGTTTTGTTGCCTCCCCTTGGCAGACTGGTTAGTTGAGCCTCAATTAAACCTGCGAAAGAAATTTGAAAAGAAAACAATAGCAAAAAAATCTTAAAGAGATTTTTCATATAGTGAGAATTTTCGTTTTAAGACGTCGGATGTGACAACTGATGCAAACTCGCTATCCAGGCTGGCCAGTGCGGTTTGATGAATTAATTCAGCCGGGAAATTTTGTCCCGCAAAACCCCGCTTATTGAATGTGGCCGTTGCGTCGGCAACAAGAAAGGTGTGATACCCTAAATTTCCGGCCATTCTTGTGGTGGTTGAAATGCAATGGTCTGTCGTAAGCCCTACGATTACCAGCGTATTGATTTTAGCATCGTCGAGGCGAGCCTGCAAATCAGTTCCAATGAATGCACTATTGACATTCTTTTTTATGACCGGCTCATTTTCGATTGGAATCACGGCTGGGTGGAATTTATTGCCCGAGTGGGTTTCGTGAAGTGGAGAAATTAGATTGGAGGAGCAATGTTGCACATGGAAAATGGGGAACCGGTTAGCTCGCCATATTTGCAAAAGCGCACCTGCACGTAATTCAGCGTCTGGATTGTTCCGCTCTCCTCCCCAGTATTCGATATTCTCAAATCCCTTTTGAATGTCAACGAGAATTAATGCCGGCGCGCTCATGTTTGTTATGCACATTTTAATAAAGTTTCCCAGCACCAGGAGAGTCGACATGGCAAAGCAACGAAGTTTTGCTGATAATGATAAATACTTAATTTTGATTATTTGATCAATTATTTTGATTACAATGGACATTCAACAAATACGAAACTTTCTGACACTGTGCGATACCCTCAATTTCAGAAAGGCTGCCGAACAGATAAACATTGTTCAACCCGCTTTGAGCAAACAGGTGCAATTGCTGGAATCTGAAGTGGGCGCTTTGCTTTTCAACAGGAGCAGGCGGACCGTTGCTTTGACGGACGCGGGAATATTTTTTAAAAAGGAAGCGCAGCGGATATTGCAGGACCTGGATAAGACAATCGTCCGAGCCAAACAGGTGCACAATGGCGAAGCGGGTGAAATAAGGGTAACCCATTCCAGTTCTGCGATGAACACTGTGGTGCCTACCTTCCTTGTTAAAGTGAAACAGAAATGGCCACTTCTGAAAACGATTGCCCAGGAAACTTCCAACCTTCAACAAATTGAAATGTTGCTCACGCGGGAAACGGATATGGGTGTTGCGCCAAATATTGTATTGCCACCGGAAGCGAGCTCCAAAATCTTGTACACCGAGAATTTTGTTTTGATCTTGCCGGCCACGCACCCTTTGACGACAAGAAAGCTCAACGATTTGTCTGTTTTGAAAAACGAGACATTTATTTTACCCCAGCAGGCCACCGGTGCCGGTTATGTGGAAACGATCCTGCAGATTTGCCACTCAAATGGTTTTCATCCAAAAGTTGCGCACGAGTCTCCGCACTCTATCGGCGTATTGCGCCTGGTGGAGGCCGGTCTTGGTATTTCCATTGAACCGCTTTCGTCAGTACGCGGTGTAAACATGAATATCAAAGCAATTGAATTGAAAAACCTCCCTCAAAAGGTTTCGATGATTCTTTTTTTTCTACGCGAACGCGAAGAAGAATTGGCCAGGTTTATAAGAATATTTTGAATAGGTAAAATTTCACCTCTACTTGATCTTCATCCCAGGCACAAGCGGAACGGTTTCCACCAGCTCCAGTGACTTGACCATATCCTTTGTACCCGTTTTGTATTTAATGAAATGAGGCGTTTGCAGGTGCGCTTTGTAAGCATCAGCGTCGGCATAAATTTCAAGAATCGTGAAATGCGTAGGATGATCTTTTTCGGAAACGGCGTATAAAGTGAGAACGCCAGGTTCAACACGCGTTGCTGTTTCAATGCCTTCCCTGAGCAAGGCTTTGTAATTTTCCAACTGCGCAGAATCGATGACCAGTTTTGCCAGGCGAACAATTTGCACCCGGGCCTGTGCAGAAGCGTTGCTGGAAAAGGAAAATGCCAGCGTGCCGGCAATCAAAAGCCTGGTAAGAGTTGTCTTAGTGCTTTTCCTCATTTTCGATGGATTTTAACAATAAAAGGTAAGCGTTTTTCATTCAAAAGGCCCATTCAAACTATATCTGGTCTCTATCATTAATAGACTACCTTTACCATTGATCGGAAGCACTTCGTAATCATTCCAACCTTTTTTCCTCCTTCTCGTTTTAATTTTTACACCTGCTCCCACATAATTCTTATCTCTAAAAATTGATTTATGAAAAAATTATTTATGGCTACGGCCATGTTGTTTGCGTGTGCATACGCTATTGGTCAGGCAGTTCCAGTCTCTACCATGATCGAAAAAGAAAACCGCAATGCAGTGATGATCATCATCAACCAACCGGTAAAGATCACCACAGAAGCGCTTCATGAGAAATTGCAACGTTCCGGACTCGATGAAAAGGCAAAAAAAGGTTCAACCAGTTATAAAGGAGTTACCCTTTCGGAAATCAGCAGTGAAAGGATTGACGTGTATACAAAGGTTGAAGAAGCGCCAAATAATACCAGTGCAGTATATATGGCAGTTTCAAAAGGATACAACAATTTCACCAATTCAGCCGCCGACAGTGTTATTACTCAAAATACAATTGCGTTTCTTAACTCATTTGTAAAGGACGCTGACAATCATTTTGCCGACGTGAATATATCCGGGCAAATTGGTGATGTAAACAAGTCTGAAAAGGATTATCAGAAATTGCTGGATGAACAGCGGAACCTGGAAAAGCAGAAAAGTGTCATTGATTCACGCCTGGGTGTGATACTGGTTGAATTGGCCAGCCTTAAAACAGAAATGGATAAAAAGAAGATTACAGTAGAGGATTCAAAAATCAAGCGTGCAAACAGCAACAAATAAAAAACTCCTTGACCTCACAGGTTGGCAATGGGATAGATCCCGCTAAAAAAAATCCCGCAACCTGGTAAGCGCCACTTCTCCTGCGTCAGCTCTGATTAATCCACGCATAGGCCTGGCCAGGTCAATGGTGATAAAAAGGATAGTTGACGCCAGAATTGCAAAGACTGTAACAACTATCCATTCTTTGCGATTAATAACTGGTGTGGTAAATCCACCCACAAAACAAATCGCCAGTGCAAGGATAATGAGTATGTAGGTAATCGGGTTAGGAATCCCGGCACTTAACAAGGCTTCTCTTCTAATTCCAATATCAAACATAGCCGTTAAACTTTCAATCATACTGTTCACCGGGCCGTTCATATTGGTCTTTTTAGATTGGTCAGCGGTAATTGCCCACAGTGCTACTGCAGTTCTTGAGATCTCCTGCCTGTTTATGTCCGCCTTCACAAAATCTGCAGCATCGTCATAATAAGAAATGCGTTCTTCAAGGTATTTATGCAACTCGGTCCGATAGATATTTCGTACGCTGTCTGGAAAGAGGTCAGCCTTGATGATCGCCGTTCTTAAAAGATTGGCTTCGTCCACAATCATAGCCCTCACACTTTCCAGGCGGTTGCCAGACTGGCTAAATGTGAATGCAAGCATGAAACCCCAAAGTCCAAATAAGGCTCCCAATAAAGCTTTTATCCCACCCCTGGTATCTCCGTCTTCCGGGCCCCAGAACCATTTCCGGGACTTATGTCCCACTACAACCGTAGCTAACATCAGAACAAGAAGAACAAGGGAGATGATGGATGCATCAATTCTCGTAAATAGTGACCTGTCCATTTATTCTATTTTATTTCGAGACATTTTTTTCGGACCACAAAGCACTGGAGAGAATTCAAGTACATTTCGGTAAGCCTACATTTCAGTTCCCATTCAGGATGGATACTTGCGGCAAGTAAAAACCGCCATTTTGAAAGTATAAGATAACTAAAAATATAAGAATCTCATGGTTTAGCCGCAGCTTGGCCTAAGAACTACCCATCATCCTGTGATCAGTTTCAGGAATTCATCTCTTTTTCGCCTGGCCACGTCAATGGTTTCACCGTTTTGTAACACCACCTGGCCTCCTTGGCAGTGTACCTAAATTTCTCCAAATTTAACAGATAGCTTAGCGGTAAATTATACTGGCTGCGGCCAATCGCTTGCGACCTATATTGATGACCAGCTTTGCGATGATTGCAGGCATGATACCGATGTAATTGGAGTTAAAGGCCGGCACCACAGTAAGCTCAAAATTGTAGGTTTCATACTTTTATTTTAAATGGTTGATTATGGGATCGGTTAATCTCATTTCTAATAATAGTTTCAAATTGTTATTGCTCTACTTTCTGGCAGGCTTTTCAAGTTGCAGGGGTCAAACAGAATTTGGCAATAATTATCTCATTCTTGAGAAGGTAATTCCATTGCCAGATGTCAGCGGTCGTATTGACCATCTTGCATTTAATGAAACCCGCCAGGTTATTTATGTGGCCGCACTGGGTAATAATACGATTGAGGCAATTGATTTGCCTGGCGGAAAAGTAATGCACTCGATTAAAGGGCTTCATGAACCACAGGGAGTCGAATATCTTTCCTTTTCCAATACGATTTTTGTAACAAACGGCGGGACCGGTATTTGTAATTTTTTTGATGCCACAACCTTCCAACCGATAACTTCTCTTGATTTTAATGATGACGCCGATAATGTGAGATACGCACTGAGTAGCAAGACCGCCTATCTCGGATATGGAGAGGGCGGCATCGGAATAATTAATGAAGAACTGAAAAAAGAAATTGGAAGAATAGCCTTTGCCGGGCACCCCGAAAGTTTCCAGGTGGATCCCAGAACAAATAAAATCTGGGTAAACGTCCCGGATCATCATGCTATAGAAGTATTGGATGGCAATGGCCTTAAGGTCATTGATGAATGGAAATTCACGGATCTCCACGCAAACTTCCCTATGGCCTACGATAGCCTTCACCACAGGCTATTCATTGGGTTCAGGTCGCCTTCCCGACTTGTAATAGTTGATAGCGAAACGGGAAAGCAAATTGCTTCATTGCCTTGCACAGGTGATTCAGATGATCTCTTCTACGATGCAGAGGCAAAAAGAATACTTATTAGCGGAGGAAGCGGTTATACTGATATTTTCAAAGAGGATAATGAAAATAGCTATTACGCAATCGCACATATTTCGACGCGGAAAGGAGCAAGGACTTCACTTTGGATTCCTGCCACTCATCAATTTATTTTAGCCGTGCCAAGGAATAACGGACATGCGGCAGAATTAAGGGTTTACAAAATGACACAATAATTTGCGGATAATGTGGTTGCCTTATAAAATAATTATAGCCACCTGAAGCACGATATTTTTCCGGCAAGTTTCATTTGCACAGCATAGTATTCCAGATATTATGGAGGCAACTCCCATCACAGAGAAGATTTCTATTGACGGCAAATTAGTTGAAGCCGTATGGCAGACCGCGCCTTTTATTGCGAACTTCACTCAACGTGATCTCAATTTTGGTCAACCCGCATCTGAAAGGACAAAAGTGGCTTTGCTTTATGATAAGAACAATATTTACGTTGGTGTATGGTGCTATCAACGGCAAATGGAAAAGGTGACGGTCAAATATTTACAACGAGATTTCAACTATTCAACAGATGATAATTTCGAGATAATCATTTGCCCCTTTAATGACAACCGCAACGGTTATCTTTTTATTATTAACCCCAATGGAGCAAGGGCCGATGTACAGGTAAGCGGCGATAATGATAATATTGATTGGAATGGGGTGTGGGATGCAAGAACTTCAAGCACCGATAGCGGTTGGTTTGCTGAAATTCAAATACCCTTTAATAACCTACAATTTAAGAAAGACAATATAAAATCCTGGTCCGTAAATTTTGAGCGGAATATCCGCTATAAAAAAGAGCAAGACCGGCGGCAGGGTTGGAGCCGGGGTTACAATTTTGAAAATTTAAGGTATGAAGGAATTCTAACTGGCATTAGAGAATGATTGACGGAACATCGGGGAGGAACAACCCGAATATCACGACAGTCACTAAACTATATTCAATACATTTCAGCTTAAAGGGACAATGCGTAACTGGTGGTGGTCATTCCACAAGTGGTAGAAGATTGAGCAGATGGAGTTATACTGTTTGTGCATCAGTAGGAGTCATTGGTTTTGGTGGCGAAATTGACTGGCCCAGGCCCACCTCATCAATTAATGGTGATGCATGTGCGGCATGGAACTGAGATCAAAGCGCGTGAGCTTGTACGTAAGTAGTTTATAATCATCTTCTGTGATCCGGTTATTTGTATCAATGGGAGGATTTTCGAACAATTGCACCTTGCCTGTAACTGGCCAAAGTATTTCTATTTTCTCAATCGATGTTGCTGTACCTATACCAATATGCTGCAGGAGGGGATTCGAACCAAAACTACCCCCGGAATTAACATCCCGGTAAACAGTTCGTTCAATGTTACCCTCTTTAAACGTCACCTTGATCTTTGCACCGATCGCTGCTTTGTTTGAGACCGTTCCCTGCAATAAGAGATTGATCCAATGGTTTTGATTTTGACCAGGGTTCAAATACAAAGAATTTTCATAGGCATCGCCTACATATGCCCCACCCATTTTTATAAAAATATCTTCATTTCCATCATTGTCGAAATCTGCAAAGGAAACCCCATGGCCCTTTTGTAAATTTCCCACTCGTGCGGATGTGGTTACATCTAAAAAACTGACGCCATTGATGTTCTTGAAAAGTTTATTGGGTACAGCCGATCCGAGATGAGGGTTTCCAGTGCCAAGATAAAAATCAAGATATCCATCATTGTCAAAATCGCCAAAGTTTGCACCCATTGCGAAAGCAATTTTAGTGAGTCCTACTTTTACTGAGACATTTTCAAATGTACCATCATGATTGTTTCTGTACAGGAAAACCTTGCCTGCATTGTTGACGGGCCTGTTTGTGGCTTCGGAGGCCGCATAGGAGGCAAGCGAACCGGTAAATTCATATCCACAAACGAGAATATCAAGCCAGCCGTCATTGTCATAATCCCAGAACCATGTCGGAAAACTGCGGGTTAATTGGTTCGAGAGTCCAGCTTGCTGACTGACGTCCCGGAATTTTATTGAACCACCTTTAACCGATACATTCTTTAGTAATACTTTTTTTCCGTTTAATGTGGAAATAAAAATGTCCGCGAAACCATCATTGTCAAAATCACCTGAAGTGACTCCCTTTACAAATTCTGTCAAGGCACAGCCCGCTTTCGAGGCGATTTCCGTAAAGGTTCCATTCTTGTTATTGATATAGAGTTCGCAGGGATAAGATTTGCCTCCTGGAATGGATTCATTTCCGACAAAAACATCCAACCACCCGTCATTATTGAAATCGGCCCATGTAGCCGTTTGTGAGGGATGAAACGACAACAAGCCGCTTTCTTTTGTTACGTCCTTAAATGTGCCGTCACCATTATTTTTCAATAGAGAATTCGGGATTTCTCCGAATACACCTTTCCACCCGCCCCTCAATACAAAGATGTCCTTTAGGCCATCATTGTTATAATCAGTTTGTTGGATGTTCAATCCACCTGTTATTTGTCCCAGGCCAGAAGAATCAGATAAATCTCTAAAAGTTCCGTTGGCGTTATTTTGATAATAGTGCATGGGCTCCGAGAGTGACCAGCTGCTTATCACTACATCGGGATAACCATCATTATTAAAATCATCCACTATGCTTCCTCCAGCCTGGCATTTGAAATTGAGTCCCAGGTTGGCTGCGATATCTTTAAATGGACGAACCAGGCGCAAACTATCATCATCTTTGACATTTAACAGGAATTGAGGTGGGACGTCCTGAGGATAGCCGCCTGTGGTCATATATCCAATATTCATGAGCCACCTGGACTCCAAATCGTTGGGATCTTCATTCAATATGACCTTATAAATTTCAATGGCTTTTTCTGATCCGGTTTTATCCTGATGAACGGCACCTTTTGAAATAGGGTAGATGCAGGACTCTGAATTGTGAGAACGAATGCAATTTGTTCTTTCGCCAAGTCTCAAATAAGAAATGGCGAGGAGTTTCATCATCTGCTGCCGCTGTTCCAGGTTCGACGACGGCGTTTTACTAAGTAAATCCTCTACGATATCAATCGATTTCTGTTCTTCTCCCATTTGCAAAAGAGCACCTGATTTCTTGAGTAACACCTGGGTTATTAATTCTTTGTCGGAAGATTTTTCCAACATCGAATCACATGATTTTATGATTGCTTCCGGACTAAAAATGTTGTTGGGATTAAATTGAAATTTTTCACAAGCCTTGAGCAGCTCAATCATTTCCTGGTTGGGTCGCTCAATATGCGTGCAGGACATGAATAAGAAAATCAGGATGAACAGGCGCTCAAACTTCAGATGATTGCCAATGATATAGTTTGCAGGTCTTGAGTGCATGACTGGCAAATCTGGTACAATGATAAATAAAAATAGAGGCAATGGCATGCCCCTATTTTTATTATGAAAATGTTAGATTATTTAACTAATGGATTTGTGGAAGTTTCGCTTGCAGGGATTGGGAAGAATTCGACCTGCCCAGGTTTTGGATCAGGCCTGATTGTAGGATAATATCCTTTTTTTCTCCATCTTAAAATATCAATGTTACTAACTTCCTCACCAGCCAACTCTACTGTTCTCTCATGCATCACAGCCGCCAGTGCTTCGTTTTTCGAAGCCAATGTAACAGGTGGCATATTTACACTCGGACGCGCACGTACACTATTAATATAAATGGCTGCCTGGGCAGGACTTCCTATTTCAGCCTCGCACTCTGCAAGCATTAAAAGAACATCGGCATAACGGATCATGCGTTGATTGATGCCATCGGGATGGAAACCATCATCTGTCCAGTCCAGGATTGAATATTTTCGGAATACTCTCTTTTTAGCAACACCCTTTCTATGGCTTTGCGCCACGTTCATTCCATCTTCCGTAAGTGCCTTCCCAGCCGCAGTTCCGCCCTGTGTCACGATCAAATCACCAGATTCGTAGAAGGTAAATTTATACCTCGGATCTCCTGCTTCAAATTCGTCGAGAAGTTGATCTGAAGGCACCACATTTCCCCAAACGATTCCGTATTCCTGGCTGCGCATAATACTTGCATCTGCCGTTGGGCCTTCCCCAACATATCCCCAGTTAAAATTGTTGTCGCCTTTGTCTACGAACGCAACTTCAAATATAGATTCAGGATTAAATTCGTGACCTGCTGTAAGTTGAGTTGATGCAAGTTTAACGTCGCCATCGAAATTATCAGAAAAATTGGGAACGAGACTGTATTTGCCATATACATTCAGGAGTGCAGTCTTGGCTGCTGCGTAATCGCCATTCTGCATTTGCACCCTGCCTAATAAAGCATAAGCGGCACCTTTTGTTGCTCTTCCCTGCTGAGAAGCGGCGTCGGGTAATTTCGAAGCTGCATCAGTTAAATCACTAATGATTAGTGAATAAACATCGGCTGCAGCGGATTTAGCTTTGAAATCAGCAGCAGATGCAACAGGGGCAGTGTACACCGGCACATCTCCCCACATAGTTACCAATTCAAAATAGGCCCATGCTCTCAAAAATTCTGCTTCTCCAACAGTGATATCTCGTTTTGAAACATCATCATTTACATCAGGGGCCTTCGCAATAACCATATTAGCCCTGTTGATCATTTGATAGGTGCCGTTCCAAACACTTGTCATTACCGCGTTGGAAGGTGAAGGCGAGGGTTGTTTCAGCAACTCGGCTCGTGGCGCTTCCAATTGTGCTCCACCTGCACCGGTTTCCCCACCACGCATATCATGTGTAAAAAACCATTCGCGGCCAACCAGGTTTGCAGAACGTAAAGTGGAGTAAACTGCATTCACTCCATTTTGTAATTCCGTGGCAGTCTTGAAATAACTTTCCGTAGTCGGATTGTTTTGATCCGTTATATCCAGCTTTTTTTCGCAGGCAATTACCAGGACCGTAACCAGGATAATTGCTGTAATCAGCAGGTTTATATTTCGTTTCATATTTTTAGTTTTACTCAATTTTTCTTATCAAAAATTTACATTGATACCAACCTGGTAACCCTTTGGCTGAGGATACACAGCATAATCAATTCCATTTGTTAATGATGATGAACCAGGTGCCCTGTTACCAACTTCGGGATCAAATCCTGTATATTTTGTGAATGTCAGGAGATTTTGAGCCGAAACATATATCGTGAAATTCTTTACAACGCCTTTGGTGAGCGATTGCAAAGTTGCTGTAGGCACATTGTAGTTAAGGGTGATGTTCTTTAGACGGAGATAAGAACCGTCTTCAAGGAACCTTGTAGATGGCCGTGCATTTTGGTTGGGATCAGATGAAATGGCACGGGGAACATCTGTGTTCATATTGGAAGGTGTCCACGCATTCAATACGGCTGTACCAGCATTGAAGAAACGGACCATTCCTTCTGTTGTTGTTCTCAAGGCATTGTAGATCTTATTACCCTGCACGCCCTGGAAGAAAAGAGAAAGTCCAAAATTCTTATATGTGGCTCCGAGATTCAATGAGTAACTGAATTTTGGTATAAAGGTTCCCAGGAAGGTGCGATCCTGGTTATCAATTTTGCCATCACCATTTAAGTCTTTGAATGCGATGTCACCGGGAGCAGTTGCTGCTGTTTGAGTAGCATGCTTAGTTACCTCTTCAGCACTTTTGAATATGCCTTCCACTACCCAGCCATAGAAAGATTGCACGGGTTGTCCAGGTGCAGTGTTTGTAATATTATAACCCTCACTTAAGTCTACATCTGCTCCTGCTTCAATATTTGGAACACCTTCCGCAAGTGCATTTACTTTATTTCTGATAAAGGTCAAATTGGCTAAGGCATTCCATTGAAATGCGCCTTTGCGATCATTGTATCCAGCCTGCAATTCAAAACCGGTATTCTCCATGGCCCCCACGTTCGAGATAACAGTGCTGTTCAGGAATCCCATGCTTGGAGAAAGAGGAACTGCCAAGATTAGGTTGTCTGTTTTACGATGGTAATATTCCGCAGTCAGTGTGATTGCATTATTGAGCAAACCCAAATCCAGGCCAAAGTTTAATTGTTTTGTGGTTTCCCAGTTCAATTCAGGATTTCCCAAACCTGGGATAGATGAAGCCGGACCACTGTTTAGAGAATTGTCGAATGGATAATAAGCACTGTTTGCATTTACACTTACCAGCCATGGCGTATTACCTAATATAGTTCCATTCAGACCCGTAATTCCATACCCTGCTCTCAATTTTAGTTCAGATATTTTTACCTGACCCTTCATAAAATTCTCGCGATCGATTCTCCAACCCACGGAGCCCGAGGGGAAAGTTTGCCATTTTCTTCCTGGTGCCCATACGGACAGACCGTCACGTCTAATGGCGCCGCTCAACAAATACTTTCCCTGATAGTCATAATTTATACGACCAACATATGAAATCAGGTTGTTTTCACCGTACAAAGTGCTTGCCGACACATTCGTTGCGTTGTTGAGCGTCTTTAGGTTATTTGAAGACTGATTACCGCTCGCAAGTTCCTGTCTTGTTATCTGTCCCTGGTATTCATAAATGGCGGTCGCGTTAACATGGTGGTCGCCAAAACTCTTATCGAATGTCAACTGTTGAGTGTACAATTGTACTGTTGAAGTGTATCGGTTGTTTGTGATCGTAGCCTGGTTGGCGCTTGATCCCGCAACTGTACCACTATCATTAAATATGGGAGAAAATCTGTAATCCAATCCATTGGAATGATCAACGCCAAAGGTTGAACGGAACTTTAACCATTTGGTGAAATTGATCTCTACATAAGCAGTACCTAAAATTTTCAGCGTTGTCCGTGTACCTGGATTTTTAACAAGTGCATCCTCTATTGGGTTTGTAGGATCACCGCCATCAAGAACAGAATTTACACCTCTGTATCCGTCACTGGTTGTTGGATCATGTACGGGCATATAGGGCATCATCTTGATAACGTTTACCAGGTTCGACCTTGTACCTGTTTCATTGTTATCGTAGTTCTGTTTACCATTGGCAAGGTATAGATTCTCTCCAAAAGTAAAGGTCTTGCTGATGTTGTGTTCTGAGTTGAATCTAAAGTTATAGCGGCGATAGGCAACGCCAGGAGTGGTTCCTGTTTGATCAAAGAAACTTCCTGACGCATAGAACCTGGAAATATCATTACCACCGCTCAAAGAAATATTGGTCTGGCTCATGCTTCCCGTCTTAAAATATTCATCCTGCCAGTCTGTAACATTATTTCCATACGTATTGGCGGCACCCTGATAGATCGGCATGTCTACATAAGGTGGTAAAAGCCTGGGCACCTGGCTACCCCTGTAAGCAATGGCATAGTCTCCAAATTGTTGGGGATTTAATATATCCAGGCGTTGAGTGATCTTGTTGATGCCATAGTAAGAATTAAGATTGACGTGCAATTTTCCATCTCTCTTACCTTTTTTTGTGGTAATCATGATTACGCCACTACTTGCTCTTGAACCATAAATAGCTGCAGCAGAAGCGTCTTTTAATACGTCAACCGATTCGATATCTCTTGTATCAATTGTTGATAAGTCGCCAGTAGGCAATCCATCTATTACATAAAGCGGGTTGGAAGCATACGTAATCGAGCTGATACCTCTTATCCGAACCAGTGGTTCTGTTCCTGGGCTACCGTTATTTACTACCTGTAGTCCGGGAACTCGACCCTGTAAGGCCTGTGGAACACTTACTACAGGTATTTCGTTGAGGGTTTTGCTGTTCACGGTGGAGATAGCGCTTGTTACATTACTATGTCTTTGAGAACCATAACCAGTCACAACAACTTCTTCAAATGTTGACACGCCTGGTACTAGTGAAACCGTAACACTACTTTGAGTGCCGACTTTGACTTCCTGGTTGACAAAGCCAACAAAACTTATCACGAGCACATCCTTGGGGGATGCGGAAATGGAAAACGCGCCATTGTCGTCTGTGACGGTTCCCTTGGTAGTTCCTTTAATTTTCACCGAGGCAGCTGGAACCGGTTTCCCGGTTTCATCAAGGACCTTTCCCTGAACATTTGTTTGGGCATTTGCAGAGAAAGCGAGCGTTCCGCAAACGAGCAAAATGGCAAATTTCAGCCACAGCAGAGAAAGTTGTTTATGCATTCGTTGGGCTATCATTCTCATAACAGTTGATTTAATAATGGTATTTGGAGTCTAATTTGAAGCAGATTGGTTGAATGCTCTGACGATGAGCGGCAAATGCGTGAGCTATGCATTTGGGATTGTTGGCTAAGCATGGCATCTAAAAAGTTTTGGTCAGAATAAACGTCTAAAAGGGAATTCGCAATCGATTACATTATTTGACAACAATTATTCCCTATTTCGCTGCATCAGAGTCACAATTTTCTTGTTTGGGGCCTTTATTGTTAATAAATTGCCCTATTAATCACCTAAAGTATGGTATTCTTTTTTATTTAGCAATCGGTTGCATAAATTTTTTTTGAAAGTTGTATTACTTTTACCTTAAATCCTTAAAAAAGCGTGAAAATTGAAAAGGAAATTACGATCTATGACATAGCCAAGCAACTTGGGGTGTCTGCTGCCACAGTTAGCAGAGCGCTTAATGACAGCAGCTCCGTTAACGCGACAACCCGTTCCAAAATAAATGCACTCGCTGAAAAGCTAGGGTACAGGCACAACCACTTTGCCAGCAGCTTGCGGCTGCAAAAAACCCATACGATCGGAGTCATTCTTCATGAATTAAATAGCTATTTTATTACTTCGGTATTGTCGGGCATAGAAAAGGTGGCAAGGGAAGCCAAGTACAATCTAATTATTGTGCACTCGGCCGAAAATGCCAGCATAGAGGCTGCTAATGCCCGGAATCTTTTTCATAAAAGGGTAGATGGCGTCATTGCATCATTATCGTTCGATACAGAGAACCTGTCGGCCTTTAAGCAATTTCAGTCCAAAAAAATACCGGTTGTTTTTTTCGACCGTGTTTTTGAAAACAGCGAAGGCGTAAAGGTGATCATTAATAATTTCCAGGCGGGATACGATGCCACCACTCACCTTATACAACAGGGCTGTAAACGCATAGCCCACGTCACTTCCAGCTTGAAAAGAAATGTTTATTCTGAACGCTTGCGAGGATATAAGCAGGCGATGCAGGAAAATAATTTTAAGTTCGACGAGAAGCTCCTGATTGTAGAGGGATTTAAAGAACAGGATGCAATTAGGGTGGCAAAACGAATACTTGCCATGAAGACATTGCCCGATGGCATTTTTATTACTAACGATTTTTGTGCTGCCGTGGTCATGCAATTGCTAAAAGATGAAGGAATCCGCATTCCGGAAGACATAGCTATTGTAGGATTTAATAACGATATCATTGGAAAAGTTATCAACCCCAAGTTAACTACTATCAACTACCCGGGCTTTGAAATGGGGCAGGTTGCGGCAAGCAGTTTGATTAACCACCTCAAAGGATTATGGGATATGAACCTCACGAATACTTTGGTAATAAAATCAGAATTAATAATCAGGGAATCTTCATTGAAGAAATCGAAAAAAAGCTGAGTTCTGGCAAGAGGTCATTTTTCTTTCGCTTTACACTTGAAAACTTTCATGTAGTCATTATTTACCCCCACCAGGACAAGCTTTTCATGAGCAGCGTTTTTAATGACTTTCATATCCTTAATATCCCCATCCAGTCTGAATCCGCTTTCCGCCGGGGAAATTACTTTGAATTGTTTGTTACCCAGGCCCTTTAAGAAGCATCCGTAAGAGGCATCGTATCTGCCAGTCATTACTTCAGCTTGATATTCGTTACCGGCAACCAGCATATCCGGGATTCCGTCTCCATCCAGATCTTCGCAAACAATGGCATTGACGGGGGCAAACTGCGCTTCAATTGGCAATGCATGCATAATGAATTTTCCCTGACCTGCATTTTCAATCCAACTCGTTCGCGTTTCGGAGCATGTTAAAATATTTAAATTTTTCCCCGCGGGGAAAATATCGTCTGCCGTCGCGCTTGCAAAATCTTTACTTAATAAATATTTCTTTTTTACGGAAGGTACCTGTCCGGTGAGTTGATCAAGATTTATGGATGGAGACAATTTTCTTTCGCCATCCTTATCCTTGATATAGTAAAACATAACCGGGTCTATACTGCCATTGTGATCCAGGTCTTCCGCATATAATTTCATTGGATAACCTGTTGAAGTGTGATAAACACAATTCAAACCTAAGTTTCCTGCTACAAAATCGACATCGCCATCCCCATCAATATCAGCTGCTATTAGACTGCGCCACAGCCCCTCTGTATTTTGTAAACCGGTGTTTGCGGTTATTTCCTTTAATTCTTTTCCATCATTGCCAAAAAAGCGCAGGGGCATGTATTCGCCGGCAATCACCAGGTCGGGATGTTTGTCATTGTCAATATCCGCCCATTGCGCCGATGTGACCATGCCAGGCTTTGATAATGCGGGGCAAACTTTATTTGTTACATCCACAAAAACGCCCTTGTTGTTTTGCAGGAGATAGCTGTTGGGTGAGAGTGGGTATTCCTTTGACACCCGCCCACCAATAAACGCATCCAAATCCCCGTCTCCGTCATAATCAGCTACCGCCACGCAGGATGCAATAGTTCTTACTTGTGAAGGAATGGCATCAGGGCTTAGTTTAAAGCTGCCCTTGCCATCGTTGAGATATATACGAGGTTGATAGTACATGGACGTATCACTGAATCGCATATCGCCAAAGGTTAACAGCAAATCGAGATCGCCATCGCCATCCGCGTCAAATAATGCCTCGGCCTCGTCTTCTTCAAACTTCGAACCAACAGTAAAATCATATCCGGTGAACGTTCCTTTATTCGTTTGAATAAAGATCCGGGGGATTGAATTGAAGCCATTTCCAATGTAAAAGTCAGTTTGGCCATCGTTGTTGAGGTCCCCGGTTGCAATAAAAGGACCTAACTGTGAATATTTCTGTGGCAGTAATCTCTGGTATGCGAAATCATTAAACTCAACATCATTGTGTTTGTACAACACTTTTACAGAACCTGTCACATCTACAAATATTTTTGAAACTCCTCCAGGCGCAGCTGGCTGCCAGAATGTTGTTGCATCCTTTTGCTTTAGGGTGTAAACACTGTCTGTTCGCAATTCCTTAAATACCTGCTTGTTGTTACTTGGCCAAATCACAATTACGGAATCTACCTGGGTACGATTGCCAGTTCCAAACAGGATTTTGGAGTCAACAGTTGACAAGTATCCGCGCACAGGATATTGTTCCTGCACCTGGACAGCACCGTTATTGTAGACAAAGATTTTGGCCCCGAAGCCGTTTGTGTTCATACCATCGCCTTTAAGAATGAAACCCAGGCTATGGTTCGTTTTTATTTTATTTGACTGGTTTTGGCTGTTGATCAGGATGAATGCTTCCTGGTTGATATTGTTTACCACCAAATCGAGATCGCCATCATTATCCAAATCAACATACGCCGCCCCATTCGACATGGAATTTTCTTTGATTCCCGAGGAATCGGTGACATCGATAAAGCCAAAGTTGCCATTGTTGAGGTATAAATAATTGGGGATAGCAACGTGATTCAACCCCACCAATTTGTCTCTCAGCATTTTCTTAAAATCGACATCCGAACCGCCCTGATGAGCATTTTGGCTGAACTTGATGAAATCTGCATTTATAAAATCCCTCCCGATTCCGTTAGTGATGTGCACGTCTTTATATCCATCATTATTAAAATCTGCGAACAAAACACTCCAGCTCCAATCTGTCTCGCTTATTCCGGCCAGTTGTCCGATTTCACTAAAGTATGGAACAGAAGTATCACCCCGTTGATAATTTCCCATATTCAACTGCAACATATTTCGGGCAAATTCCGGGGCATATCCCAGGTTTCTTTCTTCCTGGTACCTTTCGTAGGTCATGAATGAAAATGTTTGCTTCTTCCGAAAATTATCTTCGGGCATCATATCAACTGAAACAAAATCAAAGAGGCCATCATTATTAATATCGGCCGCATCACAACCCATACTACTATAACTCTGATGCCTGGTTGACAGTTCGAGCACATTGCTAAACGTTCCGTTTTTATTATTCAGCCACAAATCATCATTGGAGACAAAATCATCACAAACAAAAAGATCCGGCCAGCCATCCATATTAAAATCACAAACTGTTACCCCAAGGCCATATCCATCTTCCCTGATCCCTGCTTCAGCAGTAACATCTGTGAATTCCGGGTGACCGTTTTTGCTGCCATTATTCTTATACAGTCTGTCATTGGCAGGCGAATGTCCACTTAGGTTTTTAGGAAACAAATAATTCGCCGAATAAGAGGCACCCAACATATAGTTCGACAAATACATATCCAGGTCGCCATCTTTATCATAATCAAAAAAAACTGCCTGGGTGGAAAAGCTGGTATCGGCAAGGCCATATTCAACTGCTTCTTCCCTGAATGTATTATTGCGTTGGTTGATGAAAAGAAGATTGCGGGAATGCGTTCCTAACGTTTTACCATAGCTGCAGAGATAGATGTCGTCGTATCCATCAGCATTGATGTCTGCCACACTCACACCCGTGATCCAATCGGTTGTGGAAAGTCCGGCGCTTTGCGTGATATCGTCAAATTGATTATTCCCTTTATTAAGATAGAGCTTGCTGCTTACCTGGTTGCCAGCAAAAAACAGATCTTTCAATCCATCGTTGTTTACATCAATTACACCAACTCCTCCACCCATATAGGCGAATTCATTCAATGCATCGCCCGGCATTTTGGTTTCATCAATCGTATTGTTAAAAGTGATTCCGGTTTCCCTGGCGGACAGAGAAACAAATAAAGAGCTTTGTTGTTTTTCTTTGCAGCCCATCATGATTGCAAAAAAGGAAAGCCCAACAACCAATCGGTAGGGTATGCCGTTCATGACGGAAATTTACTTCAGTTTATTTTCCATAAAAAAAACTAGTCTTCCTGTAAGGTGTATTAAGTGTGGTTATTTAGCCACATTCACTTTGATTTGGGTAAAGGAATGGGGTGGAAATGCATATGTCAACTTATTGCCAACAAGCTTTGCTTCCCTGGCGGATGGTCGGTAATCTGATTTCTTGCCAATTGAGAAATTTGTTTTTAAATCATCGGTCGAAATCACAGTCGCTTCGGCTTTGCCTGTAAAATCACCCGCACTATTAATGATATCCGTCTGAATGGCTTTATCCTGACTTCGGTTGACCACATTTATGAATACCGTATTACCAGGTTTGGAAAATACGGCGGTAACATCAAGGTAGGGAATGCCGGTATAAATCTGAGTGTTGAATGTGTCGCAGGCGACATAGGTATCAATAGCATTGCCGAGACAGTTGTTTGAGAATAATTTGAATGTGTAAAATAATGGAGATTTAAAAGTGCCTTTTTGGGGATCGCTTGACAGGAGCGAAGTGGCAAGCGTAAAGTTAGCCATCTTAACAACATCTGCGTGCCGAATAAAAGAATTGAGGCATTGAGCGATTGGTAAAACACCCATGAAATTTCTGCTGAAAGTGCCCCATTCATCCACTGAGAGGTAAACCGGGTTTTTGAATCCTGAATGTGCTTTTGCTGTTTGAATTTGTGCTGCTGAAATCTTGATTTTATCTTCAAAATCAAGAGCACCATTTCCCAGGTATGAGTAATAATCATTTGGCGAGCCTCCTTCCCAATAACGATGGATAGAGAGATAGCCTATCTTATCACCCAGACCTTCAAGAATGATCCTGTTCCATTCCACCCATTTTCCAGTTGCCTCATAATAAGAAGAGCCAGATGCCACCAGCTGGATAGTAGGGTCAACTGCTTTCATTGCTTTTGCAGCTTCTCTTGCGGTCTCAACATATTCTTGTGCGCTTTTATGACCTAACTCCCAGGGTAGTCCATCCACTTCATTTCCCAAATCCCAAATTTTTACATTGAAAGGTTGCGCATTCCCGTTCTTACCTCGTAGATCAGAATAATAAGTGCCTCCCTTGTAGTTGCAATATTCTACCCAGTAGGCTGCGTCTAAAACAGTACCCAGACCCAGATTAACAGCAACCACATTTTCACTACCTATTGCTCTGTTCAATTTAATCCATTCATCTGTGCCCACGTGATTATTATCATTGCTTCCCCATGCAAGATTTATTCGAACAGGTCTGCTATTCTTTGGCCCTATTCCATCTTTCCAGTCATAGCCCATTAGAAAATTGCCGCCAGGCCAGCGCATGTTTGTTACTTTCAGCTCCTTTAATGCGTCTATATAATCCTTGCGAAAGCCATCTTCATTTGCAAGGGGAGAAGAAGGATCATATAGATTCCCGTACATCGTGTTGAAGTCTATCGTATCTGGCAATCCCAGTCTGGCTCCATTGAGGTGAATCGGCTCCATGAATACACCGTAAATCTTTGGATCAATTTCTGCAATGGTCCGTTTGGTGTCAATCTTGATGGTGGCAGTTTGCCCAAATTGTGTCAAAGGCAAAAAGAACAATAAAACAACGCTTAATTTTTTAATTGCTATCATTTTCAAATCCATTTAACCTGCAAAATGATTTAGTCTCCGAATTGCAATTTTCCCGATTATTTCTTTCCAGCCAAAGCGCCTGCTGCTGTTGCCAGGAAAATGTAATTGGCGCAGCCGCCCACGGTAACTTCATTTTCACCCCAGAGAAAGGGCCAGTCTTCTTTATTTTCCGGGAAATCGGGCTTTAATACTAAAATGCCCGGCACAATCCCTCCGGCGATATAACTAAAATCAGCCCGGTTATTTCCATATGTAATCTTCTTTGATTTTGTACCAACAGCGGAAACGAATGAAACATTAGAATAAGGGTGACAACCGAAAATATAATTCAACCCTTTAAAGACATACTCTGCGTCCATGAGGTCGGGATAAAATTTGTTTACATAGAAATTGGTTACAGCAAAATTCACAACGGTTCCGCTTCCTCCCCAACCTCCTGTTGCAATGGGAACGCCGTAAGGATTTTGTTTGCTGATATCATCGCAATAGGCTTTATATTTCACCACATACTCACGTAGCTTGTTTTTGTAATCATCACCCATATAGGGAAGCGCCTGCAACGCCACTTTCATACCAAAGTTGACCGAGCGATCCAGCGCCTGCCAAATCGAATTTTTAAACGCAGTTGCAAAGCGTTCATCTTTTGTTGTAATATATAGCTGAAGCGCAGCAGACAGTTTTAAGGCACCCCCAAACATTCTGTTGAATCGTGATGTATCTTTTGCGCTCAAACTATCTTGTTCATTCCATAATTGTTGAGCATAGAACAGACTCTCACGGGATAAGCTATCATCAAAGTTTTTTAAAGTCCGGCTCGCAGCTGCCAACGCAGCGGCGGTAAAGTAATCCAGGAAGCTGGTGCGTTCCGTAAATGCCCACCGATCATCCATTGTTCCACTGTAGGCGCCATTCGTTTCATAAGGTTTGAAATTGGGATTGTATAACAGATTATCGGTTTCATTAACAGCATCTCCGAGATGATGATATTGATGCAGATTCGGCACAACTATTCCTCTCACCGGGTGACCAATATTTTTCACCTGTGCCACCATGTTTAAGGTGCCGTGTTTGATTTGCTGTAACATATCAGGAAACCCGTCCGGCCGGTGGATATCCACATAGCGGGTGCGGTAATCAATATAAGTTTCATCTCTTTGGGGATTGAACTTCTCCCAGGTATCTGCGAGATCCAGTACCGCTTCACAATGCGAACCTGTTTGGATGTCAAAATCCCCTGCATCAAACCAACCACCTACATTTAAGCCTGGAATATGTTCCAGGGGTTTATATTTTGTTTGAGTAGATGGGCCCATGCTGTACCCGTCAAAATGCATATGGTTAATGGGTGCCTGCAATGCATCATCTAAAAAACATGCACCATGCCATACCCGATAGGCTTCGTTTACTTCCATATGATCCATCTGAACAGGGAACCAAACATCTAAGGTTGGATGCCATATATTGGCATAGACATCGGTACCAATAGCAAACACATTTGTTTTTTCATTACCGTACTGAATAAAATATACGCCTGGATCTTTTACAGAACTGAAATCAAATTTTGCATAGCTGAAGCGTAAATATTTACCCCAAACCTTCACATCGCCTTTAAATTTTTCAACAATTTTGCCGTCTGCTGATACCTGGAATAGGCTCGCGGATTGTAATGGTGAATCGTTTTTATCAAGTTCGATGATTGCGGATTTAACCTGGGAGGGATTGTACCCAACCTGCGAAAACTCAATCACTGGTTTGCGTTTCCAGTTTGGGATGGTATTGGGTTCCACATACCAGCTTAATACATTTCCGGTTTTGTTGGCTGGTAATAAACTTCTCACAACAAACCAGCCGTTTTGAGCAACATTTCGACCATCAAACAACATCAGGTTCGCGTCAGCTGTTTCAGAAATAATTTTAACCTTGCACTCTGGGTTTTCAGGGGCTAAAACAATTGTTTTGCCACTGGCGAAAGCCGATGGTACAATAAATTCCCCTTTACCCCGATCATCAAAAGTGGTGTGTCCGGCAAATTGCGGGATTTTTTTGCCGATGGGTTCAACGGTTGTTGCACTGCTTGGGTATAAAGGAAATTGTCCTGGTATTCCATCAGCAAGAAATGATTTTTCAAAATATGTAGCTGGAAGAAATTCCAGGTTAAAACCCGCATTTCCCAAAAGCTTCTCCGGCACTGGTTTATCGAGGTAGACAGAAATTTCATAACCCTCACCCTTAGCCGTAACCGTGACCCTGGAGGTAAAATCTAACTGTTCATACCTCAATTCAACTTCGATGCTGTTTGTCGACTTATCGACCTTCCTGCTTATCAGCTTCGGTATCTGATCCCATTGTTCAGGCGTATTTTGTAAGCGCACAGCACCTCCAGTCACTGTTCTTACACCATGGTGAATCATTTCAATACCAGACGTCTTTTCGTCAAAGAACATACCGTTGTATTCACTATTGAACACCATTACATTCACGCCACCGTTTTCAAAATAACCCGAATCATTAATTTGTAATTTTTGGCCTTCCGAGTCATAAGAGATGCAAATCAAACAAAGCAAGGGGAGCAGTTTGAGGAAATGATATGCCTTCTTATTCATAAACAACTTATTTTATAGTGCCTGACCTAAAAATAATATTTTATGCAATCGGTTGCAATTATTTTATTACTTTGGCTTCTTTAAAAGCAAATCATGGCAAACAGGCGCTTGTCGGGATTTACATCTTTCCTCATTCCAGGTATCTCTTCACTGTTGCTATTTCAAACTTTGAAATCGCAGCCACTGCCTTCCTTAAAAGAAACATTCAAAAGTAATTTCCTTATAGGAGCGGCGGTAAACGTCCAGCAGTTTGAAGGAAAGGATTCTGCCGCCAATAGGGTTATTGCGCAGCAATTCAACACCGTTACACCAGAAAATATTATGAAGGCCGAAATTATTCAGCCCGGCTGGAATGTGTATCGTTTTGACTATGCTGATGAACTGGTGGCCTACGCACAGAAGAATAACCTGAAAATTAATGCACATACGCTTATTTGGCATAGTCAGCTTCCCGCATTCATGCAACACATGCAGGACCCTGATTCTGTGAGGAAGTATTTTGTAGATCACATTAATACGGTAGCCCACCGTTATGATGGTAAAGTATTCTCCTGGGATGTGGTAAATGAAGCGTTGAACGAAGACGGTACCTTGCGCAATTCCATTTTTCTGCAAAAACTTGGGCCAAATTATATCGTCGAAGCATTCCGGCTGACACAAAAAGCGGCTCCAAATACAAAGCTCTATTACAACGATTATAACATTGAGCAACCTAAAAAAAGGGCTGGCGCCATTGCCATCATCAAGAGCATACAATCTGCCGGCGTGCGCATTGACGGCGTGGGGATTCAGGGGCATTGGAATGCACGTAATGTTCCGCTGCAGGATATTGAAGAAAGCATCAAGGAGTTCTCTGCGCTGGGCATAGAAGTGATGTTCACGGAACTCGATTTGGGTGTTTTGAAAAATCCCTGGGATAATAATACCGCAGACGTTAATGCAAAGGCAGATTCGAAAGAAAACATGAATCCTTATGCCGGTGGTTTGCCGGATTCCGTGCAAAACATTCAATCAAAGGCTTACGAAGATCTGTTTAAACTGTTTCTGAAATACGATAAGAATGTAAGCCGGGTAACATTCTGGGGAGTGAATGACGGGCAATCATGGTTAAACAATTGGCCCATCAGGGGACGAACAAATTATCCCTTGTTATTCGACAGGCATTTTCAACCCAAAGAGGCATTTTACAAAGTTATCTCGACCAAAGCAGAATAAAAGAAAGCATAACCTGCTTAGCCCTAAAACGAGTATTATGAATGTAAAAGATTTGTCTGCATCAGGAGAAAAAATAGATTCCGGCAACACCGTACCCAAATTGGCTCCCCAAAAACTATCTGTGGTCGAGAAGATAGGATATAGTTTGGGTGATTTCGCGGCAAACCTGGTGTTTCAAACGCTGGTCACCTACCTGGCATATTTCTACACAGACATCTTTGGACTAAAACCTGAGCACGCGTCTATCATGATTCTCATTGTGGGACTCATTGCCGCTTTTGGATTCAATCCCCTTGTCGGTGCCCTGGCAGATAGAACTTCTTCCCGCTGGGGTAAGTTCAGGCCCTGGATTCTATTCACGGCAGTTCCACTTGGTATCGTTGCCTTGCTGGCATTCAGCACTCCCCATTTTTCCTATTCCGGGAAAGTAATATACGCCGTTGTCACCTATACGTTGCTGTTATTACTATATGCTGCAAACAATCTTCCTTATTCTGCATTAAGCGGTGTAATTACGGGAGATATGGGGGAGCGAAACAGTCTGTCATCTTACCGGTTTGTGGCCGTGATGTTTGCCCAATTCTTCGTACAGGTTTTTATGCTGTCAATTATCGAATCTGCAGGGCATGGTGATAAATCTGCGGGAATTGAAAAAGTAATGACCTGGCTCGCCATCATCGGTACCATCATGCTACTCATCACTTTCGTCAGCACAAAAGAACGTATCATTCCCAAGCCCGAAGAGAAATCGAGTTTGAAGCAGGACCTAAGCGACCTGTTTAAGAACAAACCCTGGGTCATCATGCTGGGGCTCACCACACTGGTATTCGTCACGCTTGCTATGAAAGGGGGATCCTACGTCTATTACTTCAAAAATTATGTAGACAGGGATAGTCTTACCGCTTTTGTAAACCCGATCGTTCATTTTCTTTCCGGTATCGGGCTCAATGTTTTTGGCGATGATCCGATGTCAGCTGGTTTTGGTTTGTTCAATGCTGGCGGAATCATTTTCATGATAGTCGGCATTACCTTGTCGAAGAAATTTGCGGACAAGTATGGAAAAAGGGATGTGTTTGGTATCGGCCTTTTTATTTCAACACTCTTCATTTTGGCCTTTATCCTGTATCCGCCGAAGGCAGTTGGCTTAATGTTCGCTTCGCAAATACTACATGGGTTTTTTTATGGATTAACCATTCCTTTATTATGGGCGATGATTGCCGATGTTGCTGATTACAGCGAATGGAAAAATAAGCGTCGTGCCACAGCAATCATTTTTTCTGCGATGATGGTAGGGTTAAAAGCAGGGCTAAGCCTTGGAAGCGCAATTGTTACCGGTATATTGGGCATTTACGACTATGTTCCTAACAGTGATGTGCAATCGCCCAAAGCAATACAGGGAACCAGGATGTTGGTGAGCATATATCCCTCCATCCCATTTTTGATTGGGGCTGGATTGCTTTTCTTTTATGTCATCAATAAGAAAATGGAAGTCCAGATCGAAGCCGACCTCAAACAAAAAAGAAATTAGTGAATATGAAAAACCGACTTATCAGGCATGGCCATTTGCGGAGCTGCCGGCCTGGTTATATAACTTCCCGGTGCCCTGAAAAGCCCGGGAGGTTTAATTTAGTCTAACAATTAGTCCGAAATAAAACACCGATTATGCCTGAGGAAAGTATTAAGCATATCAGTTTTAGGGAGCTCAATCAAAAAGCCCTCTCAAAACCGTTAATTAGCCAGATTTACACTGCCGATCCATCGGCGCATGTTTTTCAGGGAAAGATTTACATCTATCCTTCTCATGATATTGAGGCAGGCGATGCCTTTGACGACTTGGGGAGTCATTTCGCTATGGAAGATTATCATGTGATTTCAATGGATAATCCGCTCAGCGAAGCAAAAGATTGCGGCATTGCTTTGCACGTGGATGACGTACCCTGGGCAGAGAAACAAATGTGGGCTCCCGACGCCGCCGAAAAAAATGGCAAATATTTTCTTTTCTTTCCCGCAAAAGATTACGATGGAGTTTTCAAAATTGGGGTGGCCATCGGTAATTCCCCAATGGGACCTTTTAAAGCACAGCCACACGCGATAAAAAACAGTTTTTCAATTGATCCTGCTGTTTTCAAGGATGAAGATGGAAATCATTACATGTACTTTGGCGGAATTTGGGGCGGACAACTGCAACGATGGCGCACGGGCAGTTTCAATGGTGCAAACCCTGAAAGTCCAGTCGCACATTTACCAGCGGATAATGAACCAGCCTTATGTGCCAAGGTGGTTAAGCTGGCTGATGACTTATTAGAATTTTCGGAAAATCCTGTTGATGTTGTGATCCTGGATGAAAACGGGAAAGCCTTATTGCAAGGTGATACGGAAAGGAGGTTTTTTGAAGCATCCTGGGTTCATAAATATGGCGGCAAATATTACTTTTCATACTCCACCGGCGATACCCATTTCATTTGTTATGCCATTGGAAATAATCCATACGGACCTTTCAAGTATGCAGGGAGAATTCTGAATCCTGTTGTGGGGTGGACAACACATCATTCTATACTTGAATTCGATGGCGAATGGTATTTATTTTATCACGACAGCAGTTTGAGTGAGGGGGTTACGCACTTGCGTAGCATTAAGGTTACTAAACTTTCGCATGATAAGAAGGGATTTATCAAAACAATAGAGCCTTACGATAATTTAGACATACTGGAATAATATTTAACTCTCACTTTACAAACTTCACTTCAGGCAGGTCTAGTTTACATTTCTTATTAAATGATCTCACAACATATTGAGTAAGTTCCGGCGACTTGCCTTCGTCATGCATATGCATGAAGAAATAAATTTCTTCTATACCTGCATCAATCCATTTTTTAAACCGCAGGGCCCATTGATCAATTCTTGGGTAGTCGGTAGGATGCAAACTATTTCCAACAAATCGTACGAAAGTCTTGGGAATCGTCAATTGCATATTTAAAACATCACGCCTGCCGGCAGTGTCGGTAATTACCGTTCCAACGCCAAGTTCACGAAGTCGGCAATAATAACGGTCAACTAATTTCTTGTCGGAATAAAATTCGGGCCATCGCTCTTCGACAAAAAATGTAATATCTGTGGGTAAACTGCCCAGGTATTTAAAGAACTCTTTTTCTCCCTGGGCATCCCATTTAATTTTCTCGTCATGGGTGATAAAGACGGGCCCCAAATGACTGCCAAGTGTTCTTATATTTTTGATGAAATCCCTTGTGACGCCGGCTTTTGATGGTGAGTCTTTGATGAAACTCATGCCTCGGTGGGCTTTAGGACAGAATTTGAATTTGGAATTATCCACTTCCTTTATCCATTCTTCAAATTTCTTCGGTTCGTATATTTTATAATGGGTAGCATTAAGCTCGATGGAGTCATAATGCTGACCATAAAAATGGAGAAAGTCTTTTTCTTTAGCGCCCTTTGGATATATTTTCCCCACCCACTCTTTGCGACCCCATTTGGCACATCCCAAATAAATCTTTTTGAAACCTTTGCCTTTCGCTAATACCGGTGCATTGCTTTTAGGATCAGGTGGCAACTTAAATTCGACCTTTTCCAATTCCTTTTTTGTGAGTTCCCCGAATTCCATACCTGAATTTACCTAAGTTTCTCGAGCCCCTCAACTCGTAATCAGTTTCAGGAATTCATCTTTCTTTCGTCTGGCTACGTCAATAGTTTCTCCGTTCTGTAACACCACCTGGCCGCCTTCGCCCCGGATATATTTTTTCACGTAAAAGAGATTGATCACGTGCGAATGATGCACCCTGTAAAAGCGATAGGCGGATAGCATCTCTTCAAAATCTTTCAATAGGCGCGTCACCACAAAAGTTTGTCCCGTTACCAAATAGAGTTTTGAATAATTGGAAAGGGATTCAATGCGGATAATTTGTTTGATCTGTACCAGCTCCATTCCTTCGGAAGTGGGAATGGCAATACTGTCTTCCTGTGACTTATTCTCCTGCAATCCTTTTTTCAGGACGTTGAGTTTTTCGAGATGGTGATTGGTTTGTTTCTGCAACAGACGGTTGACCGCATTCTGCAGTTCCTCCACCGAAATGGGCTTTACAAGGTAATCGAAGGCACTGCTCCTGATGGCTTCAATAGCATAGTGATTATAGGCGGTAGTAAAGATGATTTGAAGTGATGAATCGCCCAGGGCTTCGAGTACCCGGAAGCCGCTGATCCTGGGCATTTCAATATCAAGGAAAACGACATCTGGCTGGAGCAGTCGTATCATCGCAATGGCTTCTTCGGGTTCCTGCGATTTGCCCATAATGGTTACGTCAGGACAAAACTCAATAATCTTTTGCTCCAGGTTCTGGAGGCTGTTGAGTTCATCATCAACCAATATGGCTTTGAGTGACTCCATGCTCTTTGATAAATTTAAGTCTGATTTCAACAGAAGTGCCGGCCGCCGTTCCATCTGGATGATAAAGATCGGTAATCGTTACGCCTCCCTTCGCGCCATGCCTGCTATTGAAAGCCTGGACGCGTTCTTCGCTGATATCAAGTCCTACACTCTGATGATTAGGTTTGTTTTGTGCATTGTATAAGGCAGATAGCTTCCGCCCAATTCCGTTATCATTGACCAGGTAATTTATGAAATTGTCTTTCAGAAGGATGTGCACCTCAATTTTGCGTTCTGGTTTAGTGCTGTGTGCGAGCCCATGTACAATGGCATTCTCCACATATGGCTGGAGCAGTAGCGCCGGCACATAAGTATCCTCGTTCACAAGTCGGGGATCAATTTCAAGCGTAAAAGTAAACTGATGGTTGAAGCGCAGTTGTTCCAGGTCAACATATAATTTCAGGGTTTCCAGCTCATGACTGAGTGGCACTGTTTCACTACGACTGCTGTCAAGGATCGCCCTGATGAGGCGGGCAAATTTATTCAGGTAAGTACTCGCCAGGCGCTTTTCATTTTGCATCATGAAGTTTTCAATGCTGGTCAGACTGTTGAAAATGAAATGAGGATTCATTTGGGAGCGTAATGCTATCATCTCCATTTCGGCCATCCGCTGCTTGATGGATGCCTCCTCCCTGATTTGCACGATACGCCTTCTGACTAATAGCACCGTTACCAGCACAACAACACTAAGTACGAAAAGCATGAACAGGTTGGTTTGCCACCAATGTGGCTGCACATTAATGATTACACTATCCTGGCTATCTCCCGCACTGTCACTCCCTCTTACTACCAACGTGTAGGTTCCGGCTGAAATATTGTAGAAGGGGAGGTGGCCGTTTTCATTTTGTTGCCAATCATTCATGACGCCTTCTAATTTGTAATAATAATGGTTCGGTCCATCATAATTCAGCACGGAGAAATCAATAGAGAAGCGATTTTGCCCAGGCTCAAGCTTTAATTCTTTTTGACCCGTTTTAGTATACTGGAAATAACGTGGAGCATCCATCACGGTGGCCTCACTGAAATGGACAGGAGCAGTTTTCGTCGCCTGGAGCTTTAATAAATCAAACGGCATGATATGTAGCAGGTAACCCTTGATTCCGCAAAATATGTCATGGTTTTGCGCTTCCTGGAAGATGCCATAAACGTTGTCCAATCCGCCCTCTGCCGGAATCAATGCTTTCACCTGACCGGTAGAACGAAGTATGTGGAATACGCCGCGTGCTGTGCTTAGCCAGGCATTTTGGTCCTGGTCGAAAATGACGCCCGAAACTTCCACGCCTCCAATTGCTTCATCACCGGTGTAATCCACCACCAGTTTGCCGCTGGATGGGTCTATCGCAATGACCCCGGCAAAAGAGCCAATCCACAGGAGCCCATTGCGGTCTTCCGTTAATGTACCGAAGTTATTGCTGTGCCGCACCAGGTCTTTATCCTGGAACCTGAACAAGGGATGAAATTGCCTCGTCTCCGGATCGAACTTAAACAAGCCCTGGTTGCGCGAGGTAACATACAATTCGTGATTGGAGGTTTGGAAAATACACAATAGTTGCGCGGGCACGGAACCTGGTTGACCGGGTTTGTTCACGAAATGCCCGGTGAATTGGCAGCGCTTCGGATCAAACACATAAATTCCATTTGCACCATCATTTCGTGTTCGAATCCACCAGGTGTGATCGTCCAGTGGTAAAATAGAACGTAGGCCGGTCATGTTGTAACCGTCAGGAGGTTTAAAAAGCTGCACTTTTTTCGACGAGATATCAATTCGCGCGAGAAAAATTCCAGTGGTAAACCAAAGGACGCTGTCACCCTCGTTGAACACGCAATAGGGCTTAAGTGAATCAACAAGCGGAAGTTTTTTACCGCCGACTCGAATGGAATCGATTACGTGTGAAAGATGACCATTACGGTCAAAAAAATCCAGGCTTTCACCCATCCAGCGAACTGTCCAGTATCCATCGCGTGTTTCGCAGAGCGAAAAAACCCAGTCAGCTACCGTCGTGGGGATGGGCCACAAGTCATAAACCTGTCGGGAAGGAACCACATAACATACTCCCGCGTCGGTAGCAATCCACAAAATATTTTGCTGGTCAACAAATACGTGGCGAACCACTCTCTTGGGGATGACAGGCTGGGAATTATATCCCTGCTGAAAAGAATAACCTTTACATTGTAAAGTGACCGGGTCCACAAGAATAAAAATAATGTCTGCTGCAAGTGCCAGCCATCTCTTGTGGTGCTGATCCCACCAATCGGAAATGGAGTAAACCACATTAGCGCCATTGGGGAGTGACACGCAGGAGATCTTACCATTGTCAGGATCAAATTGCATCAAACCGCCTTCAAATGTTCCGATCCAAAATTTCGAGTCGGCATCCTGGTAAAAACACACGATATTCCCTTTCGAGATCCCAAAACTTTTCACAACGCGCCTGGTGGATTTATCGATCTGAAAGATATGGTCGAAATGATAAGCCCAAAGTCTTCCCTGGCTGTCTTCCATGAGACCTTCGTAAGAATTGATATCCTTGGATTCCCCGTCTTTAAGATTTTGAATTCCTGTTTCAATTTTTCTGAAGTGAAATTGACTGTCGAGTGAAAAGGTGGAGGATAGGGAGGAAACCCAGGGGCGGTTTTTTTTGTCAATATAAATTCTTGTGAATTGATCGTTATCCAGGCTTGTACTGTCTGCAGGGTTATGGCGAAAATTTCTAAATGATCCTGTGCGTTTATCAAAAAGACTGAGCCCTTCAACTGTGGAGACCCAAAGGCGATCGAGCGAATCGGGAATTACTTTGAAAATGGAATTATTGGCCAGCGAATTTTCATTTGCCGGGTTGTGAAAAAAATGCCTGACCCTGTAGCCATCAAATCGATTTAAACCATCCATCGTACTGATCCAGATGAATCCATCTTTGTCCTGCGTAATATGGCTTACTTCATTATTCGAAAGCCCTTCTTTACTGGTAAGAAAATTGAATTGCAGGTTGGGGAAATCCTGGCCTCTGGTGAAATGCCAGAGCAGGGAGAAAATCATATAAAGCCGGAAGGCTTTCAAGAAAATGTTTTGTCTATAAATATACTCAATAGGAACCTTAGTTCACAGCCGGAACCTCGAAGTCGGATTTTAGAAAACTGGTATCTGCAATAGCCTCAACTATGTCTAAATTCATTTGCGCGTTCGGATCTCCGCCTTTTATTTTCACCAGTCCTCCCCATTTGAATATCGAAGCGTTGATATCATGCATGGCGTAATCTGCCTTGAAAGCAGGTAAAACGTTAACAAAACTTCGGTAGCCAGGCAGGTCGGTGCTCATCCAATAATTGAATACCTCCTTTTTGCCAGAGAACTGCCTTAGATGGGTGCAATTGTATCCGTTCACCAATTCCTGACCGACTACCAACACTCCGGGACCAACATCTTCAGGACTTCCGCCGCTGAGTATCGTCTTTTTTCTCTTAATATAATCATACAAAATACATTGATTCGGATTGTCGAATTTATAGTAAAGCACTATGTGCGAAAACCCACCTTGCAGATTCATTTCGCAATCATATCGTAGCCCTATGGTGGAATCAATTCTAAAACTAAGGTCCAGCATGATCTTTTGTTCGCCGATAATACTGCCCTCATATTTTAGGAAGTTTGCATATCCTGGAGTTCTCTGGTTGTTAATTTCAGCGTGGCGTTCCTTTGTTTTCAGGTTCATGCCCAACAGGAATACCAATGGTATCCACAAAAAATATTTGTAAAGCATAAGTTGGTTTGATTATGTTTATAGCTTAACAAATTCTACCCTCCGGTTATTGGCCTTGCCTTCAGGCGTTGCATTTGAATCAACGGGCTGGGTTGCGCCTTTACCATCTGTTTCCATTCTTGCAACGTCAATGTGGAATTCGGAAATTAGTGCGGCCTTCACAGACTCTGCCCTGCGTTTGGATAGCGTTAAGTTATCAGCAGCATTGCCATCTGCATCGGTATAACCTGTGATCCTGATCTTAAAGTTTCCATTTTCAGTCAGCGCGCCGGCAATGTCTTTCAACACGCCGTATGATTCGGGTTTAATTTTATCGCTGTTCACGTCAAATAGGATTCCGCTGGTCACAAATTTTCCTTCGGTGATGAGTTTATTCCTGGTGTCTGGAGCGCCTGCTGCAAGTTTCAGGTTCCCGACCAGAAATTTATCCTGGTCCTTCATATCTCCCCAAACCTGGAATAGGGCTGCTGAATAAACCTGGTTGTCGGGAAAAGCGCGTGGAAGGTCAAGCACTTTTTCTTCATCCACGTATACCCTGATCCTTTGTTTCTGTCTCCAAATGGAAATGTGAACAAGCCCGGCTCCCTTGCCGGTGGTTCTGAGGAACCCGCTACTGTTCACTTCATTCTGCAGGAAAGACTGTCCGTTTTCAAAGCTTTCGATTTTGACATGCCCGCCGCTGGTCATTCCGGATGTTGGATGAAAATCGAGCTTCACGCCCGATCTTTTTTCCTCCTGGATAAAGGTTCCGGAAAATGTCTCTTTATCATTCTTACCCGTCAGCAGATATAGGGTCAGGGAAGGGGAATAATAACTGAATTTGTCATTGTATGCCAAATCATACTCGAAAGTGAAATTGTCCGGAAGCTTGTTGATGTATTCGGGAATAAATTTTCCCTGCTTGGTCAACTGCAGCCATTTACCGTTGATGGCGGATGTTGTTACCACTTCGCCGGAAGCGTTGGTATTCCAATCCGCTGGATAGTCACCGACGGCATCCTTTGAAAGGTCATCAAATGCCAGTACTTTATCTCCGGCGATAAAATCAAATTTGCTATATGTTGAAAGGGTCGTTTTTTCGGATTGATTCGATGGTGTTGCAGTATTGGTAGGAGGCGTAGCTGTGGAGGCGCTTTTGTTAGCATCGGCTTGTTTATTTGCATCCGTTTGCTGGTCGGCTGCTGGTTTCTTTTTTTTGTCGAATAGTTTGCCAATGGCTTTATCGGCCAGCTTTTCGCCGGCTTTAACTGTTACCACTGCAGCTCCTTCTTTCACGCCTTGTGCTGCCTGCTGTTTGAGGATATCAGTGGTAGCCTGGCCCCTGCAAACCATTGTAATTGCCAGCATTGCTATGCAAACGAATTTGAATTTCATAACATGGGGTTTAATTATTGATGGGGAGATCCGTTGATCATGGACAGTTACTAAACTATATTTAATACATTCTCCGTTCAAGTGACAATGCGTAACTGGGGGAGGGCATTTCACAATTGGTTGGAAGTTTGAGCAAGTGGAACCCGGATGGGCATAAAAGAGCCATGAATATTTGCGTTCATGGCTCATTTATTCTTCTGATGTTATTTTACAGATTTCTTCTTCGTATTCAACCATCCCGCAATCAACTTTAACTCTATTCCAACTGGTGATTGAATGGAATTCAAATTGGCAAACGCACCTACACTCAGGCCAACATAAGGAGTAAAAGCCCAATTGAAGTCGGTTCTCAGCATACCACCAACTGTGTTTTGCCTGGTCTTATGCGCTGAGTAGTTTGAACTCGTATAAAAAAGGTCTCCTTCTACATTCTGCGGAGTAAACTGGAACTCTTCTCCCGAAACAAACGACAACCCTGCTTCTGTGGTAATCCATGTTTTTCTGCCTAAGGGGAAAAGTTTTCCGCCGGTAAAGTTTACCATGCTCATTTTTACAGAAGGCATTGCATCCGGAAACGCAAACAGGATGACAAAAGTTTGCCCAGGCTCGTAGTTCGACGGCAGGTTTTTGGGATTCATATCCAAGCTATAATAAGATACCGAGGCCAGCCAATTGTTTTTCAGAACCGCTGTACCACCCAGTGTTGCAAAAACGCCATTGAGGCTTGCCGCTCCAACACCACCGTCGACGTAAAATTTGGATATACCGGTGGATTTGTTTTGTGCAGTCAAACTGATAGTTGCCAGGGAAGAGATCAGGACGAAAAGAAGCTTTTTCATTTTAAACATTTTTGAGGGTTAAAAACTGTTTGAGTTTTGATTCTAACCGAAAATTAGCGCCAGCAAAAGCCGAATCGAAATTGGTTTTTCGGTTATACCTCGCTGTTTTAGTGGTTCTTGCCTGGCGTATGCCGGGACTGATATGACCGTTGGGATAATTTCCCAAAAAGGAGGGAGGAGTGGGGGGAGTTTGCAGAATTTGCCAAAATAGGGCTCGGGGATTGGATTTTCTGCGTAAAAAGACCTGAGTTCTTCGCATTAAACTGACCCCCATTTTGCAGGGGGTTGCCGGAGATATATTGAGTGGGGGCGAAGCGGGCCTGACGTGCTTTCCAGGCGTCCATTTCATCGAAAAGACTCATTTCAAAGTAAATCTCGTTTCTGTTTTTAATAGACTACCTTTACTAATCAACGGAAGCACTTCGTAATCATTCCAACCTTTTTCTTCTTCTACTCGTTCCAATTTTTACACCTGCTCCCACTTAATATTTGTTTTTAAAAATTAAATTATGAAGAAATTATTTGTGGCAATTGCCATGTTATTCGCGTGTACGTATGCTATCAGCCAGGCAGTCCCTGTGTCTACCATGATTGAAAAGGAGAACCGCAACGCGGTGATGATAGTGATCAATCAACCGGTAAAAATCACCACAGAAGCACTTCAGCAGAAGTTGCAACGCGCCGGCCTCGATGAAAAAGTAAAAAAAGGATCAGCCAGTTATAAAGGAGTTACCCTTTCGGAGATCAGTAAGGACAAAATTGACGTGTATACCAAAGTCGAAGAAGCGCCAAATAATACCAGCACAGTATATATGGCAGTTTCAAGGGGGTACAACAATTTTACAAATTCGGGTGCCGACAGTGTGATTACCCAAAACACCATCGCATTTCTTAACTCTTTTGTAAAAGATGCTGACAATCATTTTGCCGATGTGAATATAACGGGGCAAATGGGTGATGTAAGCAAGTCAGAAAAAGATTACCAGAAACTGCTGGATGAACAAAGGAGTCTCGAAAAGCAGAGAAGTGCTATTGATACACGCCTGGGAGTCATCCAGGTTGAATTGACCAACATGAAAACAGACATGGATAAAAAGAAGGTAACGGTTGAAGATTCAAAAATGAAGCGGGCAAATAGCAATAAATAAATATCGCAAAGGAAACTGAATTGCTAAAGCAATTATTGCTAACCAAAAAACATCTCTCTTTCCTTTAAACGCCGAAAAGGCTCAGTGAAAACTGGGTCTTTTTTCTTTTACAGACCTGTCCGGAAAATGAAGGTTCTATTGTCTTTACAATAAACCATAAATAGTTATGAAACACATCTTACTTTCCTTTATTTTCTGCAACATCCTTGTGTATGCCAAATCACAGAGTGCAGAGAAGGTTATAAAAACCTATTTTTCCGGATATGAAAAGAAAGATTGG
>Ga0163163_10000368_pt1 | contig 43257 bp, 32 predicted proteins | sample S65metaG_FD_119766 | JGI IMG/M metagenome (GOLD analysis project Ga0163163, IMG submission 119766) | Switchgrass rhizosphere microbial communities from Kellogg Biological Station, Michigan, USA - S6-5 metaG | ecosystem: Host-associated > Plants > Roots > Rhizosphere > Soil | place: USA... | reverse complement strand
TGTTAACAAGAATGTTTCTTGCTTTCATCGTGTTAATACTCCTTTTCCACATGTCAACAGTTGGGACAAAGCCTTTTCCGACCTGGAAAAAATCGGGAATGATTTTTCCCATCACTGCATTGTAGTCGGCCTGACTGGTAACCCCACCCAGGGCTGCAACGCATTTATCGAAGTTGGCATTGGACTCGTTAATGATGTCTTCTTTAGTCTTATAGTCACCGTTGGTGGTGGCATCGGGTGCATCTGTTATAATGCCAGCATAATAAAATGAACCAACACGTGCATATGCATAACCTTTCCACCAATAGGCCCATGCCTTAATGGTGTTTTTCTTGGTATCAGCATCTCCTGTAAAGGTGATGTCATCCACCAATGCCAATAGCTTATTGCATCCACCATTTAGCGCATACATATACGCCCATTCATAATAAAAAGGATTGTTGTCAAGATTTGCATTTGTGTTTACAGAACGCAATAAGGGTATCTGCTGACTGGGTGACTGAGGATTGAGAACTTTGGAGCCGTCGTCAAGAATGACCCAATCCGGACATGAAAACTGATTGATAAACTGGTTGGCCGCTTCAACGCCAATTTCATCTCCCATAAGGTCGTGATAACTCATGGGGTCATTCCAAAAACTGCCATTGAATCCAAAATATTTCAAACTTCCGGATCCTAATCCTCCATAATAAACGCTGCCCTGGGACAACGCAATAATTCCCGATTCTGTTTTCGCGCTCTCCGGCGTCGGTTGATTCGGGTTCTTCACATCCAATTGCTTCTTGCAGGAATATATTATCCCCGAGAACGCAACCAGAAAGAACATATATTTTAAGTGTTTCATGATTTACGTTTTTGAAATTTAAAATCCGAGGTTTAAGCCAACTGTGTAAGACCTGAAATTCGGCATGGTACTGTGGTCTGTACCACGATCCCACGGTGAGTTTGTAGCTCCTGAACTAAGCTCAGGATCCATACCCGTATATTTTGTGATGGTAATAAGATTTCTACCGGACACAACCAGCTGGAGTCTTCTGAATACTTTCATATGCGCAAATCGGGCAACATCGAATGCTACTGAAATGGTGCGAAGTCTTATGTACGACGCATCTTCATAGAAGTAGCTCTTCGTACCATTTCTGGCTCTTTGCGCATACACACCCCTGTAAAAGGCCGTCCATGCGCCTGTTTCACCATCAATTGTAATCGGGTTTTCATAATCCTTGTGGATTCCATCACGATACATCCATTCTTTGGTTTGATTATAAACGTGAGCCCCGCTGAGCCAATCTATCTGGAAATTAAAATTCAGGAAGTCTTTAAATCCAAAATCATTGATGAAGGAGATATTAAATTTTGGATTTGGATCTCCAAAACTATACTGTATGGGTGTAAAATAAGGCTGCTTGGTAGCCTTATCCACTACCCATCCATTGCTGGCAACAGTATAGTTTGCCTGATCTGCCTTGTCGATAAATGGATTGCCTTCATTATCTTTTTGGTCTACACTATGCAAGCCAAGGAAACCAAAGATCTGTCCCACTTTCTCTCCGGCTTTCAAAACGTAGTTTGTGCTTCCGGCACTGGAGGTAATTACTACTTCCGGACCTTTTACAAAACTGATGATGGATTTCTGCTTTCCAAAATTGGTTGTGAAATTCCAGAAAAAGTTTTTGGAGCTCAGCACGTTTAAATTCAGCGAGGCTTGGATACCGTTTGATTCCAATCCAAATACATTGTCAACAATGTTTCCAATACCAGTCGTAGGCGCCGCATCTAATTTCCAAATGGCGTTATCTGTTTTTCTGCTCCAATAAGTAATTGAGAAATTCAGGTTTTTGAGCCAATCTCCTTTTCCAAGTCTAAAGGCCATGTCAGCACCAATTTCCAACTCCTTCGATACTTCCACGTTTAATTTAGGATTCGGCTGCGTAGAACCTACATAAAATGCGTTGCTGTTGCCAAAAGTTTTGGTACTGAGCGTAACATAACGCTGAAAGGGACCAGGTTGAATGCCGGCTTCACCATACGCTGCTCTCAACTTTAGCTCAGACCAGAAATTGCCAAGGCCGGAGTTTTTCCAAAATCCAAGACCAGACGGCCTGATATACGCATCGCCCCTGGGAAAAGTAAAAGGTTTGTGACCTTCACCGAAAGCAGACGAATAGTCACTGCGAACACCTCCTGATATACCGGCGATATCTGCATAGTCAAATCGCTGCGTAGCCAAAATACCATAGGTTACGAACGGTTCTGTATAGTCATTCCACACTTTAAATGAAGTAGCCTGGCTGGCTGTGAAAGGAGTATAGTTCGGCAATCCGAGTGCGTAAGAGTCATATTCCTGGTACTTATTGCTACGCCAGTCAAAAGCTGCCTGCGTAGTTGATACCAATGGAATATGAAGTTTGAAATCCTTGGCAAAATCTAACTTAACTGTTGCCGAAGTGATGAAATTTTGAAAAAGGGTTTTGTATCGATAGTCGTCAATCTCACCATTACGGTCAGGCGCAAATGACGATACCCAGTGGTCTGTCTCCAATGAACTTTCATTATCTGACTGATTGTACACCGTGTGCCTGTAATCCTCATTCCTGTAATTTAGTCCGTACTTGGCATCCAGCTCCACAAATCGGGGGAACTTGTAGGTTAGGCCAAAATTCTGAATGACGTCAACTTTATTATCGTTGGAATAAGAATTCTGATTGGTATAATTTGGGTTATTTCCGTTTACACCGGCTGCATTACCAAGATAAACAGTGTAATCACCATTACCATCTTTGTAATCATAATCAGCAAATGGCCTGGAGTTGAATACAGGATAGATCAATCCCTGGTTTCCGTTGACAGTGTTGTGCGTGTATACCAATTGGGTCACTGATCTGAACCTTAAATTCTTCAGTATTTCAAATCCAATATTCGAAGTCAGGTTCGTCCTGTCATAGTATCCCATTTTACGGAAATTGCTTTCCTGGTGGTTGTTGGAAAGACTTAGCGCAAAATCAAATTTGTCTTTTGCACCTGAAACCGTAACGGAATTATTATACACGTTCGCAGGAACAAAGAATTGAGCAAAGTGGTCGTAGTATTTTAAGTTTTTGTCGTAAGCCTTGTTAGTTTGATTTGTAGGGTCCAATGCATCCCAGGTCAGGTTTCCACTCAACACGCCTGCATCATTATACACAAGCGGATCGCCGTTACCGTCAACGACTTCGTTAGCACTATTCGTTTTAAACGCGTGTGTTTTGGCTTTACCTACACCACCAATGTTTAAATATTTGTTGTTGGTAAAGCTCGATGCTACGTCAACGGCTAGTTGACCTGGTTTTCCTCTCTTGGTGAACAATTGTATTACACCGTTAGCGCCCTGGGCGCCATAAATAGTGGCTGCTGCCGCGCCCTGTACTACTTCTATTCTGTCGATGGTATTCAGGTCAATGGAATTGATATCCGTTGCCGCAACCTGGAGCCCATCCAACAGAATCATGGGGGCGGTTGTACCTTGAAGCGTATTAATGCCTCGCAATAAGATCCTGGCTTGTGCACCTGGCACACCGCTTATGGCTCCTATCTGTGCGCCTGGAATTTTTCCGATGAGCGCCTGATCAACCGAAGCTTGAGGTGTGGGAGGAAGCTTGTCGGATGTGATTGATTCAACCGAAATCGCCAGCTTTTTCTTACTGGTTGCAACTCCGGTACCAGTCACAACAACTTCACTCAGTGCTTTTGGATCCAGCTCCATGGAAACATTTACCGACCCGCCTTCATACTTGACGGTTTTGGTAAAGTAGCCGATGAAACTGAATTCGAGCGTTGGATTGGCATCTTTTGAGCTGAGGGAGAAGGTTCCGTCAGTTTTGGTGGAAGTTGTACCACCGCCCTTCACTCTGACTGTCACACCTTGTAGTGCGGTGCCGTCCTTAGTGTCGGTAACTTTTCCACTTACTGTAGTTGTTTGCGCAAGTCCGGTTTGGACAATAAGAAGCAAACAGCTAACCAGTAAGGTTAACAATTTTCTCATGCTGTTAGTTTGTTTGTTAAAAAATATGGGTCTAAATGCGATCTGATCAAATATAAAAAAATTCGACCGTTCAAATAAAATATTTACCGTTTATCACGCAAATTATCTTGTATGTGATGTTTTTTTACTATGTGCTGCAAAATCCCAGCGCCCTGAAATCAGGATAAAAAAAAGACCGCCAGTTGGCGGTCTTTTTCTATCAATTAGAATGACGACTTAGTTAGGATTCTTAATCTCTGCACTACCTGCTGCGGGAGGATTCAGGTCGAATTCATCGGCCGGAACATCCCAGTAGTCAAGGAAGTTGTAGTTAATAGTTACGTTGGTATTCAGCGTTGCACCGTCCAACATGTTGTTGTGATATGAACCGCCACCATTAGCGATGTCATAAGTCCAGCCCCACCTTCTTGAATCGAAGAATGAAAGTCCGCGATAAACCAGCGCTACCCTTCTTTCTTTTGTCAATTCCTGAAGAGCCTGAACAAGCGTTAAGCCAGTTCCTTTTACGGCAGCAATGCCAGCTCCCTGGTATGCACGCACGTCATCGATATAACCTAAGCCAGTTTCGATGTTGCCAGTGCGGATATTCGCTTCAGCGAGCATCAGCGCGTTTTCTTCGTAGCTGGATGCAGGGATCGCTTCATACTCACCTACGTTCTTGTTCCCATAAACATAAACACCGGCCATTCCTGCGCCACCATCAAGTTGCGCATAGCGTGTGCTGAATATGCTACCAATCAGGTAAGAAGAAGAAGCGTCAAAGTTGTTTGCTTTTCTCTTGTCACCAGTTTTGAAATTCTGCAGGAAGCGCTCACCAACCTTGAAGGTTGCTGCTGAGTTATCACCTGTTGCCTCTGCGGATACTGATCCGCCGCCAGCTGTGAAGAACCCGTTTACGCTTGCTGTCCTTCCGGTGAAGATCAGGTCACCAGCTTTTACACCATCAGTTGCGAGTGTAATTACCTGGGTCCAGTCGCTAGCACTCATTGGAGTGATTGAAGCGCTTGAGATAGAAGCATTAGGATTATTGTCTACAAACGGGCTCAGGTGATTTACGACAATATTCCTGGCCAGCATCGTATTGATATTCCTTTTCCACTCATCAGGTGAGAGCACCCCACCATTACCTACCTGGCACTGAGACGGAATCAACTTACCCAACACATCATTATAAGTGTCCAGGTTGCTGATACCAGAAAGGATTGTTGCGCACTGTTGGAAATTCGCATTTGATTCGGCAATGATATCATCATGCGTCTTGTAGTCTGCATTTGTTGCGCCGGCATCAGTTACGATCAGCCCCGCGTAATATTGCGAGCCGATGTTTGCATAAGCCCAACCTTTCCACCAGTAGCAGAAAGCCTTGATGGTATTTTTCTTCGTTTCTTCATCACCTGTATAGGTGACCTGGTCAATCAGGCTCAACACGGTGTTGCACGCATTGTTCATGGCATACAGGCTCACCCAGTAATAATAGAAGGGGTTATTACCCTGGCCGGTTGAAGACCTGTTATTATTCGTCCTCAACACTTGGCGCATCGGCGCTGGGTTGGGGATCTTGGTACCATCATCCTTGATAAAATAATCGGGAATGTTGATGATGTTTACGATCTGGTTTGCGGCTTCGGCTGCTACCATATCACCCAGCAATTCGCTGTAACCATAAGGCAGTGAGAAATAGCTGTTACCCAACCAACCCAGGTTCGCGTTGCCAAGGCCGTTAGTATATACGCCACCCACTGTCAGGGAGATGAGTCCTTCTTCAGTCGTCACGTTAGCAGCAACGGTCGGCTGATTTGGGTTACCCACGTTCAACTCCTTCTTGCACGATGTAACGGCGAGCAGGGGAAGCAGTGCGATTAAAATTATTTTCTTATTGATGTTCATAATTTTCGTTTTAGAGATCAAGACTTAGAACCCAACATTTAAGGTTACCTGATAAGATTTAATATTGGGCAAACTACTGTGATCAATACCTCTTTCGAATGAAGAGTTAGCGGGACCTGTATTGATTTCAGGATCGAAACCAGTGTACTTGGTACCTGTCCAAATGTTCCTACCGGTGAGGACTAACTGAAGTTTCTTGAAAGTCTTCAGGTGCGCAAAGTTTGCGATGTCAAAACCAAGAGAAATATTACGAAGTCTTACGAAAGAAGCATCTTCATAGAAGAAGTCTTTGGTGGCGTTGTTACCAGGACCGAAAGCGGCGTCGCCAAGTCCGTAGTAAGCACTTCCCCAATAAGCAGTCCATGCTTTGTTCTCGCCATTGATGTTAACCTTTTTGTCGAAATCGCCATGAATACCATCCCTGTACATCCACTCTTTCGTTTGGTTGTAAAGGTGGCTGCCAGAGATCCAGTCAATTTGGAATCCGAATGAAAGGTAATTTTTGAAGGTAAAGCCATTGATGAATGACATGTTGAACTTCGGATTGGGATCGCCAATGAAGCCTGCCTCATCCGTGAAGAAAATGGCTTTGGTGAGCTTGCTTACAACCCTACCACCTACAACTTCAAAGTTGCCCTGGTCTGCAGAAGGAATATAAGGCGTCTTGCCATCAGCTCTCATCTGGTTTACACTGGTAAGAGCGTGGTAACCATAAATCTGACCAATCGGCTCTCCGGGAATCAGTTTCAACTGTACAGAACCTGCAGCTGCAGTGAACTGAGAAACTTCGCCATCAACGCGGTCAACAATTGACCTTGCTTTACCGAAGTTAACAGTGAAATCCCAGTTAAAGGTCCTTGATTTATAAATAGGCAGGTTCAACTGTGCCTGGATACCAGAAGATGAAAGATCCACAGCATTGTCCAGGATAGCACCTACGCCTGTTGACAGTGGAAGGCTTGTTGTAGTGATAACATCTGTGCTTTTCCTCGTCCAATAGGTGAATGAACCGTTGATGGCGCTAAACCAGTTTCCACTACCAAGGCCGATGGTGAAATCAGTACCAACTTCAAATTCCTTGGTTCTTTCCACCTTGATTAAAGGGTTCTTAGATGGAGTTTGTATAGAGTATGTTGTAAGGCCTCCGATATTGCCTGGATCGATACCAGGATAACGTGCGCCAAATGGAGGCTGGATACCAGCTTCACCGTAGGCAGCCCTGAGCTTCAGGTAAGGTAGAATATTATCCAGCTTTGCTCCTTTCCAGAAGTCAAAACCAGCGAGGTTCAGGTAACCGTTGGCGTGAGGGAAGGTAAATTTCAACCCGGTACCAAAGTTAGAAGACCAGTCCGTTCTGAAACCGCCTGCGATACCACCCCAGCTGCCGAAATCAAATTTCTGGTCAACCAGGTATCCGTATGTTGTAAAAGGCTCTTTATAATCCAGGATCGTTTGAACTGCACCCGCAGTTCCCATGTTGATGGGAGGATTCAACACAAGACCATTACCGTTGAAATCGAGCTCACGATAGTCATTCTTTCTGAAATCATAAGCAACCATGGTGGTTGATCTGATCGGCAGGTTCAGATGAAAATCTTTGTCGAAATCAAACCTGAATGTTGCAGAAGTCATCAGGTTCTGGTAAAGGTTGTTGTATTGGAAATTGTCGATCTCACCATTTTCGTCGGGAGCGTATACACTGAGGTAGCTACCGTTGTCGACAGTGGAGAAGTTTTGTGATTGGTTGCCAATCGTCCACCTTGCATTTTCATTGCGGTAGCTGATACCGTATTTACCATCAAGTTCCAACCAATGGAAAGGTTGATAGTTCAAATCAAATCCTTGTACAACTTCAACCTTGCTGTCAAGTCCCTTCGCATAATCTTTATAATAGTAGGGGTTTGACGTGTTAACGGACAGATACTGCGCATTGAAGTAGTTCGTGCGAAGTCCATTATCCAATTTTGAAGTCAGGTCGAAGAAAGGAGAGGTATTGAGGAAACCATACACGCCGTTCGCGTAAGGACCGGAAAGTGTTGAAGTTTGGTTACCGAGTCCGTAGTATGTACCACCAGGACCGCCAAGCAGAGGCGTCATATCATTCCTGGTGTAAATTACCTGGGTTGTACTTCTCAATTTCAAACCCTTTGCCAACTCGATACCGATGTTTGCAGAAAGGTTAGTACGATTCACCTGTCCGTTTTTCAGGATCGGTGACTCTGTAATATTATTTGCAAGAGAAAGATTATAATCTGTTCTGTCGCCAGCACCTGAAATCGAAAGGGCGTTATTCAGTGAAAAGCCCTTCTGGAACACCTGGCTAAAGTGGTCGTAGAATTTCAAGTTGGCATTGTACGGTTGATCGTTCACGTTTTCCGGACCAAGGATAGCTTGTCTTGAAGCGGCCGGGAAGCCGATATCGGGAGCGCCGAAACGATAAGAAATTTTAGGCAATGTTCCGTCAGGGTTAAATTCAACCGGCAGACCAGTTGCAACGTCCAGGATATTTCCGCTTGCATCAGTTTGATACGGATGCATCTTGGATTTTTGAACATTTCCAACATTAAGAAACTCATTTTGAGAATAGCTGGAAGAGAAAGAAATGGATGGTACTCCGCGTTTACCTTTTTTGGTGAAGATCTGGATTACACCATTCGCACCCTGCGCACCGTAGATGGTGGCAGAAGCTGCACCTTGTACAACTTCGACTCTTTCGATATTGCTGAGGTCGAGAGAGTTCAGGTCGATACCATTGATCTGAACACCATCTACCAGGAAGAGCGGCTGCGTACCCCCCAGGGAGTTAATACCACGCAACACGATGTTTACGGGATCACCGGGGTTACCACTCACGGTTGAAATTTGTGCGCCGGGAATTTTACCAACCAGTGCCTGGTCGATAGAAGCAGTCGGTACGGGAGGCAGTTTATCAGCAGTAACTGACTCAACAGCGATACCCAGTCTCTTCTTTGAGGTGGCAGTACCCACACCGGTTACCACTACTTCACTGAGAGCTTTGGGATCTACTTCCAATGTGGCATTAGCGGTACCACCAGAAGCTTTAACTGTTTTGACGATGTAACCGATGAAACTGAACTCGAGTGTTGGATCAGCTTGTTTAGAATTGATGGTGAAAGTTCCGTCGGTCCTGGTGGTTGTCGTACCACCGCCCTTAACCCTAACCGTTACGCCCTGCAGCGGGGCGCCGTCCTTAGAGTCGGTTACTTTACCACTTACTGATGTTTGAGCAACTACTGCCTGCGCAAAAAGCAATAGACTGCCAACCAGTAAGGTTAACAATTTTCTCATGTTGTTGATTTTAAAATTAAGCAGTTAATTTTTTGCTAAATAAAGGGTTTTTCACTACCCTTCCAAATATCGGACAAAAAAGCCGCACAACATGCTGCACGGCCGTTCATAAAATGACTCCTTGGGGGAGAACTAGTTATATTAAAAAAATTCAAATTAACTACGTCTGTTATTATATATAAGTATGTATTGCAGAAGGGTTACGATGGAGGCGATGGCAGCAACCACATAAGTGAGTGCCGCCCATTTCAGGGCGTCCTTTGCCTTTGGGTATTCCTCTGTGTTGGTGACATTTGTCTTCTGCAGCCATGCCAGGGCGCGGTTACTGGCATCGATTTCTACGGGGAGCGTAATCACTGAAAACAGGGTGGTAAGGGCAAAAAGCACGATTCCGGCCAGCAGCAATGTGGGGAAGACCTTAATCATAATGATGCCCGCTATGAGCACCCACTGAACCAGGCTTGAACTGAACTGAACCACCGGAACCAGGCGACTTCTCAGCATCAGCCAGGGATACGCCGTGGCATGTTGAACCGCGTGCCCGCACTCGTGAGCTGCAACGGCGGCCGAGGCAATGCTGTTTCCGTTGTAAACATCCGGGCTCAGGTTCACCGTTTTGTTCAGGGGGTTGTAGTGGTCGCTCAGAAAGCCGTCTACCGAGGTTACCTGCACGTCATAAATACCATTTTCCTTGAGCATTTTTTGAGCCACTTCGGCACCCGTCAAACCCGAGGTCAGGACTACCTTATTATATTGTGCAAATTTTGATTTTAACTGAAAAGAAACGAGCAAACTAATGCCAATAAATAACATCGAAACCAGCCAAATTGATCCAATCATTTTTAGGGGTTTTAAAGCCTAATGATCAAATAAACAGCCAGTGTGCAAATTAGCCTTTTTGCCCTGCTTTTGACTGCGTTTTGACGCCGTTTTGACAGTTGATTTACACCAAATAAAACATGTAGTCAATTTGACAACTGAAATTGGAGGCTTTTTCGATGGCCTTTGTAAATAATTGATAATCAATGCCTAATTGGCAGCAATTTGAAACTCAATAAATTTTTTGAGCTAAAATTCTCAGATTCAAAAAGTTATTCACACCCTCCAAAATTAATTTTGTTATGTGTGGGCAATTTGTAATTTAGTGCAAGAATTTAATGGGTTAGTAAGTACAAAGGGCCAGCGTAAGTTGGCCCTTTTACTTTGTCAAAATCCGAGTCTGAAAACTGCATTTTCTCCTCCATTTCCTCATTGTATTTTTCTTCAGCTACTGATCGCTTCGATCAACAGGAAACAGATTTTAAAATTGACAAAAACGCGAAATTTTTTTTGAAGCACTCAACGGTTTTGAATTTTGAAATCGGAATCTTTTCAAGCAAGTATCTTTAGACCATGAGTAAAGTGAAAACAGCTTTTTTCTGTGGCAACTGCGGATATGAATCTGCGAAATGGTTGGGAAAATGTCCTTCATGCAATCAGTGGAATACATTTATCGAAGAAGTGATCCATAAACCCCAGGCAAAAAAGGAAAATGACTGGTCGGGATTTCTTTCAGGAGAAAAAGGAATCAGGACAATTGCAATCGAAGACGTTGAAAGCAGAGAAGAAGAAAGAATCCTCACACCCGATCCTGAACTGAATCGGGTACTCGGGGGAGGAATTGTGCCGGGAAGTATTGTGCTCATCGCCGGAGAACCAGGAATTGGTAAGTCAACGCTCATGTTGCAGATCGGTTTGTTGATGCCGGAACTGGTCACGCTTTTTGTGACGGGCGAAGAAAGTGAGCAGCAGGTAAAAATGCGGGCCGACAGGTTACGAATCACAAATAAAAATCTTTATCTCCTTACTGAAACATCCACGCAGACGATCTTCCAGGAGATCAAAAAATTGAAGCCCCAACTCGTTGTGGTTGATTCTATCCAGACTATTCAAACACCTTATATCGATTCAGCAGCGGGTAGTGTTTCTCAGATCCGCGAATCTGCCGGAGAGCTCCAGCGTTTCGCCAAAGAATCTGGCGTTGCAGTATTTCTAATCGGCCACATCACCAAGGACGGCAGCATTGCAGGACCGAAAATCCTTGAACATATGGTTGATACTGTATTGCAGTTTGAAGGAGACCAACACTATGCTTACCGGATTGTTCGCACACTTAAAAACCGATTCGGTTCAACTTCTGAATTGGGTATTTATGAAATGAACAGTGGAGGGATGCGACCTGTTTCTAACCCCTCAGAAATTCTGATCACACAGAAAGAAGATCAGCTGAGCGGAATTGCAATCGGTGCAACGCTTGAGGGTATGCGGCCTCTACTTATCGAAGTACAGGCCCTCGTTACCCCGTCAGTTTATGGAACGCCGCAACGTACGGTGAGTGGATTTGACGCGAGGCGATTGCAGTTGCTACTTGCAGTTCTCGAAAAGCGTGGCGGATTTCATTTCGGCACACGGGATGTTTTCGTCAACATCGCCGGCGGTTTGAAAATCGAAGATCCAGCGGTGGACCTTGCACTCGTTGCCGCCTTGCTCAGCTCTTTCGACGATGGCCCTATCCCACATCAACTTTGTTTCGCGGGCGAAGTAGGACTCAGCGGAGAGATTCGGGCAGTAAACCGGGTTGAACAAAGAATTGCCGAGGCGGAGAAACTGGGTTTTGAAAAAATTATAGTCAGCAAATACAACCAAAAAGGGTTGGCCAAGCAAAAATTCTCAATCGAACTCGTCATGCTTGGCCGAATCGACGAATTATATAATTATCTGTTTTAGCTTTTGAATCGCACATGGGTGTATGAACTTGAAGCGTATTGATCAGATTCCAGCCAGTCTCTCGCATTTGTTTTTTCCACAGCTCTGTTTGGGTTGCGGCTCTGACCTGGTTCAACGGGATCAGCTGCTTTGTCTTCATTGCGAGGTCCATCTCAATGATTTCCATTTTTCACCCCATCCCAACAACCAGGTAGAAAAGATCTTCCATGGCAGGCTCAGGATTAAAGCGGCTACAAGCGCATTTTATTTTGTGCGCGATTCATTGGTGCAACAGCTCATTCATCAGCTGAAATATGGAAACCAGGTTGAATTGGGTAAATGGATGGGCTTGCAAATCGCAAACGCACTACTCTCATCCGGACGATTTGATGATGTGACTGCTTTGTTGCCGATGCCGCTCTTCGCCGCCAGGCAGAAGAAAAGAGGCTATAACCAGGCGACGGTTCTTTGTGAAGGGTTTGCTTCCTTAAGTCCCCTCCCGGTGCTGTCCAATTCGGTTATTCGTAACCGAAAGTCGGCAACACAAACACACAAGACAAGATGGGAACGATGGCACAATGTGGATGGCATATTCGAAGTGAGGAATCCGGACCTGCTGGAGAATCAGCACGTATTGTTGATTGATGACGTTATCACAACCGGGGCCACGCTGGAAGCTTGCGGAAGAATTTTAAGTGCACTGCCGGGACTCCATTTGAGTATTGCCACATTTGCCTATGCCGACAAATGATGGTAAGCATTCATTGACAAAAACGGACTATTTTTGGCTGAATGAAATCACTAACCCGGATTTTAGCCCTCATTTTCATTTCCCTTGTGCTGCTTTGCTGCAAAAAAGAAGGTTTCATTAATAGCAAGGATGCGCAAATTGCTTTGTCAGCTGATACGCTTCACTTCGACACCGTCTTCACATCAACAGGCTCCATCACCCAGAAGTTCAAAATTTTCAACACGAATAATCAAAAGTTAAAGCTCGACCGTGTGAAACTGATGGGAGGACCCGGCTCTCCCTTCAGGATAAACGTGGATGGTGCATCCACTGACGAAGCAACTGATCTTGAAATCGCGGCAAATGATAGTATGTATGTTTTCGTTTCGGTAACCATCAATCCAAACAATACATCCCTGCCCTTCGTTGTGCAGGACAGTATCCTGGTAAGCTTTAACTCAAACGAAGAATTCCTTCAATTGGAAGCTTACGGACAAAATGCACACTTTCTTCGCAGTCGCATTATCAGTGCAGACACGAGCTTTGCAAACGATTTACCGTATGTTATTCTCGGCGGACTTTTGGTAGACAGCAACGTGACACTTACCCTGGGGGCAGGTTGCCGAATTTACTCGCACGCTAATGCACCCATCATCGTTGACGGAACTTTGATAGCGAACGGCACGCTGTCTGACAGCATTAATTTCAGGGGAGATCGACTTGATCGTGATTATCGCGATTTACCAGCAGGATGGCCAGGTATTTATTTTCGTGGAAGTAGTAAGAGCAGTGTGTTCACGCATGTCAATGTGCTGAATGCGTACCAGGCGTTGGTTGTGGATCTACCTTCATCGAATGGTTTGCCTAAGCTCACACTGAATGAATGCAAAATAGACAATGCATATGATGCCGGCATTCTCTGCCTCAACAGCAGTTTAAAAGCGGTCAATTGCCTGGTGAGCAATTGCGGGGTTAATATTTTGTTGGCGAACGGAGGGAATTACGAAATTGATCAATGCACGGTTGCCGCTTATTCCAATATTTATTTGACGCACAAGCAGCCTGCAGTTGCCCTCTCTAACTGGGATAGTGCGGATAACCAATTATTTACCTACCCGCTTGCTGCCAATTTCCAGAATTGTATTATTTGGGGAGACTATGGCACTGTTGAAGACGAAGTATTTGTAACCAGGAAAGGAACTGATCCGTTCACGGTGAATTTTAATCATGTGTTGTATAAAGCCACCACGGTTCCGGCCGACGTGAATTTTACCAATTCTTTGATGAATATGGATCCCATGTTCGATAGTATCGGTGTTGGAACACGGTATTTCGACTTTCACCTCAACACCAAGCCTTCCCCCGCCGTCGATGCTGGCTTTGACTTCGGCATCAATACTGATCTAGATGGTAAAACGCGCGTCCCGCCTCCCGACCTGGGTTGCTACGAAAAACAATAATTCTTATTCTTGTTAAGGACCATAGGGTTGCAACCGTATCTGAATTATTTGCATCATATTTGTAGAGTATTTCCAATAACACTTTTATTATGTTACGTCTATTATTTTTGACTTTTGCAACATTGATCACGGGTGCGGCCGTGTCAATTTATGATTTTAAAGTGCCTGGACTGACAGGTGGTGAAGTAGACTTTTCAAAATTTCACGGAAAGAAAATTCTGATCGTGAATACTGCATCAAAATGTGGCAACACTCCGCAATATGCAGACCTTGAAAAATTGTATGAGACTTACAAAGACAAGTTGGTGATTGTAGGTTTTCCAGCAAACAATTTCGGCGCACAAGAACCGGGTTCGAATTCTGAAATCAACGAATTCTGCAAAAAAAATTACGGTGTTTCTTTCCCGATGGCAGAAAAAGTTTCAGTAAAAGGTGATGACATTCATCCCCTATTCAAGTACCTGGTTGGTGAAGCACAGAAATTGGGTGAAACCGATCCCATCAAATGGAATTTCACCAAATTCCTTCTTGACGAAAATGGAAAACTCATCGCAGTGATCAACAACAAAGTAAGTCCGATGAGTGAAGATGTTACTAAGTATTTGAAGTAGGGTATTAAGGTATTAAGGTATTAGGGTATTGAGGTTTGAAACTTCAATACCTTTTTTATTGCCCCAATACCTCAATACCCTAATACCCCAATACCTTAACTTCGCAACCATGCAATTCAAGGAGGTCATCGGCCAGGAAGAAGTAAAAAAACAGCTGGTACAATTGGTTTCGCAAAACCGATTGAGCCATGCCTTACTGTTTTTAGGAAAGGAAGGAAGCGGCTCGCTGCCGCTGGCACATTCCCTGGCGCAGTACGTAGTTTGTGAAAAAGTGAACGGCCGCTCCGCCGGACCCTCACTTTTTAGTGAGGAGCCCGTCACAGAAACCCTCATGGATTCATGTGGCCTTTGCAGCGCATGTGTGAAGTCGCAGCAATTGATCCACCCCGATATTCATTTTTCCTACCCCGTGGTTCCGAAAAAATCTGGTGACAAACCATTGAGCACTGACTATGCGGGTGAGTGGCGGGAATTCATAAAGCTCTACCCATATGGAAATGCATACGACTGGTTGCAATTTATAAATGCAGAGAACAAGCAAGGCAATATTACCGCGTATGAATGCAACGATATTATCAGGAAACTAAACCTGAAGAGTTTTGAGAGCGAATACAAAGTGCTGTTGATGTGGATGCCCGAATACCTGGGCAATGAAGGAAATAAATTGTTGAAGTTGATTGAAGAGCCCCCGGCTAACACGCTGTTTATTTTAGTCGCAGAGCACGAAGGGCAAATCCTCCCCACTATCGTTTCAAGAACACAGCTTGTCAGAATACCACAAATCGCCGACGACGCTGTTGAGGAGGCGCTGGTAAGCCGGGCAAAACTTGGGCCGGAACAAGCGCGACAGTTGGCATCCGTTTCCGAAGGAAATTACCACGAGGCCCTTCAGCTGGTTCAACATGCCGAAGAAGATTGGCAGGCTCTCCTTAGGGATTGGTTGAATGCCGTACTCAAAACCGGGCCGGCAGCCCAGGTAAAATGGGTTGAGGAAGTGAGCAAGCTGGGAAGGGAGAAACAGAAACAATTCCTCAGGTACTTCAATCATCTTTTGGAACAAAGCATCAGGAACAGGGTGATGGGTGACAACGGCATTCAGCTGCCCAGCCAGGAAAATGATTTTGTATTGAGGCTCAACAAAATAGCCAGTATTTCACAGCAACAGGCCATCGTAGAAGAGTTGGACCGCAGCGCCTATTATATAGAGCGCAATGCCAATGCTAAGATGCTCTTCCTCGCCCTGACATTCAAATTATACCATATCATTCAGGACAAATCGCTAATTTTGATGCATTGAGGGTGAATGTGATGTGTATTCGGGTGAGAATGATTAGTGACCTGGTGGATCAGGAATTGAGAATAATTGTTTCAAAGCAATCATAGCCAAGTGTTTCATTTAATTTCACGGTAATTGCACGGAACAAACCTATCTCCATATTAATACTCTTGCTTGTCAACACTCCTATAGATTGGGTAGCGACCTTGAGTAACCTGTCTACCGCCGGCTCCCCTCTTATTGTTCACGATTCTTAAACTTTTCTGGATACATGGGATGTAGTGCATGCAGCTCATCTACTGGCGGCAGTCCCCTTGGCTGTAAAAGCAATGGGGGATGTAGCAGTGGCAGCTGCAACAGGTTAAATGTTCACGACTGGCTTGCCAATCTCCCCTTCGCGGATCCTGAATCTTCCTGCAAAATCATAGAAATAAGCTTCAATAATGGTAGCCGTAAAGAATATTACCGGAACACTACCCTTCAGGCTTTTTTCAAGGGAGATATGGTTGCCGTAGAAGGCGTTAGTGGATTTGACGTAGGGATGGTGAATATGACGGGCGAGCTCGTCAGACTTCAGCTCAAGAAAAAGAATATCGACGAGGCCAATACAGAAATCAAGAAAATACTGCGCCGGGCCAATGATATGGACTTTCAAAAAATGAAGGAAAGTAAGGCTCGCGAACCGGAAGCCCTGATCCGTGCGAGGGCAATTGCACGCCAACTGAAATTGGCAATGAAACTTTGTGAAGTGGAGATCCAGGCCGATGGCCGCAAGGCAACTTACTTTTACACGGCAGATGACCGCGTTGACTTCAGAGAACTCATTAAAATATATGCTTCCGAATTCAGGGTGAAGGTTGAAATGAAACAGATCGGGGCAAGGCAGGAAGCTGGTAAGGTGGGCGGTATCGGAAGCTGCGGAAGGGAACTGTGCTGCAGTACATGGCTCACCGATTTCAAAAGTGTGAATACTACTGCTGCACGCTATCAAAACCTGAGCATCAATCAAACCAAGTTGAGTGGTCAGTGCGGCAGGCTGAAATGCTGCCTGAATTACGAATTAGATACATACCTGGATGCGCTGCAGGGATTTCCTGACGATGCCGATTTCCTTGAAACCACAAGGGGCAATGCGATGCTCATTAAGAAGGATATTTTCAAAAACCTTATGTGGTATGTATTGCCCGAAAGTAATAAACAGTTTCCGCTGACGATTGAGCGGGTGAAGAAAATAAAAGCATTAAATCGCCAGGGCACAAAAGTAGACGAACTGGAAGCAGTTGATGTGACTACGGGTAAAGTGAAAGAAGCCGAACCGGAATTCGTTGACGTGGTGGGTCAGATCAGTCTCCGCAGCCTGGAAAGAAACAGTAAGAAGCGTAAGCAGAAAGAACAACAGCAACAACAGCCAAGGAGGAGGGATGATAGGAGGAGGAAATAGTTGATACGTTGATTAGGTTGATTAGGTTAACTGGGTTAATTAATTTGCTAGTCAACGAATCAACCCAATCAACCCAATCAACTTAATCAACCTGCCTCATCTAATCACTGTTTATAGATTTTCCCGTCCTTCATCACAAACACTACATTCTTCATCACGTGCATATCCTTTAATGGATCGCCATCCACGGCAATCACGTCTGCAAGTTTATCTTTCTGAATACTTCCCAATTTATCTTCTATACCCAGTAGTGTTGCGGCACTTACGGTTGCTGCCTTGATCGCCTCCATGGGTGGCATCCCGGCTTCGGTCATGTACACAAATTCCAAATAATTCTGCCCGTGCTGATAAACGCCGGCGTCTGTGCCAAATGCGATTTTAACCCCGGCCTTATATGCTTTTCCAAATGTGGCCTGGATATGCGGACCAACCTCCAAGGCCTTCGGCACAACCACGTCCGCAAAATAACCCGGAATCTTTGCAGAGTCAGCTGTTGATTTTCCAGCGATGATTGTTGGAACATACCAGGTGCCCTGCTGCTTCATCAGTTGCATGGCCTCATCATCCATATAAGTGCCGTGCTCAATAGATGTTACACCGGCACGAACGGCACGTTTGATACCTTCAGCACCGTGCGCGTGGGCGGCAACCGTGAAACCATAATCCTTTGCAGTTTCTACTACCGCCCTGATCTCCTCTTCCGTGAATTGAGGATTTGATCCGTTCTTCGCGAGACTTAGCACGCCACCTGTTGCAGTGATCTTGATCAAATCAGATCCGTCTTTGTATCGCTGCCTCACCGCTTTTTTGCAATCTTCCACGCCATTTACAACACCGCGGTCCGGGCCCGGATCTCCCATCATGTCTTTACGGTATCCATTCGTTGGATCAGCATGACCGCCAGTGGTGGCGATGGCCTTTCCTGCAGTATAGATTCGCGGACCTACGGTGAGTCCCTTGTTGACGGCATTGCGCAGCGCGATATTTACACCACTGCCGCCAAGGTCCCGAACGGTAGTGAATCCACTCATGAGTGTGGTTTGGGCATATTTCGCAGCTTGAAATGCGACATCTTCCGGATTTTGCGTGAACCTGTCTGCATATCCGCCCTTCTTGGTTTCAGATTCAAGGTGTACGTGCATATCCATCAGCCCGGGCATCACCGTTTTTGTTTTCAGGTCAATCACTTTGTCCTCCTTCGCTCCAGTCGCATAACCGTCGCGGACTTCGGTGATCATATTTTTTTCGATGATAATCGTCTTATCCTTCAGCGGCTGATTCGATACGCCATCAATCAGTACTCCGCACCAGATAAAGGTCTTTTGCGCGTGGGCCAGGCCTACGCAGAGCGTCAGAACAATTAAAGCCGTTAGTTTTCTCATGTTGGTTGGTTATATAAATGCAGAATTATTTCGCGATCAAAGCCTGGTAAATCGCTTCCTGGATATTTCCTCTCACAGAAAGCGTGGACAATTTAAGATTCGTACCTCCATCAGGGTAAACCCGGTTTGATAAAAACACAAAGCTCAGGTTGTACTTCGGGTCAGCCCAAACACAGGTACCCGTAAACCCCGTATGTCCGATGGTTAGCGGAGATGCACTAAGGCAGGGATAAGGTTCTTTTCTTTTGTCGTTGTCCTTCTCGGGTTTGTCAAAGCCCAAACCTCTACGGCTAACCGAACTTCCGTATGCAGAAAACATTTGCACGGTTGCCGGCGAGAAAAAGTATTGTCCATTGAAGCGACCTCCTTCTAATAACATTTGCAACACCACGGCAAGATCATACGCGTCGCTGAAAAGTCCGGCATGACCAGCGACACCGCCAAACATTGCCGAACCAGGGTCATGCACATCACCCCTTAGCTGCTGAAGGCGGAATGACTTTTCATTCTCGGTAGGCGCTATCCTGTTGAGCTGAAAATGTTCGCGCGGTTTGAACCCGATTGAAGTGAGTCCGAGCGGTCTGTAAAATTCCTTCTCTACATATTGATCAAGCGTCATACCAGACACCGCTTCCACTACCTTGCCAAGGAAAATGAAATCATTGTCACTATAAATATATTGACCATTTGCTGATAACGGACTTTGCAGGATCCGGGCATAAAAACTGTCTATACAGTCATTTCGCTCATACATAGAATCTGCAACGCGGATGGAATATTCCGGACTGCGATTTCTTTCATAGAACCCTTTCAGGGGAATGCCGGTGATGGTATCCATGGTTTCCCTGTAATAAGTGGTGGATGCCTTGAGACCCGCCTGGTGCAGTAGAATATCTTCCAGGAACAGATTCTCTTTATTAGTACCTCTCACCCAGGGTAAATAGTAACCCAGCTTCTTTTTGATATCCAGTTTGCCCTGATCGTACAACCGCATCACAGAAATGGTTGTTGCACAAACTTTGGTCACCGAAGCCATGTCGTAAATAGATTCCAGGTTGGTGGCCTCTGTACTGTCGTAGCTATTGTAACCGTAAGCCTTGTAGTAAACAATCTTACCATCCTTGGCAACCAGCACCACACATCCGGGCGTAGCGTGGTTCACAATCGCATTGTTCGCGAGTGAATCAATAACGCTTAGTTTCCTGATATCAATGCCGATAACTTCGGGACTGCCGAAAGGTAGAAGTTGTGTGCTGATGCCGGATCCGAAACGAAATTCGGGACAAATCGTTACCGGCAATTTTCCTTTTGCTGCCAGCGTTCCGTTCAACAAATCTGCAGCCACATCCTGTGTGATGGCATCGTCTTCGTAACACGCAACAATATTCTTCGCGCTACAAAAATTTTTGATCAGGTAGGGATTGCCAAAAACAAAAGTGGTAGCGTGCACCTGGGCCTGCACCTGCTTCAATAACTGCAACGCATTTTCGCTGACTCCAAAATTATTTGCCGGAAAGCGATTGTAGCCATGTACTCCGATCACCACCGCATCGTACCTGGTCTTTAATAACTGTACGAGGCTCGGTATACGTATCGGGTCATCGTTATAGTCAAATAGAAATACATCGGCATTGTAATCACGACGCATACGCCTGGCAAAGGCATTGTCTTTTTTCAGGCCCAAACCCAGGTAGGCAATTTTCCCATTCGTATTCGGCAGAATCGGAAAAGCACTGTTGTCGTCACTTCGTAAAAGCGTCAATGCATTTTGTGCGACTTCTTTCCTTGTTGCGGAAGAATTACTATTCAGGTCCTGCCAAATATTATTTGTATTTACCGGTTTCCAATTGGCAAGCCCATATTTATACTTAGCCCGAAGCACTTTTTTTACCCGTTGGTCCAAATCGCCCCAACTCAATTTCTTTTTTCTGATGGCGTCTTTGATTTTCTTGATACTGCCTGGGATATCACTTGGCAGGCAAAGCATATCATTACCCGCAATGAGAGATTGGGCAGAAATTTCGCCCGGTTTATAATACTTCGCAATACCCTTCATGTCGAGCGCATCTGTAAAACTGATACCCTGGTAGCCCATTTCATCCCGCATCAGTTTTGTGATGGCATTATACGATATGGAAGTAGGGTGATTCGCAGTGTTGTCGATTGCAGGAACCGAAAGGTGCGCTACCATTACGCTAGGTACACCGGCTTTGAAGAGTTCCCGAAAAGGATAAAGCTCGAGACTGTCCAGCTGCTGCCTGGACTTGTTGATCTGTGGCAGGTCGAAATGAGAATCAACGGCGACATCGCCATGTCCTGGAAAATGTTTTGCACAAGACATCACATTCATGTCAGTCAATCCCTTCATGTATTGAATGGCATACGTCGCGACCTTGTATTTGTCTTCCCCAAATGACCTGTCGTTGATCACAGGATTGTCAGGATTGTTATTGATGTCCACAACGGGTGCGTAATCCACTTGGATGCCTGCACGCCTGCATTGTTGTCCAACCCATTTTCCATACCTGTAAACAATATCCGGATTTTGGACTGCTCCCAGCATCATTTGCCGGGGCAGCGCTATTACACTATCCAGCATGCGCATTCCCAGTCCTGTCTCAGCATCAATACTGATGAGAATAGGCGTTTGGGCGATCGATTGCATCCGATTGATCAGGTTGGCCTGCTTCACAGGGCCTCCCTGGAAAAGACAAATGCCTCCAATATTGTACTTCCGAACGGCTTCTTCAATCGAAGAATCATAGAATGTTACTACACGGGTCTTCAAGTCGATCGAAGACATCCGCAATACCATGAGCTGGGCGATTTTTTGATCTGGTGTGAGAGATTTGAAAACGCTGTCTACCCAACCGTCAGCGGACAAGGTGGAACTTTGAGAGAAGGAATAAAAGCATTGAAAACAAAGGCAAAACCAGAGCAATATTTTCTTCATGTACTGATATTAGGTGAGGTGCAAGGTGAGAGGTGAAAGGAGAAAGGAGAGAATACTTTCACCTTTCGCCCTTTACCTTTGACCTTTTAAATAGGCTTACGAATATTCGCTGTATTTTTAACGCCCGAACTAAATTAAAGACAAATTGCCAGACCTGATTCATTTATTGCCCGATAACATCGCTAACCAAATTGCCGCAGGAGAAGTAATCCAACGCCCCGCTTCAGCAGTGAAAGAGTTATTGGAAAATGCGGTGGATGCAGGCGCCACAGAAATCAGGCTGATTGTTAATGATGCCGGAAAATCCTTGATCCAGGTGATAGATAATGGAAAGGGGATGAGCGCCACCGATGCACGCATGTGTTTCGAACGGCACGCCACTTCCAAGATTGAAAAGATAGAAGACCTGTTTCGGATCCGCACCATGGGATTTCGCGGTGAGGCCCTGGCCTCCATCGCGGCCGTGGCGCAAGTGGATATGAAGACCAAAAGGGCCGAGGATGAACTTGGCACACACATTGAAATTGAAAACAGTGATGTTATTCACCAGGGACCAGCAGCAGCAGCGACGGGTACGAACCTCGCGATGAAAAATCTTTTCTTCAATGTGCCCGCCCGCAGAAATTTCTTAAAAAGCAATGCGGCAGAAATGCGGCATATCATTGACGAGTTCATTCGGGTAGCACTTTCATTTCCGCATTTATTTTTTTCACTTACACATAATCAACAGGAATTATTTCACCTGGAGCCGGGTTCGCTGAAACAAAGAATTGTACAGGTCCTGGGTTCCAACTACAATGCCAGGCTGGTAGCCGTGAATGAAAAGACCGACTACCTTGACATTCGTGGTTTTGTAGGTAAACCTGAAACGGCAAAAAAGACAAGGGGTGATCAATATTTTTTTGTCAATAACAGGTTTATCAGGAGCGCTTACCTGAATCATGCCGTGATGAGCGCTTACCAGGAAATGATCAGCAGCGACAGCTTTCCGATGTATGCGCTATTTATCGACCTGGATCCCTCGCAGGTTGATATTAATGTTCATCCTACCAAGCAGGAAATAAAATTCGAAGACGAAAAGATCGTATACGCATTTGTGCAGGCTGCTGTAAAGCACGCGCTCGCGCAATTCAGCATCACGCCTACCATTGATTTTGAACTTGACCCGAATATTCAAAAGCTTGACGCTGTCAGGCAGCCCTTCACGCAGGAAAAACAATCCGAAACGCTTTCCTCGCCCCTATATAGAACATTTACACAACAATTCCAGGCGCACAAAATTGACAGCGGGTCTAACCTCACCGAGTGGAAAAGCTTTTTTAAGGAGGCCAGTCCTGCAAGCAGCACCAGGGGGGAAGAAAATTATTTTGAAACGGAGCAAAAAATTCCCGGGCTTGGCAGGAAATGGTCAATACTAGAACATGCTCCGCTATTGCAGGTTCACCAAACTTATATCATCGTAATAACCACCAATGGTTATATCCTGCTTGATCAACAGGCGGCACATGAAAGAATTCTCTACGAGCGTTATCTCGGATATGCACAAAACCGCACAGCAGTAACGCAAAAAAATCTCTTTCCCATTTCATTGCAATTGAATAGCGCTGATGCGGCGCTTTTGCAGGAACTGCTACCAGATTTATCGCAATTGGGATACGAAATTGAACTTTTTGGAAAAGACAGCTTCATCATTCATGGCGGTCCCGCAGACATTGACCAGGGAAATGAAAAATTGATCCTCGAAAAAATACTCGAACAATTCAAGCATTTCAATACAGAACTCCGGCTTTCAAAACGAGAAAAACTGATTCGGTCTGTGGCATCACAACAAGCCATTAGAAAGGGTATCACTTTGGGAACAGAAGAAATGAAAATACTGCTCGCCGATCTGTTCAATTGTGATCAGCCCAATGTGGCCCCTAACGGTGATCCCGTTTACATTGAATTCAAAATGGATTACCTGCACAAGCTATTTCAGCGTTAAGGTTTTTGCTGGCTTATGGTTTGAGCATGCTTCAGGCGTTGCCTGCCATCCCAAAGATTAAACCGAAGGTAGAGTTGAAGCGATTCATTTTTGTCCTGCGCATCATAATAACCAAGGTTGATATAGTCTTTCAACGCCTGGTTCAGGCGCAAACCGGCAGTCAGCCAGCGCCAATTGTAATTCACGTCCAGCATTAATCTGAATTCTGATTTAGCCAGCTTATCGGTAAGTGAATCTTTTTTGATTTTCGACACGATGGATTTTGAATAAGGGTCACCTGTAGACCCCATTGGTGCGTAATGATCTTCTACCTGAACCAATCCGCTGTTCAAGGAGGAGAATTGGAAGCCACCCCCAAGCCAAAAGTTCTTGGCGGGACTGTAGTAGAAGCTCAACGGAATATTGAAGTAGTACAGCTTTCTCAGGTAGATTTGTCTTTGCACTCCGTAGTTGATGCCAGACACCATTTGCTCCCTGTAGCCAGAATACATCAACAATTTTGGCGTTGCCTGTGGCATGTTGAATTGCACTTCGGCCTGTACGTACATCTTTGGATTAATGTGGTACTGACCATACACAGACGGCAGGTAATCGAGCATAATGTTTTTCTTCGCGTCTGAATTGTATCCGAAACTCAGGTTGGAAGAAATGGCGAAATTCTGGTAGAAAGCCAGGCCGAATACAAATCCGACATCATCGTGAGATTTCTCTTTGGGTGTTTGCTGCGGCTGATCTTCGGGCATGGTGGCAATTGAAGCAGCCCTCGCCCTGATTTTTTTTCTTCCGGTTTGGTGAGAAGCGAGCAGTCCGGATATTTCTTCATATGCCAGTCCGTTCAATACATCATCTTCATCTGTCATCGGAGCAGATTGGACGCCGGGCTTCACATACCTGCTATTTTTGTTGGAAGGCTTATTTCCCTTCCCCTTGTTTGATGCAGCGAGATAATCAGCCCGCGTGTTTCCGGCGTTTGCGAGATTATTGTTGGGTTTCTTTCCGCCCTTGGCCTTGGATTCAGCGCCATTGATAGAATTCTTCTTGCTTCCACCCGATGATGCCAGATTCTTCTTTGCGGTCGCAGTGCCGACGCCAATTGCAGCAGCATTCTTTGCACCGGGAGATTTCCCTTTTACATTGTTTGGATTAGCAACGGCTGAGTGATTTGCATTAGGCTTTCCCGCTGCCGAAGCAGGATTGCCTGAACTTGCGTTTGATTCTGCTTCTCCTGACTTGACGCCTGCATTTTGGTCGCCAGTTTCTGCTTTGTTGTTTTGGTTAGCTTCTAGTAGATTTTTGTCATTTTGTTGTTGCTGGTTTGCATTCGGACTGGTGTTTTCTTTTGGCGTAATTGGCTGATGCGCGCCGGTTCCCGCTCGGTCAAAGTTTGAAACAGAATCTGCTTTTTGATGTTCGTTTTGAGGTGCAACTGCAACAGTAGAATTATTAATACTGTTGCCAAACCATCCCTGGTGATATGCAATCCAACTGACCACCAACAAAACGCCAATGGTAACGCCGAAACCCCACCATCTGCCGTCAGGCATTCGTCCATCATCTACTCCTCCACCGCCCGGTGGCAGTTCCCTGTCCAGCTTCGTCCTCATTTTGTCCCAGGAAGCATCGGCATCCGGAACAGGCAGCTGGTCAAGTTTATCCGCCAATCGATGTTCGTATGGTAGTTTCTCGTTCATTAAACTAAGTGCATGGTTTGTAAAAGTTTTTGCAGTTGTCTCCTTGCCTCACTCAGATGCCACTTACTGGTACCTTCGCTTATCCCTAACAGTTGGCCAATCTCCTTGTGCGTATAACCATCCACTACATACAGATTAAAAACGGTCTGGGTAGCCTGTGGCAATTTTCTCACGAGTTTTAAAATTTCTTCGGCCTTCATCTTCTGAATGACCTCACTATCGATTTCCGGTTCAGCAACCTTTTCAATATCCATCGAGGAATAGTGACGGTCTCTTTGCCTCAGAAAATCGATCGCCGCGTGAACGATGATTGTTCTGATCCATGTATACAGCGATGCTTTACCGGAATCATAGGTATGGATGTTCTTGAATACTTTCAGAAATCCATTGTGCAACACTTCGATAGCGTCTTCGTCGTTGCGGGTATAGCGCAAACAAATAGATGCCATGGGTCCATAGAACTGTTTGTACAAGCGTTCCTGGGCCTGGCGGTTATTTTCAATACAACCGGATATTAATTCTATGTCGGTCGGGGTTCTGCTCAAATCGTCCTTTTTTGGTCTGCCCTCCTCTTGAAATTCGCGCGTTGTTAATCTCAGTGAAGATGCCGCCCTGGTTGTGAACGGGAGGCCTCTCACAATATTGTTTCTTTTTCAGCCCTGGTCGTTGCTCAGGACTAAAAGATATTGGCCTTCGCCTGCAAATTAATTCTTGGGTGTCAATTGCCCTTTTCCCCGACATGGGCTTCCGGCATCCTAAGAATCATTCCCGGCGTAACTGCTATGGATTTTTAAAGGAGGTAAGCACAGTTTCAGAAAATCAAATAATGAAACTGGACTTGTAAGCAGTTACATGCTTTTCATGGGTCAGGCCTTAGCTAACGGACTGGTTATATGTACGAAATGCAGTACAGGAGCGTTGGGTAAAAAAATTCCCCATCCTAAACTCGCAAAGGATGGGGACAACTGACAGGTACTTATGGAGAAAAAAGCAAAACTTTCTATTATATACGTATTCCTAAGTCCCCGGGTTGGCAGGACCCCTAAAAGGATCGTTAAAAATATAAGTAATTGAAAATTAGGAATTTGTTAACAGAAATTGCTGGCTTGCAAGCCCTAATAGTGGGCTCTCACAAACTCGATAAATTCCTCCACTTTTCTTCTGACCGGCGTCGTTGAGCCCTGGTGATTATTTACAAGGACTGAAAAAATCAACATCTTGTTTTTATTGGTGATCAGGTAACCACTTAGAGCAATCACACCTGCAAGCGTTCCCGTCTTGGCGTAAATGTATCCACTGTCTTTTTTATAATAATTACGAAGCGTGCCCGTACCTCCCGTTGCAAAAATGCTTTTGATTTTTTTCATACCAAATTCCTTTTGCATCTTTTCCAGGATCCACACAAAATCATCCGGCGAAAAAAGATTGTAATGACTCAAGCCACTGCCATCTACCCAGTTTGGCTTCTGCGGAAATGATTTAAGATCTGTTTTCAGCAAATCATCGATCAACCGATGCTCATCCATCACTCCCCATTTTTCATTTGAAACCATCAAAAGTGTTTGTTCCGCGAAAAAATTATCGCTTCGGCCCATCATCGTTTTGAAAAGTGTGTCTGCAGGCCGCGACCGAATGAGCACAGCATTCTTTCGATCAAACGCTTTGCCGGAAGATGCTACGAAGATTGGTTTATGAATCGTATCCGGCAGCAGTTCAATTGCAGTTTGAATGCCATTGGTCACAAAGGGCACTTCTATGCTACGTGAGGTTTCATTCCCCTGCCTGATCGTGTACTCGTTCCCGTTAAATGCGCGCTTCACAGAAAAACTGTGGTTGGCAGTGTCATTGCTGAAATTAACCTTCCAGTTCACTTCCGGGTCTGAATAGATAAAGGCGTTGTCTTCATTACCAGCCACAGGGTTCGATTTTGAAGTATCCTTCACCTGCGTCCATTTGACCAAATTGCCATATACCGGCAATGGACTTCTTTCCACCATATAGTCGTCATTATAATCATCCCATGACCAGCCCGCACCGTAGGCTTCGGTTTTGAAATTTGACGCGTCTATAACAAGCGGCTTATTAGTGGCGCGCAGGAAATCATAGACGGGTTGCGACTTATAGTCGGGATGAAGAAAGCCCGGATCGCCGGTGGGCTGAAGGTAAATGGTGTCTGCGGTTGGGCGATAACGTAAGCCGGGAATGCTGTCGCCAAGGTTTTTTAAGCCTGCATAGAGGCTGATGATTTTGGTATTGCTGGCGGGCACAAAATATTTATCTCCCTGGTAATTGTACAGGTACTTGCCACTGGAGGGATCAAAGATCGAAATGCCGGTATGAGCATTAACAAATGCCGGGTCATTTAGCAGTTTGGTTCTGGCTTCTTTCTCAATCTTCTTTGAAACGCCACAGGAAGAAAGGATAAACAAAGCGGAAAGCAAGAGATAGAATTTGGTCGGATCGGGTGTCGAACGGATTGGCCTTGGTGATAATTGCATGTTGTGAATGATGATTGAAATTTGAAAGCCAAAGTTATTGTTGGAATTGCTTCTTCAATCCGAAGGCGCTTAGTATTTTTAAACATGCATATGCGCCAACGGCTTTTCATTCTGTCAAAACTGATGGTCCCGATCAGGCTGTTGGGTATCGCCATTGTCATCGGCGTCTTCGGTTTTATACTTATTGAGCATTATAGCTTTCTGGATGCGCTCTACATGACTGTGATCACCGTTGCTGCTGTCGGGTTCCAGGAAGTGCACCCCCTTTCCCCGGGGGGAAAGGTTTTTGTAATTGTCCTGATTTTCTTTAACCTCGGACTTTTTACCTATTTCATCGCTTTGTTGACCCGATTTTTCCTGGACGGAGAATTCATCAAACAATATAAACTCGTTAAAATGCACGACAAGATTGAAACGTTGAGTGATCACGTGATCATTTGCGGATTCGGAAGAAATGGAAAGGAGGCTGCGCAGGTGCTGCACGCCAACCATATTCCATTTGTGGTGGTGGAAGAAAGAGAGGAAGCAGATGGATCGAAGGATCCTGAGGTGAAATTCAGGATCAAGGGGAATGCTACGCGTGACGAGGTGCTGGTTGAAGCTGGTATCAAATCCGCGCGAGCGCTTATTTGTACACTTCCGGTTGATGCCGATAACGTTTTTGCCGTACTTACCGCTAAACAGCTCAACCCAAAGATTCGGATTATAAGTCGTGCCTCACAGGACAGTTCTGTAAATAAGCTGAAGGTCGCAGGCGCCAATAATGTGATCATGCCCGATAAGATTGGAGGCGCTCACATGGCCACGCTGGTAATGATTCCCGACGTGCTGGAATTTATTGAGCTGCTCACCACCAGGAGCAACGAACAATTCAAAGTTGCTGAACTGCTCGCTCAAAAAAGTTCGGTGATTGGTGAATTGGATTTGTGGCAAAGTACGGGTTGTACTATTCTTGGTATAAAAAATCCAACCGAATATATCTTAAACCCGCCGCCGGATTATTACCTGAGCCCGGGTGAAAGGTTGATCGTGATGGGGAATGAGCAGGGGATCTCCGATGCGAGGAGGTTGGTGTGAATGGTGGGTTAGTGACCAGTGACCAGTGATCAGTTGATTAAGTTAATTAGGTTAATTAGGTTAATTAGGTTAATTAGGTTAATTAAGAGATCAGACTAACAACTCTGAACTCTGAACTTTGAACCCTGAACTAACTCCGTTCCTGTGCCCTGAGCCACCTCTCAGGAATTTCATTGCTACTGGCCTGCACATAGTCCTGGTAAGAGCAGGCGATATAATTGTTGTTGGGCAATTGCATCCACCACCTTCCGGTTTTTTTGCTTTGCAGGAAAATTGTATCCACTTCAGCAAAAACAGTATGGTATTCGTAGAATGATTCCTTGTCGTTCAACAACGCTTCTGTTAGTCCTTTCGCCTTGCCATCGAGGTAGTACCACATCATTTGGGCGATCTGTTTGGCAGTAAGTTGTTGCACATCGCTTTCAACTTCGTAACCGTAGATGCCGAGACTGCTGAGGTTGGGACTCATGCCTGCAAAACGCGTCAGTAAGCAGGCTTCTTCACCTGTAAGTCCGTTTGGCGAAAGATAGTTTGATGGGGCCGCTGCGTGTTGCATAGCAGCTATGTCGAAACTCAGCATCTGGGAATTTCGGATCACGGGTTCCATATCATCGATCTGATCTCTTACAACACCGACGCGATAACAATCAAATCGCAGCTTGTCCATTGTCTCCAACATCATTGGGTTGGTAAGGTAACTTTGGAATCCGATGTGATTATAGTGTTTGATAAAGTTGGGTTCGCCCGTGAGGATCTCCATCAGGAAATTCTTACTGCGTTGCTGACTTTCTATGTTCAAATCAACGAGCGCGTCCACGCCAGTCGCTTCCACCAGTTTGTTCAGGCTCTTGTAGGCTTCATATTGAGCCAGTGTAAGGTCGTGGGAACCTCCCAGGATCAATACTTTTTTGCCGATGTTGACGAGTTCACTGACAACCGTCTTCATCGCGGCATAGGTATCGGCGAGCGTGGCGCCGGCCTTTACGTTTCCGATATCCGCCATTCGGATTTCTTTGTGCCAGTAATAGAGCGAATAAAATTGGTGGCGGATTGCGTCCGGTGCAGCAGAATAAGATTTGTCAAATACATTCCCCCTTTCTTCGCCACATCCGAGGATAACGATTTCCACCTGGTCGAGGTCGGGGAAATCTTCTTCGTAAACTAAAATGTGCTGGCCAATCTGGCCCTGGAGGTAGCCGTTGTCGTGAGATAGGGCATGAAGCGATATAGGGTTAAGGAAGTCGGTTATGTTTAGTATATCGCTCATGGATAGGAATTTCCACAAACCTAAATGTTTCACTAGAAATTTCGTGTTAAAAACTATTAACAGGATGTTCATAGCTTTCACACTAACTCACACGACCTGGTATCCGGTATCTGGCATCTGGTATCCTACTTAAAATCGTATCTTCGCTCCATGGATCAATTGTTGGAAAAAATTGCGGCATATAAGGCTGAAATTGGCGCATTCACTGCATCCGGTGAGAAAGAGGTGGAAGCATTCCGCATCCGATTTCTGGGCACGAAAGGTTTGGTTAAAACCCTGATGGGAGAAATGAAAGATGTTCCTGCAGAACAAAGAAAGCAGTTCGGCCAGGTGCTGAACGATTTCAAACAATTCGCCGAAAACAAACTTGAAGAGCTTAAGGCCAACATACTAAATGGCCATAATGGTCAGCACGCTGAATCTGCAGTTAAACCTGATTTGAGTCTGCCCGGCGAACCCATCGCCATAGGTAGCCGTCACCCGATAAACCTGGTTCGTAAAAGAATCATCACCATCTTCCAGCGTCTGGGCTTTGCCGTTGCCGAAGGACCTGAAATTGAAGATGACTGGCACAATTTCACCGCACTCAATATTGATGAAGATCATCCTGCGCGCGACATGCAGGATACCTTTTATATTAACAGGAATCCCGATTGGCTCCTCAGAACGCATACCAGTAACACGCAGGTACATGAAATGGAAAAGGGAAAGCTGCCCATCCGGATTATTTGTCCCGGTCGCGTATACAGGAATGAAACCGTCAGCGCAAGGGCTCACTGCTTCTTTCACCAGGCGGAAGGATTGTATGTGGATGAGCACGTAAGCTTTGCTGACCTCAAGCAAACACTTTATTTCTTCGTGCAGGAAATGTTCGGTAAAGACACAAAGATTCGTTTCCGTCCTTCATTCTTTCCATTTACCGAACCGAGTGCTGAAATGGATATCAGCTGCCTGATTTGTAAAGGCGCAGGTTGCAACGTGTGCAAACATACCGGTTGGGTGGAAATATTGGGAAGTGGCATGGTGCATCCGAAGCTACTTGAAAATTGCGGCATCGATTCCAACAAATACACCGGCTTCGCATTCGGCATGGGTATCGAGAGAATTGCGATGCTCAAATATGAACTGAAGGACTTGCGCCTGTTCAGTGAAAACGACCTTCGGTTCTTGCAACAATTTACTTCGGCGACTTAGTTTTATAACCTACAATCAAAGCAATGATTCAATCCATCTGCATCTGCGGCGCAGGAACCATGGGCAGCGGGATTGCGCAGGTGGCGGCTCAAAGCGGCTATGCTACAATGCTATTTGATATAGATGCGGATGCAGTAAACAAAGCCAGCCTTTCAATTGCCAAAAACCTGGACGCATCGGTCGCCAAACAAAAAATAAGCGAAGAAGAAAGACAAATTGCACTGTCCAATCTTCGCTTCACCTCCATCTTGCAGGATTGTATGTCCGATATTGTGATCGAAGCCATCATTGAAAAAGAAGCGCCGAAGATTGCTTTGTTTAACCGGCTTGCGGAGGTCAATCATAGTGAAACCATTTTTGCCAGCAATACATCTTCACTTTCAATTTCAAAAATTGCCGCTGGCGTGATGAATCCCCAACGTGTTGCAGGCCTCCATTTTTTTAACCCTGCACCACTCATGAAATTGGTGGAAGTCGTTAAAGGTGATCAAACGGGCTATGATGTGATCGAAGAGATCGTCACCCTGGCCAGGAAGATGAATAAAATCCCTGTGCTTTGTCATGATTCACCCGGCTTCATTGTAAATCGTGTGGCCAGACATTATTACCTGGAAGCACTTCGACTGGCGGAAGAAAAAAATATTCCGTTCGAAAAAATAGATGATATCATGGAATCAAGTGGGTTTAAGATGGGCCCCTTCCGGCTGATGGACCTGATCGGGAATGACATCAATCTGGCCGTAACGCAATCCATCTATAAAGCCATGAACCAGGAAGCCAGACTTGCCCCATCACCATTGCAGGAGTCAAAAGTAGCAGCTGGTGAACTGGGGAGGAAGACGGGTAAGGGGTATTATGAGTATTGAGTGGACCAGTTGGACAGTGACCAGTGACCAGTGATCCACTGATGGCCCCAAACACCTACCTTCGTTTCCATGATTTTTGTAACAGGCGGCAGTGGCCTGGTTGGCAGTCATCTTCTCAAATATTTGTCGGACCAGGGAAAAAAAGTAAGAGCACTTTACCGCAAAGAAATTCCGTTTCAGCTTCCCCACCTTGAATGGCACAAAGGTGATATACTCGATGTATCATCGCTGGAGTCAGCATTGCAGAACGTTGAAGATGTTTATCATTGCGCCGGACTGGTCACCTTTAATCTTCGCAGAAAAGACGAATTAATACGGATGAATGCAGAAGGTACCGCAAACGTGGTAAATGCGGCCTTGAACGCCAATGTCAGAAAATTTCTGCACGTGAGCTCCGTCTCTGCACTGGGTCGGCACAGGCATAATCAGGTGGTGACTGAAGAAGAAAAATGGGAGGAAGCGTATAACAATTCAAATTACGGTCGAAGCAAATGGCTCGCCGAACTCGAAGTGTGGAGAGGAATTGGCGAAGGTTTGCAAGCGGTTATCGTGAATCCGACCGTGGTTCTTGGTATGGGAAACTGGAATACCGGCTCGTCTGCGCTTTTCAAAAACATCTATAATCAATTCCCCTGGTATAGTGATGGCGTTACGGGATTTGTTGACGCAGATGACGTGGCAAAAGCGATGGTTGAATTGATGGCCAGTGATATCAACGCAGAGCGATTTATATTAAATGCCGAAAATCTGAATTTCAAGGATGCCTTTGGTTTCATGGCAGAAGGATTTCAAAAAAAAGCTCCCCATATGAAAGTCACGCCTTTTCTGGCGGGGCTGGTTTGGCGGCTCGAAAAAATAAAAAGCGGAATTACCGGCCATGAGCCCCTCGTGACCAAGGAAACCGCTCAATCGGGTCTTGCAAAAGTGTATTTCAGCAATGAAAAACTGAAGAAATTTTTGCCCGATTTCCAGTATCGCCCCATCCGGGAATCTATACTCCGATATTGCCAGCAATATTCGGAGAAAGTTAACGGTACGCAGGCAATAAAAACGGCATGATTTTGTTATCAAAAGGATATAGCAAATCCTGTCGTATGCAAAAACTTCTGATCTCGATTTTCCTTCTCTGTGTGGGTTTGTTTGCGCAAAGCCAGAATTTCCTGGTATCAGGCAAAGTGTTGGATGCAACCACGAAACAGCCACTCGCAGGCGCTTCTGTTTTTTGTCAGAACACAACGGTAGGTACGGTGACCAAGGAAGGTGGCGAATTCAAGCTGCTGATGAACAATGGTGGGTATGATCTCGTGATATCTTTCTCCGGATATGAAACGCAATCATTACGGATCAGCAATTCTACTCCGGACATTATGGCTATGGTTGTTGAAATGAAACCCAAGGAAAAGAACCTGGAAGAAGTGGCTATCGCCGTTAGTAATGAGGTAAAGGATGGCTGGGACAAGTACGGTACTTTTTTTAAAGAGAACTTTATTGGGCGCACAAAGAATAGCGAACAATTCGTAATACAGAATCCGGATGCCATTCATTTCTACTTTTCAAAAAAGAAAAACCGGCTCAAGATCCTGGCTAAGGAAGATCTGATCTTCGTAAACAACGCACTCGGATATAAGATCAAATATGCCATGGACTCTTTCACGCACGAGTATGCCACGGGTATTACCACCTATACCGGCTATCCATTTTTTGAAGAGCTACAAGGAACCGATGAGCAAAAAGCGTCCTGGAAGAAGAATCGCGAAGAAGCCTATTTTGGTTCGTTGCTTCATTTCATGCGTTCCTACCATGACAGCACGCTGAAAAAAGCAGGATTCAAAATTGAGCTGGTCGACAGTAAGACAAGTCAAAGCAAAGCCCTGAACGATCCTTACGATACAACTTATTTTAATCGCGTTGAAGGCAATGATGCGGAGCTCAACTTCCAGGGACAGCTTCGGGTGGTTTATATGAACAAAAAACCAGAGTCGCTATATCTGCAGGCGAACAGTCTTTCCCCAAATACTACTGTTCAAATCTCTGTGCTCGGTTTGCAGGAACCCGTGGTGATTGAAGAAAACGGATACTACTATGATCAGCAGGATATTTTAAGCTACGGCTATTGGGGATGGCAAAAGATGGCTGATCTGCTGCCGTACGATTATTATCCAGGTTAAGCTCCCGATTTTTTAAGCTTCTCCCAGATCTCAGGGATGCGTTTGATCCAAACCAGTTCCTTCTTTTTTGTAAGCGCGTCATCCGCCGGCGTTCCAAAATAAACTTTGTTTGCCTCAAGACTTGAGGGCACACCACTTTGCGCCATCACAACGGTATTCTCGCCGATATTTAATGTCTTGCTAACGCCCACTTGCCCCCACAGAATTACGCCATCCCCGATATTTACTGCACCAGCAATTCCCACCTGTCCCGCGATCAGGCAATTTTTTCCTATCACGGTATCATGACCAATGTGGATCATATTATCGAGCTTCGAACCTCGACCGATCAAAGTATCGTGCGTAACGCCACGATCGATGGTGCAAGACGCTCCAATCTCCACGTCGTCCTCAATAACTACCCGTCCGCAACTTTCCATCAACTTGTACCAGACTGGCCGGTCTTTCTTCGTGTTATAATAAAATGCGTCAGACCCGATAACAGTTCCTGCCTGGATGATCACATTATTCCCAATCAAACAGTAATCGCGAATGACTACGCCTGGATGGATTACGCAGTTCGAGCCGATTTTCACGTGATGACCGATGAAGGCATTATGAGCAATGGTGGAGTTCTCCCCGATACTGGCACTATCACTTACATTTTGCGATTGAGGTGTTTTCGGCCGAAAATATCTGACGATCGTTAAATAGGCTTCGAAGGGTTGGTCCACTACCAACAATGCTTTTCCGTCCGGACAATCGATGGACTTATTGATAATGATGAAGCTCGCCGGAGAATCCAGGCAGGTCTGGTAATATTTTGGATGATCAACAAAGACGAGGTCACCAGGTTCTACTTTATGGATTTCGTTGATCCCGCCAGCCATTCCATCTTTTGCGCCTATAATGGAGCTTGCGCCGATCAGCTCGGCTATTTTCTTTACTGGCACCGGTTGAGGAAACTGCATACAATGATTTTTGTAAAGGTAGAACTTGTCCCTCACCTCAATTTTAACAGATCCAATTTTTGGATCGTACCCGAGACCTCAACCGAGAATCGGCCTGCGGCATTGCATCATCAGCTTCGCCCACCGTGTGCACACCGCACGCCCAGCGATTTTCTCATTCGCTGAGTCTTAGTGCTGACAATAGTTTCAGAAGAATGATTTTTTTGATGAAGATGCATTCGAGAAAATTTTTCAAAAAATAAATTGGATGAATGAAGCGTGAGATGGAAGCAAAATGCTTCCCTTATCCACAAGGCCCAAAAAAATGTGAATAAAATATCCTTAAAAAATTTTCTTGTTAGAAAAAATTCTTTTTAATATTGTGTCGGGAAATTTATTTCCCGGTACTTACTAACCCATCCATATAATGAGGCCCAGTTTTCTAACTGGGCTTTTTTCTTTCTAAGGCCCCGAGAAAATGTCCCTCCAATACTTCATCATCTACAAGCCTTACAACGTTCTCAGTCAGTTTAGTCATTCGCCAGGAAAGGCCACACTAAAGGATTTCATCCATGTTGACACAGATATATATCCTATCGGCAGATTGGATTTTGACAGTGAGGGCTTGCTGATTCTTTCGAATGATAAAGCCCTCAATCATCGATTGCTGAATCCATCTTTCGGTCATGAGCGGGAATATTGGGTGCAGGTTGAAGGTGATATTGACGAAGCAGCGCTCGTCAAACTGAGAAAAGGAGTGTCCATTTCCCTCGACGGCAAAAATTACCAGACCCTCCCGGCGAAGGCGGCAAAATTTCAACATGCACCTAACCTGCCTCCGCGAAATCCACCGATCAGGTTTCGAAAATCAGTTCCTGATTCCTGGATCAGTGTCATCTTAAAAGAAGGGAAGAATCGCCAGGTCAGAAAAATGACGGCCAATACGGGCTTTCCAACACTTCGACTGGTGCGCTATAGCATTGGTGGGATCAACATTTCGGGCATGATGCCCGGCGAAATGAAACAGATGAATCGGGAATCCGTTTATGGATTACTGTTTGGAAAATGAATTACCTTGCCAGCACTAAAAAATAATACATGCTCAAATCAATGACCGGATATGGCAGGACCGAACAAACCGTTGGTGATAAGGTCTTCCTCGTGGAGATCAAATCGCTGAACGGAAAACAATTTGAGCTGACATTAAAGCTTCCATCCCTGCTGAAGCCCTATGAATTTGACATCCGAAACCAACTTTCAGAAAAGCTTGTACGGGGTAGTATTGATTGCACGATCACCATCAAACAAAATGGTGCGGCGCGACCCGTTACGATCAACACCGAACTGGCCAAATCTTACTATCAGCCCATTGCCGACCTGGCAAAATCACTAAACCTCGATATGTCGCATGCGATTAGCGCGCTGCTGAAGCTCCCCGAAGTGATTAGTCCGGCCACTGACATCCTTGAAGAGAACGAATGGAATCAGTTTAGCGGCGTATTGAATAAAGCAATCATTGACATTGACGGGCACCGCCAGGATGAGGGCGCCGTTTTGGAGAAAGACCTGCTTTTGCGAATGGAGAATATATTATTGCAGCAAAACAAGATTGCAGAACTGGAACCTCTTCGTCAGAAAAAGATCAGGGAAGGCCTGTTGAAACTACTCGACGAAAAAGTGGGCAAAGATAATATCGACAATAACCGGATGGAACAGGAACTGATCTATTATATTGAGAAGATCGACATCAGCGAGGAACAGGTGAGACTGTTGAACCATTGTGACTATTTCAGGACCATCTTAAACGAAAAAGAAGAGGCGAAGGGCAAGAAACTTTCTTTCATATTGCAGGAAATAGGCCGTGAAATCAACACCACGGGATCCAAGGCCTACGATTCGAATATTCAGAAATGCGTGGTGCTGATGAAAGATGAACTGGAAAAGGCAAAGGAACAGGTCCTGAACGTACTCTAAATCCTGCGAAATCCAGTCTTTTAAATTACCCGAGATGAAATTGAAATTTCTCATTTGCTTAACTCTCCTGCTTTCGGCTACTTCCTGTTTGAAAGTTGAACTTTTTGAAAAAAATGTTCCAATACCACATCATCAATGGGATTATAAGTTCAAGCCTACTGTGCAATTCAATATTGAAGACACCGTTTCTGCCTATGATCTCTACATTGTGATCAGGCATACCGACGCGTATAATTATAATAATATCTGGTTGAATCTATTTATTCAGGCTCCCGGCGAAGCGGCGAGCTCCCAACAAATTGACATTCCCCTGGCGAGCAATGAAAAAGGATGGCTTGGGAAGGGCATGGATGATATTTTCGAACACAGGTATAAGATCACCCGCCAGCCCATCGCATTCAGGAAAGCAGGAACTTATAATTTTACCCTGGAGCAAATCATGCGTGAAAACCCGCTGGATCACGTGCTCGATGTTGGCTTGCGGGTGGAAAAATATCATCAGTAATGTCCAATCTCTTCAGACGAAAGCGTCTTGCCATCATCACGATGGTCTATTGGTTCCTGTTACTTTATATTCTCGCTGCGCTGATTTTCTGGTTTATCGAATTACAAAAACAAAACCGGCAAATGACCGCCTTTCGGCTGGGGCAATTAACGACTACGGCTCCTGATTTCGAGCAAAGCAGGCAAAATGTGGTTAAGGAAGAGAAACGAAAGACGGCTCAATACCTGGGCGAAGGAATTACATTCCTGATGCTCATCATTGTGGGCGCAGTTTTTGTGTACAGGGCCACGCGCAGGCAAATCTATTTAACCCAGCAACAGCAAAACTTCATGATGGCGGTAACCCATGAGTTAAAAACGCCAATCGCTGTCACAAAACTCAACCTGGAAACGCTCCGAAAACGAAAACTGGACGAAGAAAAGCAAGACAAGCTGATTCAAAATACGATCCAGGAGGCAAATCGTCTGAATGACCTTTGTGATAATATACTCGTGGCTTCCCAACTGGAGACCGGCGGTTACCCGATTATGAGGGACGAACTCGACTTCAACAGTCTGGTGCAGGATTCGGTGCAAGACTTTAAGACCAGGTTTCCATCCCGCAAAATTGACTATCAAGTGATGGGTGAGGCAGATATGATCGGTGATTCACTTTTGCTTTCCATGATGGTGAATAATCTTATCGAGAATGCAATTAAATACTCGCCAAAAGAGAAACCGGTGAGCGTGAGACTGAAAACGGAGAACGAGGGCATTGACCTGGAGATTATAGATGAAGGGCCGGGCATTCGGGAGGAAGAGAAGAAAAAAATCTTCGACAAGTTTTATAGAGTGGGCAGGGAATCCAATCGTCAAACAAAGGGCACCGGACTTGGCCTTTATCTTGCTTTGAAAATAGCCAGGGATCACAATGGAGACATTACCGTGACAAATAATAAGCCCATCGGAAGTAATTTTAGAGTGCATTTTGAAATCTGAATATGGTGACTCAGGAGAATAGCAGACCCGCTTCAATTTTGTTGGTTGAAGACGAGGAGAATTTGCAGGAGGCGTTAAAGCTCAACCTCGAGATGGAAGGATTTGAGGTATCCGCTGCGAGTGATGGAGCAGAAGCACTGAAAAAAGTTGAACAGGAATACTTCGATCTCATCATTCTGGATGTAATGCTTCCAGAGGTGGATGGCATCAGCGTATGTGAAAGCATCCGCCTGCAACGTTCTGAAGTGCCCATTTTGATGTTGAGTGCAAAAAACAGCGGTGCTGACCGGGTGCTGGGATTGAAGAAAGGAGCTGATGATTACATGACCAAGCCCTTTAACCTGGAAGAACTGCTGCTAAGGGTGCAAAAACTGATCGAAAAAAACAAGAAGCTCAAGGACAAGAGCGCAGCCGCAACGTTTTACAGTTTTGGCAACCACAAGATCGACTTCAAAGCGCAGGAAGCAATATTGGCAAATGGGGAAACGGTGCAGCTGAGCAAAAAAGAATCCATGTTGCTGAAACTGTTGATAGAAAATAAGAATGAAGTAGTCACCCGTGAAAAAATCTTACAAAGCGTTTGGGGCTACAACGTTTATCCTACCACAAGGACCATTGATAATTTCATTCTGAATTTCAGAAAGTATTTCGAAGAAGATAGTCGCAACCCGCGCTATTTCCATTCTGTAAGAGGCGTGGGATATAAGTTCACCGATTAGTCCGGCTAACAATTGGTATAAAGATTAAGATTTGACCCGGACGCATTTTACCAGGTCCTCGGCCAGATCAAATGCAGACTGCATATCTGACTCATTATGTTGCGGCGTATAGAGTGCCCACTCACACTGGTTGATGAGCAGGTGAAACTGATCAACGACAGTTTCATCAAATCCTGCCTTTTGCAAGTGATGCGTTACTGTGTTCTGGTTTAGTTCAGAAGGACGGATATTGAATCGATCCCCAAAGAATTGCCAAAGCGATCTTGCGAGCTCTTCGTAAAATAAGCCGCCGTTCTTCCCTTCCATCAACAGGCGATGTGCTTCACCAAAGGGCCCCGGATGTGCAAGTACAGGCGACGCAGCAGTCTCCATCGCCTTCCGTATTTTAGCCTCTTCTTCTTTGTTTATCGATTCTGAAATCTGCCGGCTCCTTTTCTTCAGCCTGTTGTTGCGATAGATTCCGATTCCCGCGAAAGCCAACACGGGAATACTCCACACCCATTTTGAATTGACAAATCCTTCCCACCAGCCTTCCTCGTCTTGCACCGCCGCTTCATAAGTTTCAAGCTGCTTTGCATTTGCTGAAACAATTGGCGCTGATACCTGCAAAACGAGAGAGTCGGTTCGTGTTTTTTGGTAAGAATGCGTTTTGGGATTAAAGAATGAAAATTCCACAGACGGAATAATATAGGATCCCTTCTTCCGGGGCGAAAAACGATATTCAAATACTTTATCACCACCAATAGGTGCTTCAAATTTGTTGATGTTCTCGTCTACCCTGGGCTCATATTTTTCAAATCCCTCGGGCAAATCAACCTGCGGTGCATTCACTACCGGAAGATTTCCTTTACCAGATATCATCAGGCGCACGGTAGCCATATCGTTAGCGGCCATGTTCGATTTGTCGAGTGAAGCAGTCAATTCAAAATCACCCACTGCACCGTTGAAGCTTAGTGGCCTGCCCGTGTCAGGGAGAGCCTTTACCGTGATGTTAACGGGTTCACTGCTAAGCGTCAATGTGTGTGATTCTGTACCGCCGGACGGATTGTTGTCTTCATCATATGACCTAAGCAATTGATCAAAGAGTGGCGAATTGACGTTTGCATAGTCAGATTTGATAAAGGTCACTTTGTTCTCCACTTCGACGGGCTCCAATTCCAATTTTCCACTTTCCAGCGGATACAATTGTGCTTTTCGAATCAGGTACACATTGTATTCTTTGCCGTTCAGCTTTTCCTTCGTAGGCGTTTGCGATTCCGGATCTACCATATCATATACACTGAATCCATTGAAAGAGGGCCGCTTCAGCACTTTTGATTCCGACTTCAATCGGGTATATAACTTATAACTTGCTACCACCGGTTCCCCTTCGTAACAGATTTTCTTGTCCACATCTACTTTCAGGAAAAGATTCTTCTTAATTTTCGCGATCGGATCCTCATTTTTCCTGAGAATGAAATCTTCAACTGTGTTCAGACTTCCCGGTGACGGTGTGACGTTGCCATGCACATAGTTCAGGCTGCCGCCATTACCAGAAGTGGCATTCAATACTTCAACCATAACAGGATTTGAACTAATGGCCTTGCCATTAATCTTTGCCGTGGCGGCTGCTACCGTCAACTTGCCCGTAGCCAGCGGCCTCAACACATAGCCGATAGAAATATATTGATTGAGATTGCCATTCACGAAACTCCAGCCACTGCTATGATTTGGCCCCGAAAGAATCTGGAAATTTTTAAAGGAAGGAGGAACAAACTGGTTTACCTGGCTCACATTTTCGATCAGAAATTCTATCTGTACCACTTCATCTTTAGCAATGGTGCTGTTGTTCACCATTGCGGTAAACTTCACTTGTGCCATTAATTGGAAACTGGCGAAAATGAAACAAATGATAAACGAAGCCTTGAGTAAATTTTTGCCGATACGCTGCATTTTCCTGATACTTGAGCCGTCCAATGACCGAACGACAAAGGTAAAAAATAGAGTTGAGCCTTATTCCCCGGGTAGGGGTTAAATCGGGGTTAAAGTAACTAAATATCGCCAAGTTGCGGTCGCATGATAATTTCCTCAACATCAGCCTTTGGCGACAATTGTGTGAGCCCATAAATTATTGTGGCCACGTCTTCCGCCTCCATAAATCTCGACCGCTCAATGCCAGATTTAGACCATGATTCGGTATAGGAAGCTCCGGGGTAGATCGCTGTTACCCTGATTCCCTTTCCCTTCATTTCTTCACGCAAATTCTTTGTAAAACCCGCCAGCGCATGCTTACTGATGCTGTATGCGCCACCGTTGGGGTAAGCCTTCAAAGAAGCCACCGAACAAATATTTACAATCAGGCCCGATTTCTGTTTCACCATGGATGGCAACAGTGTTCTTGTGAGATGATAAGCGCTGTATAAATTTGTATCCATCATCTTTTCCAAAGCGCCCTCTTCTTCCGATTCAACCGTGCCCGGAATAAACAATCCCGCATTGTTCACCAGCACCTCTGGTACGGCACCCTGGTCAAGGATCCATTGCCCAAATCCCTTTGCTTCTTCTTTGATGGAGAGATCGAATGGACGTGCCTTCACTACTGCATCAGGAAATTGATTCATCAGGTCTTCAACCGCAGCATATAATTTAACAGCATTGCGGGAGGAAATGAAGAGTCGATGGCCAGCAGCTGCAAATTTCGCGGCAATGGATTTACCGAACCCGGTGGATGCGCCTGTGATGACCGTATTCATGAATTTCTGATTTAAATGTAGTTTGCAAGGGTATTGGTTGTCGGTTCGCGGTTGGCGGTTTGCCGACGATTTTTTGACACCTGGCGAAGAGCAACTGCCAACGGACTACGGACAACGACTTTTTACAAATCTAAGCCTAAGCTTTGCATTCCACAATGAAATATCGCCACGTGTTTTTTGATCTAGATCACACGCTTTGGGACTTTGACACCAATGCGCGTGAGGCGCTGGAAGAATTGTATGCGAAATTAGATTTGAAAACAAAGGGAGTTGACGATTTCGAAAAATTCTACCGTCACTATCTGCACCACAACAATATTCTGTGGGACCGCTATCATAAAGGATTCATCACAACTGAAGAATTAAAATGGAAGCGCATGTGGCGCGTATTATTGGAATTTAAGAACGGGAGCGAAGAACTGGCCCGCGAAATGAGCGAGCATTTCCTGGAAATCCTTCCTGCAAGAAAAAATGTATTTCCTTATACGTTTGAAATTCTGGATTACCTGAAAGCAAAAGAATATCAGCTTCATCTGATCACCAATGGATTCGAGAAAACTCAGTGGCGAAAGCTAAAAAACAGCGGGCTGGATAAATATTTTACTGAGGTCATTACTTCAGAAGCTTCCAACAGCATTAAGCCGAACAAGGCAATTTTTGAATACGCAATTCAAAAGACAGGCGCAAAAATTGAGGAAAGTATCATGATTGGCGACAACCTGGACGCGGATATCGAGGGTGCCGTGAATGCAGGAATGGACAGCGTGTTTGTGAATCACATTGGAGAGGAAAGAAAATCACCTTCTACCTATACCATCTCCCATCTGAAAGAACTTGAATCCATCCTTTAACCTCTCACCT